>ENA-UPWP01001612-UPWP01001612.1-human-gut-metagenome-genome-assembly--contig:-NODE-1612-length-11068-cov-4.070603_pt1 | contig 11068 bp, 8 predicted proteins | sample MGYA00250052_ERZ773380 | MGnify/ENA primary metagenome ERZ773380 (study PRJEB29103, sample SAMN06112063) | human gut metagenome | biome: human gut; feature: ankylosing spondylitis patient; material... | reverse complement strand
TTTTTTCAAGCAGAAGACGGCATACGAGATACGGAACTGTGACTGGAGTTCAGACGTGTGCTCTTCCGATCTGATTATCAGGTGTTAAGTCCACATGCTGTGCGTGTGTTTTCTCTATGGATCTTATTATACTGGAAGCATCAAGAAACAACAAGAGATAACAGGAAGGATTGTGGAAAGGAGACAAGCCACGAAATAGATGCTGTAGTGAGCGTGGATGTCACTGCACACAACCTGATTGAAGTGCCTTAATATCCTCTTCCGGGGTAGTAATAGGTCCAATGCCATAATTTTCTACCAGAAAGTTCAGAATGTTAGGTGATAAGAACGCTGGAAGAGAAGGACCAAGACGGATGTTTTTGATACCCAGATGCAAAAGTGTTAACAGGATGCAGACGGCTTTCTGTTCATACCAGGAAAGAACGAAGGAAAGCGGAAGCTCATTTACAGAACATCCAAATGCATCCGCAAGTGCCACAGCAACCTGGATCGCACCATAAGCATCATTACACTGGCCCATATCCATCAGTCGTGGCAGACCACCGATTTCTCCCAGCTCAAGATCATTGAAACGGAATTTTCCACATGCCAGGGTGAGAACGATACTGTCAGAAGGTGTCTGTTTCACGAATTCCGTATAATAGTTTCGACCCGGTTTGGCACCATCACAGCCGGCAACCAGGAAGAAATGGCGGATAGCGCCTGATTTTACTGCTTCTACTACAGTATCTGCATGGGACAGAATGGCTGCATGTCCGAAACCGGTTGTCACTTTCGTACCGCCGTTGATGCCTGTGCGTGTCTGATCTTCTTTGTAACCACCCAGTTCCAGTGCTTTTTCAATAACCGGTGTGAAATCTTTCTTCTCGTCGATATGAACAGCGCCTGGGAAAGCAACCACTTCTGTTGTAAATACTCTGTCAGCATAACTGCTTTTTGGCGGCATCAGACAGTTGGTGGTGTAAAGGATCGGAGCCGGAAGATGATCAAACTCTTTCTGCTGATTCTGCCATGCAGTTCCGAAATTTCCTTTTAAGTGAGAGAATTTCTTTAAGAGTGGATAGGCATGGGCAGGGAGCATTTCACCGTGGGTATAGATGTTGATTCCTTTTCCTTCTGTCTGTTCAAGTAAAAGCTGCAGATCCTTCAGATCATGACCAGTTACTACAATAAATGGTCCTTTTTCTACGGTAAGTGTAACTTCTGTCGGTTCTGGTGTTCCATAGGTTTCAGTATTTGCCTTGTCAAGAAGTGCCATACACTTCAAATTGATCTCTCCTACTTTGAGAACTGTAGAAAGCAGTGTTTCTGTGTTCTCTTCATAACCGATCTTAAATAATGCTTCGCAGAAGAACAGATTTACTTCATCATCTTCATGACCCAGAACAGCTGCATGATAGGCGTATGCAGCCATTCCGCGAATGCCAAAGAGAATGAGAGACTTCAGAGATCGGGTATCTTCATCTGCATTCCATAGTTGCTGCATATCATATTCATCTGTTTTACCACACGGAGACTGACATTTGCTGCAATCAGGAGCCAGCCTTTCTTTCTCTGCTCTGACTTTTTGTATCATGCTTTCAATTGAAGCATTATCAAAATTGACATTTGTAACTGTAGTAAACAGTCCTTCAATTATGACTTGACTAGTTTTTTTAGAAACAGCTGTTGTGCTGTCAACAGCTCTTGCCAGACCGATCAACGCACCTGTCAGTTCATCCTGTAATTTTGCTGTATCTGCCGTTTTTCCACAGACACCAGAATTTCCTGTACATCCACTGCATCCGATCGTCTGTTCACACTGAAAACAAAACATATTCTTATCCATTACTATATTCTCCTTTTATTCTAAGATCTTTTTTTATTATTTCCATCCTCTGTCAATAGTATACAACTTGGGTTTCTGTAAAAAATATAGTATAATAATTGCAACATGTATGTTTGATTTCCAACAGGAGGGATCATTTTGAAAAAATATTTGCCTATTTTAAAAAACAGTCCTTTTTTTAAAGGCCTTACAGATAACGAGATAATATCGATATTACATTGCGTAAATGCAACGACAATTTACAGAAAACGGGGTTCTTATATTTTCAGAGCTGGGGACTCTACCGAAGTTATGGGACTTGTGGTGTCGGGTTGCGTTCTTGTTATGCAGGAAGATCTGTGGGGACACCGGAATATTCTGTCAAAATGCCATGCCGGTGATTTTTTTGGCGAGCCATATGCAGCAAGTCCGGGAGCTGTTTTGAATGTCAGCGTGGCAGCAGATGAGGATTGTGAAATCATTTTTTTAAATGTTCAGAGACTTTTGGTTTCCTGTCCAACTGCATGCGAACATCATCAGAAGTTGATCCGTAATCTGGTCAGTGTCTTGGCCAATAAGATATTGATCCTGAACGACAAGATTACACATGTCGGCAAGCGAACAACCAGAGATAAACTGTTGTCTTATTTGTCAGCAGAATCTATCAGACAGTCATCGTTGTCTTTTGACATTCCTTTTGACCGACAGCAATTGGCAGATTATCTTTGTATTGATCGTGCAGCAATGTCTACGGAGATATCAAAATTACAAAAAGATGGTTTTATAAAAACGAATCGAAAGCATTTTGAGTTGATCGTTAGTGTTTTTAGATAACAAAAAGAAACTTATGGAGGAATATGATAATGTCAAAAGATGAATATTTGATCACAGATGCGCCCCTTAAAGCGCTGACTGTTTTTGCAATGCCCATGATCCTCGGCAGCTTCTTTCAACAAGTGTATAATATGGCTGATTCGATCATAGTCGGTCAGTTTGTAGGCTCTTCTGCACTTGCAGCTGTTGGTGCCTGTGCTGCCCTCACAAATGTATTTATTTGTGTAGCATTGGGTGCGGGTGTAGGTGCGGGTGTGCTTGTCAGCCGTTATTTTGGAGCTAGAGATTATGGCAAAATGAAAACGATCGTGTCAACATCATTGATCAGTTTTCTGGTCTTAAGTATATTTTTGGGTGTCTTTGGTTTTTGTTTTTCTCATTTGATGATGAGTGTATTACAAACACCTGCTGATATACTGAATGAAGCGGTATTGTATCTAAGAGTTTATTTTGTGGGATTTCCATTTTTGTTTATGTATAATATTCTTTCAACAATGTTTACTTCGATCGGTGAATCGAAAATACCGTTAGCTCTTTTAATATTCTCATCGATGTTAAATATATTGATGGATCTTTGGATGGTAGCTGGACTTGGACTCGGTGTGTTCGGTGCAGCCCTTGCAACTCTCATTGCACAGGGGATTTCCGCAGTGTTGTCACTTTTGATCTTCTTGTGCCGGATGCGTCGATATGAAAGTCGTTTTGACTGGTTTGACAGACAGGAGTTACATTCTATGCTTCAAATTGCTGTACCGTCAGTTCTTCAGCAGTCCACAGTGTCAATTGGCATGATGATCGTACAGGCAGTTGTGAATCCATTCGGTACACAGGCACTCGCAGGATATTCTGCAACGATGAGAGTAGAAAATGTTTTTTCATTGATATTTGTATCCATTGGTAATGCGATTTCGCCGTATGTTTCTCAGAATCTTGGCGCAAAGAAGATCGAACGTATCAAAAAGGGATACCATGCTGCATTGGTGTTAGATATATGTTTCGCAGTCCTTGCTTTCATGATCATCGAATCCTTGCATACCCAGATTTCTTCATTGTTCCTAGGGAAAGATGGAACTGCTTTAGCATATCAGGTGTCTGGAAATTATATGAGATGGCTCGGTTATTTCTTCACCTTCATGGGAATCAAGATGGCAACAGATGGAGTCCTTCGCGGTCTTGGAATCATGCGGCCATTTCTTGTTGCTAATATGGTAAATCTTGCGATTCGCTTGTCAGTTGCTTTGATTTTTGCACCGCGTTTTGGTATTGCATTTGTCTGGCTCGCTGTACCAGCTGGCTGGTTTGCCAACTTTCTGATCTCCTATGGGGCACTCAGAAAATCATGGCCAAGTGATAATTGTAATTGCGTAATCAATACGAATGAGTTATTATAATAACAGATAGGTTTTTAAACCAGCAGCGAAAGCTTCTGAAGCCATACGAAGAAGGTTCAACGGACCTTTCTGCCGACAGACGGCAGGAAAACGGGATATTCATCATTTATCAGAATTCTGAAAATCGCGATTATATCATAAGATACAAAAACGACGCAGACAGTAAAATCGCATACTTTTAAAATGAATGGGCAGTCCCTTAGGCAGGGACTGTCTATTTTTCTGTTGAATTAAAGTAGCTGCAATAAAAATTGTAACTATTGATCCAGATTATTATACGAGAATATCGTACAAGGAGAGAATTTATGTTAGGAATCATCATTGACAGCATCAGTACTTTTATGTACAGTAAATTGCTAGTAATACTGTTGATCGGAGCGGGAATCTATTTTACGATCCGTACAAAACTGCCACAGATGAGATTATTTAAAGATGCCTGCAAAGCCGTTGTAGAAAAGCCAGAAGATGAAAATGGAGTATCATCGTTTCAGGCATTAATGGTATCTACCGCATCACGAGTTGGAACAGGAAATATCATTGGAGTATCGTCCGCTATCTGCATTGGAGGATTTGGCTCTGTATTCTGGATGTGGATCATTGCGATCATCGGAAGTGCATCCGCACTGATCGAAAGTACGCTGGCACAGATTTATAAGAGAAAAGGAAAAGATGGAGAATGTTACGGAGGACCGGCATATTACATTGAAGCAGCACTTCACTGCAGACCATTAGCGATCATATTCTATATTTCCATGATCGCAACGTATGCATTTGGATTTAATATGCTTGCATCTTATAATTTACAATCTACATTTTCAGGATTCTCATTTTATGATGTAAAATGGACGCCATGGATCATCGGAGGAATTCTTGCAGTGATCACAGGATGGTGTCTCTTAGGCGGGGGATCAAGAATTGTAAAAGTAACATCTACATTAGTGCCAGCTATGGGGGTTGCATATATTCTGATCTCTGTGATCGTTATGATTATCAACCGTGCATATCTGCCAGTTGTATTTTCAAAGATCATCAGCGAAGCATTTGATTTCAAAGCAATTTTTGGTGCATTTGCAGGATCAGCTATGATGCAGGGAATCAGAAGAGGTCTGTACTCCAATGAAGCAGGTATTGGATCAGCACCAAATGCTTCTGCATCCGCACAAGTAAGTCATCCAATCAAACAGGGCTTAGTACAGATGTTATCCGTATTCATTGATACCCTGCTTTTATGCACAGCAACAGCCATGATGTGTTTGTCATCAGGAATCGCCCCTGCGCAAGAATTACAGGGGGCACCATGGGTACAGGCAGCACTGCATGAATCCTTAGGAAACTTCGGACCACTCTTTATCACAGTAGCGATGGTATTGTTTGCATTTACAACACTTCTTGGAAATTGTTTTTATTGTGATAACTTGTTAAATTATATCCACAAAGGACAGCCATCAAAGACATTCATGAAAGGATTTCGTATAGTATCTGCACTGGTTGTGTTCATTGGTGCAGGAATGGAAGTTTCTATGCTTTGGAATATTTCAGATGTTTTGATGGGAGTTATGGCACTGATCAATATTCCAGTGATCTTGATTTTGTCAAATACAGCACTGAAAGCATTGGAGGATTATGAAAAGCAGAAGAAAAATGGAGAGAATCCAGTGTTTAAGACTGGGAATATTGGATTGGAATACGAGACGGATTATTGGAGCTAGATTTATATTTTTTACTTTTGATACTGACATTATCATGGTATAATTAAAGAAAGATTCTAGGCAAAACAGACGAAAGTCTGTGACGCAAAGCTAAAGGGCCTGTAAAATGGCAGCCAGTTGCAGAAAATGATAGGCACTGTCTGTTTGGCAGTGCTGTTTTATTTCATAGAGATTTCATAGGGAATTTGTAGGGGATTTTTATGAATTGAGGGAGGATAAAGTTATGAAGTTAAGAAAATTATTGAGCCTGTCTATTGCAGCTATATTACTATGCTTTACAGGCTGCGTGAATAAAAATACATTGAGTAAGCATGAGCCGATCACAATTCTGGCCCCTTATTTAGAATGTGATCGTTTAGTTGATCTGGTACATAAAAAATACCCAGAAATAAATTTGAAAGTTCTTTCTTATTCAGGTGCAAATACAACGACATATTTACAAAATATGTTAGCAGCAGATGATCTGCCGGATATTTGTACACAGACTATTTATGATCCTAATATTGACGATGTGAGTGACAAGATGATCGATCTTGCTGGTTATGATTTTACAGATAATTATGTGGAATCTAGATTGCAGGATATTTCAGATGATGGAGCTATTTATATGCTTCCATCAGCCTATAGTTGTATAGGTATCACATATAATAAGACCTTGTTAGAAAAACATGGATGGAAACTTCCAAAATCTTTTCATGATCTTGAAAAGCTGGCGAAAAAGGCGAAAAAAGCAGGGGTACAGTTGTGTCTGACACAGATTGAATATCCAGGCTATGGCTTTCAATATATGTGTAATATTGCAGATACGGCATTTTTAGGTACATTCCAAGGCAAGCAATGGCAGAAAGATTATCTGACAGGAAAGGCTAATGTGAGTGATACAAAGAAAATGATGGATTGTATGGATTATATTCAGAAATGGAAAGATCTGGGTATGTTTACTGCCAATAAAAAGAATCCACAGAGTGATGACGAGACTATAAAAGAATTTATGAAAGGTAATACATTATTCTTACTGGGAAGTAAAAATGGAATTGGAGAAACAGATGGCACAAAGGATAAGTTTGGGTTAATGCCATATCTTTCTGAAGATGGAAGCCAGAATGTATACATTTTGAATGTGACACGTTTTCATGGACTGAGTAAAAAATTAGAAAAGGATCCACAAAAGCTTAAAGATGCATTAAAAGTTATGAAAGTAATCTCTTCCGTGGAGGGAACAAGTGCATTATATGAAGAAGCAACTTTAAAAGCGAACCTTCTTCCATTTAAAGATTGGAATGCAGATAATACGTATTATGGGGATATTGCTGATGAGATCAATGCCGGGAATACGGCACCGCTTATCTATGTAGGGTGGGAAAATACATTGGTCAATACAGGATACCGTATGCTAGAATACATTCAGGATAAGGCAACGATAAAAGATGTTGTGGATCAATTGGACAAGGATCAGGATCGTGTGGTCAACAATAAGCCAGAAGTTATCACAACTACGACAGAAGTTATCTCTCAGAAGAGTTGTGCAAAACTGATCGGCAGATGTTTTATGGAAGCAACAAAAAGTGATGCAGCACTGATTTCTTTAGGAAAATGGATCAAAGGAAATGGAAAAGAGCAGAATATGGCTGGTGTGAATGGAAAACTTTATGCACAGGATATTACGGAAAGTGATATTTGTTCTATTCTTCCAACAGGATGGTATGATACGATACAAACCGTACAATTATCAGGAAGAGAAATCAAACAATTATGTAAAGATGGTTACGATGCTGCTGGTACGGGCAATACCTATCCATATGTATTAGTGAAGGATAAAAAGCTTGAAGCAGATCAAACTTACAAAGTCGTGATCTGCGGAGCAGGTAAAGAGCTTACATTAAATGACAGTGGCATTGTGGGAATGAATGCAGCAAAAGATTTCTTTTCAAAATTTAAAACCCTAAGTGAGGCGGATGTGAAATGAGATTCAGTCAAAACAATATGTTAGAGAAGACAAAGAAATACAAAAAGATCATAGTTGTCTGTATTGTTGCAATCTTATTTATGGTCATTTCATTTATTTTCATATATCAGACATACATTCAAAAGATTATTTATGAAGAACGGTTAAATCAGATGGATGAAGTTACTCATCAGATGTTTTTAAATTTGGAAGATGTAATGGAAACAAAATGGGATTATGTCAAGGTGCAATGTAATATCATAGAAGCTGCTGATATACGGACTACCGAGGATTTGAGTCTGCATATGAAAAGAATAACTGATTTGTATGAATTTGCAGATTCAAAAATAACCTTGCTGGCTGTTGATGACAGTGGAAAGTACTATACAGAAGAAGGAAATCAGGGGATGGTAAGGGATACATATCATTTTGAACATAGTCCTAAAAAGATCAACTATGTATCGAATTTTATGACGACAAATGAATCCCGTATGGTTTTTTTAAAGAAATTAGAGCATCCGATCAGGCTTCAAAGTGGACAGACTATCAATTATTATGGATTATATCAGGATATGCATGAACTGAATGAATATTTTGGATGTGATGCCTATGAAAATAATAACAGTGTCTATATTCTTGATGATAATGGTTTTAAACTGTTCAATAGTAATAAGGTGGAACTGATCAAAGGACATAATGTGTTCACGGTATTAAAGAAGATGCAATATCTACATGATTCTTCATTTGACAAAGCAGAAAAAGAATTAAAAGAAAAGGGTGTGAGTTATTCTAATGCCATACTCGATGGGACGGAATACTTTTATGTTTTAAAGAAAATGGATCATGCGGCATGGAACTTGATCTTTCTCGTTCCTGCAAAATATGTAGCGACCAATACGGTAAGGCTTGTGAAGTTGATCATATGGTTTATTATCTTGTTTGCAGTTGTTGCCGCTGGTTGTATGATCAAAGGAATCGTTACAGTTCTTAGAAAAAGCCAGAGCGAAGCAATTGAAATCGAAAGAGAAAATAATACAAGACTGGAAACAATAAATACAGAACTCACGCAAGCTAAACGGGCGGCTGAGCAGGCTTTTGAAGTCGCTAACAATGCAAGTCAGTCCAAAAGTGATTTCCTGGCTAGTATGTCTCATGATATCCGTACACCGATGAATGCGATCATGGGTATTACATCCTTGATCAGACATGATGCAGGGAATAAGGATAAGGTGATCGAGTATGTTGATAAAATAGATGTTTCTGCACAGCATCTTTTGGGAATCATTAATGACGTTTTGGATATGAGCAAGATTGAAGCAGGAAAAACTGTTTTCAGTTATTCTGATTTTTCTATTCTGGAGTTTATGCAGGAGATTCAAACGATGTTCTGTCCACAGACAGAGGAAAAGCATCAGTCTTTGGTGATTCATCATGAGAACATCGTGCATGAATGGGTCAATAGCGATTATGTTCATTTGATGCAGATTTTCAGCAATCTGCTTTCAAATGCAGTAAAGTATACACAGAAGGGTGGAAAGATCCAGTTTCTTGTAGAAGAATGTGAAACGAAATCCAGTGCGTATGCAAAGTATCATTTTGCAGTTATTGATAATGGTGTAGGTATGTCTGAGGATTTCAAAGACAAGATCTTTGATACTTTTACCCGTGAGGAAAGTTCCTTGACAAATAAGATACAGGGAACAGGGCTTGGAATGGCGATCACCAAGAATCTGATTGAAGCAATGGGAGGAACCATTGATGTCGATAGTGAACTGGGACTGGGAAGTTGTTTTGAGGTCTTTATGGATCTTAAAATTGCAGAAGAGTCTGTTTCGTCAGCATTGCAGGTAGAAGAAAGTGAGACATATGATGATATTATGAAAGGAATGAGGTTCTTGTGTGCAGAGGATAATGAGCTGAATGCGGAGATCTTGACGGAACTGTTAAAGATCAAGGGAGCTGAGTGTACTGTCTGTGAAAACGGTGAAAGGATTCTCGAGACATTTGAGCGATCTGCTCCTGGAGATTATGATATGATCCTGATGGATGTGCAGATGCCAGTTATGAATGGCTATGAGGCAACAAAGGCGATCCGCAAGAGTTCACATGAACAGGCAAAGACGATCCCGATCATTGCAATGACCGCTAATGCATTTTCAGATGACATTCATCATTCCCTGACCGTCGGTATGAATGCGCATATTTCCAAACCAGTTGAGATGAAGGTATTGGAAAAAACAATAAGTAGCATAAAATTCGGGGGGGGGTTGAAGCGCAGATTACTGAACAATAAGGATGAGATATAAAAATGAGGTTATAAGATGAAAAAAAGAAAAATTTTTACTGTTGTATTGATATTTTCTATATTAATGGCAACTTTGGCAGGATGTGATAAGGCAGATAAAGTGTCTGACACAACAAAAAAACCTGTTATAAAAATTGGAAGTGACAATTATCCGCCTTATAATTTCCTGAATGAGGATGGTATCCCGACAGGTATAGATGTTGAACTGGCAACGGAAGCATTTAGAAGGATGGGGTATAAGACGGAGATTGTTCAGATCAATTGGGAAAAGAAAAAAGAGCTGGTAGAAAGTGGAAAAATTGATTGTATCATGGGATGTTTTTCAATGGAAGGACGACTTAACGATTATCGTTGGGCCGGACCATACATAGCAAGCCGTCAGGTGGTTGCTGTAAATGAGAACAGTGACATTCATAAACTGAGTGATCTGAAAGGAAAGAATCTTGCAGTCCAGTCTACAACCAAACCGGAAGGTATCTTTCTGAAGCGGACAGATAAGAGAATTCCAAAACTTGGCAATCTGATCAGTCTTGGACACAGGGAATTGATCTATACATTTCTGGCAAAAGGGTATGTGGATGCTGTGGCTGTGCATGAGGAATCCATCATCCAGTATATGAAAGATTATGATACAAGCTTCCGCATTCTGAAGGAACCATTGATGGTCGTCGGGATAGGAGCTGCTTTTGCAAAGAATGATGACAGAGGGATCTGCGAGCAGATGAACCAGAAGCTGGAAGAAATGCACAAGGATGGTACCTCCCTGAAGATTATAAAAAAATATATGGATGATCCAGAGAAATATTTGGAGGTGGATGATCTTGGATATTAATGGAAGAGAAAAAGCAAAACGATTCTGGATAGTTGCTAGTTTGCTTGGCATCTGTATGTTTGTCACTGCAATTTTTTGTTTTTTTCATACGGAAAAAAACGAAGCTGAGAAAAGAATGGTGGAGATTGTAAACTATGTCAAAGTGCAGTGCTCAACCTACACCATTCTTTTCTCTAGATCGGAAGAGCACACGTCTGAACTCCAGTCACAGTTCCGTATCTCGTATGCCGTCTTCTGCTTGAAAA
>ENA-UPWP01001611-UPWP01001611.1-human-gut-metagenome-genome-assembly--contig:-NODE-1611-length-11069-cov-3.665029_pt1 | contig 11069 bp, 14 predicted proteins | sample MGYA00250052_ERZ773380 | MGnify/ENA primary metagenome ERZ773380 (study PRJEB29103, sample SAMN06112063) | human gut metagenome | biome: human gut; feature: ankylosing spondylitis patient; material... | reverse complement strand
CACAGGAATGAATTTACATATTAAGATGTTAGAACCTGGCAACAATCATCATATGATTGAAGGCATATACAAAGCTTTTGCCAAGGCTTTAGATCAGGCAACAATTAAGGATGAAAGAATTACTGATGTATTATCAACGAAAGGAACACTATAATGGGAAAGTTTAGAATTATACCATCTATTTATTTATATAATGGTAATGTTGTAGATAAAGAAACAAAGGAAATAGTTGGGGATGGAGATGCTGTTGAACTTGCCACTTTCTATAATAATAGAGGGGCAGATGAATTATTAGTTTTTGACTTATCTTCATCAGACAGTGAACATGATGCAAATATCGGTACAATGATTAAGATTCAGGATGCTGTTGATATTCAGATGATTGTTGGTGGAAATGTTAAACGTCTTGAAGATGTTAAAAAATATATTTATACAGGAGCCAAGAAAGCCATTCTCGATATGAGTAAAGACGCTAATGTTGAAATAGTAAAGGAAGCTTCTGAACGTTTCGGTAGTGACAAAATTGCCGTAATGTTAAATAAGGATTATGATTTTTCAAAAATTAAACAACTTAAATATGATGGCGTATCTTTAATTATTGCTGACAGTTGTGCAAATGAATGTATAGGTTTAGGCATTAAAGTTTTAGCTTTTAACTGTAACTTTACATTTAACGATATGGTTGAATTTGGTAAACAGGACAAGGTTTACGGTATTTCAGATAACAGTTTTGCCGGAGATTTTGACTTCCTTAATTTCAAAGCTCAGTTAAAAGAAGAAGGAGTTAACACTATTGTTTTTGAAAGTGCAATGAGTTTTGATCAGTTTAAAAAGAATTCCGACGGAATGATTCCTGTTGTTGTTCAGGACTATAAGACAGACAAGGTTTTAATGGTTGCTTATATGAACGAAGAAGCCTTTAATCTTACAATAAAGACTGGAAAGATGACATATTTTAGCAGAAGTAGAAATGAAATCTGGGTTAAAGGTGTTACATCGGGGCATTTTCAATATGTAAAAGAACTTTCTATGGACTGCGACCTTGATACAATGCTTGCAAAAGTATATCAGGTAGGAGTTCCATGTCATACAGGAGCTGATACATGTTTCTTTAACACTCTTGTTAAGAAAGAATACGATGAATCTAATCCAATGAGAGTTTTTGAAGATGTATATAATGTCATTCTAGACAGAAAGAAGAATCCAAAGGAAGGTTCATATACTAACTATCTTTTCGATAAGGGAATTGACAAAATTCTTAAGAAAGTTGGAGAAGAAGCTACTGAAATTGTTATTGCAGCAAAGAATCCTGATCCTCAGGAAGTTAAATATGAAATTTCTGATTTCTTATACCACGTAATGGTATTAATGGCAGAAAAAGGAGTTTCATGGAAAGAAATAACAAAAGAACTTTCAAGAAACAAAAAAAGATAAACAATCTGAAAATACCAATAAAAATAATACAACAAAACAAGAAAATTCATCTGCCAAACAGACAAACAATAATACAACATCTGCAAAAGAATCAACAACACAAGGAACAACAGAAACAACAACGACAAAAGTGACAACGGAAACAAAAGAACAGAAACAACAAAAAGAAGAAAAAAAGAAAAAAGAGCAGAAAGAAGCAAAGAAAAAACATACAACAGGAATTGCGATCGGAGCAGCTGCAGTTGTGATTTTTGCTTTACTTGTAGTATTTATGCGAAAGAGAATGTAAAAAACGTTATGCTGAAGTGACAGAAAATTCACTTGACACAACAGTTAGCGAGTGCTATTCTATAAATAAATTACATAACGTCTTCAGGGCAGGGTGCAAGTCCCTACCGGCGGTTATAGCCCGCGAGCCTTATATGGCATGACTTGGTGAGATTCCAAGGCCGACAGTACAGTCTGGATGGAAGAAGATTTAAGAAGTGATATTGATCATCATGTCCTGGGATTTTTATAATTCCAGGATTTTTTTATTTCAAAAAGAAATATCAAGATATCAAAAAGGAGTTCCTGAAGAATTAGAACAAAGATCAGGAGCTCCTTTTTATATTTCCGATTTCAATACCAATCAAAATCCAACCTCCCAAAATCAAAGAACCTGAAGGGAAGGGAGAAAAATATTTGAAAGAAGAATATATGCGGCGTGCGATCGAACTTGCCAAGAAAGGCTGTGGATATACCAATCCAAATCCTTTAGTCGGAGCAGTGATTGTAAAAGATCAAAGGATTATTGGGGAAGGATATCATGAGAAGATCGGCGGATTACATGCAGAGCGAAATGCCTTAAAAAACTGCATAGAAGATCCTGAGGGAGCTGAGATTTATGTAACATTGGAGCCATGCTGCCATTATGGAAAAACACCACCATGTACGGAAGCATTGATCGAAGCAGGGATCAAGAAAGTATATGTCGGGAATTTAGATCCCAATCCGAAAGTAGCAGGGGGCGGGATCAAGATCCTGAATGATCATGGAATAGAAGCTGAGACAGGAATTCTTGAAGAAGAGTGCAGACAGTTAAACGATATATTTTTTCATTATATTCAGAATGATATTCCATATATAGCACTAAAATACGCAATGACATTGGATGGAAAGATTGCAACGGCAACTGGTGAATCTAAGTGGATCACAGGAGAAGAAGCCAGAAGACATGTACATACATTACGACATCAGTATGCAGCGATCATGGCGGGGATCGGTACGGTTTTAGCAGATGATCCGATGTTAAATGCACGAATCGAACATGGGAATGATCCAATTCGTGTGATATGTGATTCAAACTTAAGGATTTCGGAAGGATCAAATATCGTAAAAACAGCCAGAGAAATTCCAACGATCATCGCTACCATAAGTAAGGATCAAGAAAAAATAGCAAAATTAGAACAAAAAGGATGCAAGATCTTAAAAACGTCAGAGCAAGATGGAAAGGTCAATGTCAAAGAAGTTTTAAAACAGTTAAGAAATATGGAAATTGACAGTGTTTTAGTTGAGGGTGGTGGAATCTTGAATGAATCCTTGATCAAAAACGACTGTGTTCACAAAGTTTACGCCTATATTGCTCCAAAATTATTTGGAGGAGAAAATGCCAAAACACCTGTAGAAGGCAAAGGGATCGAAAGGATCCAAGAAGCTTTGGTATTTGAAGAATTAAAGGCAACACCACTTGGAAATGACATATTACTGGAAGGGAAGGTGAGATCATGTTTACCGGAATCGTAGAAGAATTAGGAACAGTCATATCCCTGAAGCGAGGAAGCAAAGCAGCAGTCCTTACGATCAAAGCAAATGTTATTTTTGAAGATCTTAAATTGGGAGACAGTGTAGCAGTTAATGGGGTCTGCCTGACAGCGACTCACATTAGCGGCAATACATTTCAGGCAGACGTGATGAATGAGACATTCAACCGAAGCAGTCTTGGAAGTTTAAAAAAGGGATCTGTCGTCAACTTAGAGCGAGCGATGGCAGCCAATGGAAGGTTCGGAGGTCATATGGTAGCAGGCCATGTGGACGATACAGGGGAACTTGTTAGTGTAAAACAAGATGATAATGCTGTATGGTTTACGATCAAAGCCCCAGAAAATATCATGAAATACTGTATTGAAAAAGGATCGATCGCACTCGATGGAATCAGCCTGACGATCGCTAAGTTAAGCGATGATACCATTTCCGTATCCATGATCCCACATACCATAAAAAATACCAATTTTGGATATAAAAAACCAGGAGATAAGATCAATCTGGAGAATGATATGGTTGGGAAATATATAGATAAACTGCTGCATTTTGATCAGCAGGAAACAAACGACAAACATACAAACAGCACCTTAACAATGGAAATGTTAAGAAATGCTGGATTTTAATAAAAAACGAGGAGGGAAAAGACAAGATGAGCGATGTAGTATGCGAAGTAATCGCACAGCTTCCAACAAAATATGGAACATTTGAGGCACATGGGTATGTAGACCAGAGAAGTGGGGAACATCATGTAGCATTGGTCAAAGGAGATATCGCAGACGGAGAACCAGTTTTATGCCGTGTGCATTCCGAATGCCTGACCGGGGATACTTTTGGATCTCTACGCTGTGATTGTGGAGAACAGCGAAGCCGTGCAATGCGTCAGATCGAGAAAGAAGGACGAGGGGTTTTCTTATATATGCGTCAAGAAGGACGAGGAATCGGATTGATCAATAAACTGAAAGCTTATGTATTACAGGAACAGGGAATGGATACAGTCGAGGCCAACTTAGCTCTTGGATTTAAAGATGATGAACGAGATTACAGTGCAGGAGCCATGATCTTACAGGATCTAGGAATCAAAAAACTGCGACTGATGACAAACAATCCAACCAAAATTGACGGATTAAACGAATATGGACTCGAGATCGTAGAACGAGTACCGATCCAGATGCCGATCAATCCATTTGATAAATATTATATGCAGACAAAGCAAAAGAAAATGGGACACATGACAACATACGAAGTTTAAATTAACAGAAAAATTAAAAAAATTAAGGTCCCAGGGACCTTAAGATTAACGAAATTAACGAAGAAAAAAGGAGTAATTAAAATGAGAGTATTAGAAGGTAAATTAGTAGCAAGCGGATTAAAAGTAGGAATCGTAGCAGCCAGATTTAATGAATTTATCGTATCCAAATTAGTATCCGGAGCTTTAGACGGATTGAAAAGACATGATGTGAAAGAGGAAGATATCGATATCGCATGGGTACCAGGAGCTTTTGAGATTCCACTGATCGCAGACAAGATGGCAAAAAGCAAAAAATACGATGCAGTGATCTGTCTTGGAACAGTGATCCGTGGAGCAACAAGCCATTATGATTATGTATGTAACGAAGTATCCAAAGGAATCGCACAGGTATCATTAAATACAGGAATTCCAGTCTTATTCGGAGTTGTTACAACAGAAAATATCGAGCAGGCGATTGAACGTGCTGGAACAAAAGCAGGAAACAAAGGATATGACTGTGCATTATCTGCAATCGAAATGGTACAGCTGATCAAAGAAGTAGAAGCATAAAAAGAATCAGAAATTAAAGCAGGAAGTTAGTATGGAACAATATTATTTAGGATTTGACGCAGGAACACAAAGTGTAAAAACAGCAGTTTATGATATTGATATGAATCTGATCGTGCAAGATACCAATGCAACAATCTTAAATTATCCACATCCGGGATGGGTGGAAATGGATGCAGACCAGTATCTTCATGCAACGGTTACAGGGATCAGGAACTGCGTTATAAAGATGAAAGAAAAGAATCTGGATCCAGACAACATCCGCTCTATTTTTGGAGATGGGATCATCTGCGGGATTGTCGGTGTTGATAAGGATTGCCATGCGATCACACCTTACATCAATTATCTGGATTCCAGAACAAAAGAAGATGTTGAGGAACTAGCATCCCATCATTATGAGATCTGGGCAAAAGAGACTGGAAATCCTCAGCCAAACTGTATGTTTCCAGCGATGTTTGCACGTTGGATGATGAACAATTGTGAGGGCTTTAAAGAAAAAGGCAGAAAATTCATGCACAATGCCCCATATATCCTGGCCAATCTTGCAGGACTGTCTGCAGAAGATGCATTTATCGATTGGGGAACAATGTCTGGATGGGGACTAGGATACCGTGTAACAGAGAAAAAATGGTCCAAAGAACAATTAGAGATCCTTGGAATTCCAATGGAAATGATGCCAAAGATTCAAAAACCATGGGATATCATTGGAACATTATCAGAGACATTTGCAAAAGAAACCGGATTGAAACCAGGAATCCCAATCTGTGCGGGAGCCGGAGATACGATGCAGTCTATGATCGGATGCGGAGTGATCAAACCAGATCAGGCAGCCGACGTAGCAGGAACATGTGCGATGTTTTGTATCGCAACCGATGGGATCAATGAAGAATTAAGCAAACCAGAAAATGAACTGATCTTTAACAGCGGAACTTTAGAAAATACATACTTTTATTGGGGATTCATAAGAACCGGTGGATTAGCACTTCGTTGGTATCGAGATAATGTATGCAACGAAGCAGGAAATGGAGCATATTTTGATGAATTAAATGAGAAAGCACAAAATGTGCCATGCGGATCCAAAGGAGTCTTGTTCCTTCCATATTTAACAGGAGGATTTGGAGAAACATCCAATGCAAGTGCCTGTTTCCTGAATATGACGATGGACACAGATCAGGGAGTACAGTGGCGTGCAGTTTTAGAAGCGATCGGTTACGATTATATGAGTGTGACAGATATTTATAAAAAAGCAGGCGTGCCACTTGAATTTATGACGATCACAGAAGGTGGAAGCAATTCAGAAGTCTGGAATCAGATTAAAGCAGACATGTTAGGATGTAAGAGTGCCACATTAGAAAATGCACAAGGAGCAGTTCTTACAGATGCAGTGATTGCAGCATATGCGGTAGGAGATCTGGAAGATCCAAGTCAGGTATTTGAAAAAACAAGAAAGATCAAGAAAATTTATGAACCTGATCCAATAAGAACAAAATACTATCGCAGTATTTATGAACAACAAAGAAAACTAATTAAAGACGATATGGCAGCAGTTTTTGAGACTTTACACCAGATTAGTAAGATTCAAGAACAAAGCAATGATTAAAAAAATGAAAAGGCTTCTTTACAAGAGGCCTTTTTTTCTTGTACAATAAAAGATAAAGTATATAAAAATAAGTTATAAGCAACTAACTTTGCAGATGATTTTTGATCAATTAGATTTCAAGGAGGAAAAAGTCATGGATAACGAAAAGATTGAAAAATTACAACAGATGATTGATGAAAGTAATCATATCGTATTCTTTGGTGGCGCAGGTGTTTCAACAGAGAGTCATATTCCAGACTTTCGAAGCACGGATGGTTTGTATCACCAGACTTATAAATATCCACCTGAGGTTATGGTAAGCCATACATTTTATACACAGCATACGGAAGAATTTTATGATTTTTATAAGAATAAGATGATCTTCTTGGATGCAAAACCGAATAAGGCACATTTAAAACTGGCAGAAATGGAACGGGCGGGAAAACTGTCTGCGATCGTTACGCAAAATATCGACGGGCTTCATCAGGCAGCAGGAAGTAAAAATGTCTTTGAACTGCACGGCAGTGTTCACAGAAACTATTGCCAGAAATGCGGCAAGTTCTTCGATGTGAATTATGTTGTGAATGCCAAAGGAGTCCCATATTGTGATGAATGTGGGGGAATCATCAAACCAGATGTTGTATTATATGAAGAAGGCTTAGACTCTCAGACGATCAATGGGGCAGTCAGAGCCATTTCCAAGGCAGATATGCTGATCATTGGAGGAACATCACTGGTTGTTTATCCAGCCGCTGGAATGATCGATTATTTTAAAGGAAAATATCTTGCAGTACTGAATCGTGATGCGACAAGCAGAGACAAACAGGCAGATCTGTGCATTACAGACCCAATTGGAGAAGTACTGGGAAGAATCAGGGTATAAAGATGAAGAAAAAAGATATAATCTTGATCGCAGCAGTACTGGCAATTTCGCTGATCAGTTTTGCAGCGATCAAGATGACACAAAAAGACGGAAAAGAAGTGATTGTGACAGTTGACGGAAAAGAAGTGTACAAAACATCCATCAAGAAAGATCAGATCTATCAAATTCCAGAGGAAAATGGCACGAACGTCATGCAGATCAAAGATGGAAAAGTTACAATGAAAAAAGCAGACTGTAAAGACCAGATCTGTGCAGACCATAAAGCAATCGAGAAATCAGGAGAAACGATCGTATGTCTGCCACATAAAGTAGTGATCGAGATTCAATCAGAAGATGGCAAAGAACAGGAATTAGACGGAGTAACACAATAAACATCAGATGAGATAGAAAACAACAGGAGAAATAAAATATATGTCAACAAAAAGATTAGCGACAGATGCGATGTTTTTAACATTGGCACTTGTTGTATCCTATATAGAAGTATTGATCCCGGTACCAGTTGGAATTCCCGGAGTGAAATTAGGACTTGCCAATGGAGTGATCATGGTTTTGTTATTCTTTACAACATGGACAAGGACACTTGAGATCTCAGTGATCCGAGTTGTACTGGCAGGATTCTTATTTGGAAATCCAATGACGATCGCCTACAGTCTGGCAGGAGGGATCTTAAGTCTGGTCATCATGGGACTTCTAAAGAAGATCGAAGGATTCTCACCCATTGGAATCAGCGTTGGAGGCGGAGTAGCGCATAATATCGGGCAGCTCAGTGTTGCTGTTTTCTTAATGGAGAATACAAAGATTTATTATTATGCACCAGTATTACTGATCACAGGAACGATCGCAGGGATCATCATCGGAGTGTTAAGTGGAGTGCTAGTTAAGAAGATCCCGCCACAACTATTTCGATAAAAGATTTGAAATTTCTACAAAATCGTGGTACTACTATATGTATACACTTTCTAACAGGCAATGATTTTGAAGAAAGGAGTCACAATTGAGAACAAAATTAAATGAGATCATAAAGAATGGGCATCTTGGTATGATTGCAGTATTTTTTATAGTTTATATGATCACATTTTCCTACATTGAAGATCGAGATGTGCATCATTACATCATACATACAACGATAGATGATCAGATACCATTCTGTGAATATTTCATCGTACCATATCTATTATGGTTCTTATTTGTAGCAGTTACAGTTTTTTATTTTATGTTTTTTAATAAGAATCAATGGAAAGAATATTATCAGCTGATCATAACACTTGGAACAGGCATGACCCTGTTTTTGATCATCTCATTAGTATTTCCGAATGGACAGGATCTAAGACCAGTTCTTACTGGAGACAGCATTTTTATCAAAGCAGTACAGATGATCTATCACACGGATACTCCGACGAATGTACTTCCAAGTATCCATGTATTTAACTCTCTGGCATGCTGTGTTGCGATTTTGAAGAATCAGAGAAAATATAAGAAAAGCACCGATACAGCATGTGTTGTCTTAACGATATTAATTATCATGTCGACGATGTTCTTAAAACAACACAGTGTGGTGGACGTAGTGCTCGCAGCCCTGATGTATACTGGATGTTACAGGATCATCTATGGGAATGAATTATGGTCACAGAATGCATTTCGCACGTCTATTTTCAGCGATCATTCGTGAATCACGCTTGACACGACCAAGAAAGATTTGCTATAAATACCAGAGAGAAACCGCAGAAATTGGAGTAGAGAAGAATGAGAAAAAAGATTTGGATGATTCTGGTATGCATCATATCCATGAGTTTTTGCATGGCAGGATGTACTGGCAATACAAGCAAGAAGAAATCGAATGGCAAGATAAGAATTACAACAAGTTTTTACACCATGTATGATTTTGCAAAGAAGATCGGTGGAGACAAAGTAGAAGTGATCAATTTAGTACCAGCAGGAACAGAACCTCATGACTGGGAACCATCAACGAAGGATCTGATCGAGATGGAGAAATCAGACATCTTCATTTACAATGGAGCCGGCATGGAACAATGGGTAGATGACGTTTTGGAAAGCCTTGATACGGAAGAACTTACAAGCGTTGAAGCATCCAAAGGGATCAAGTTACTAAAAGATGAGGATGCACATGAACATGATCACGAACACAACAGTGAGAATGATCCACATGTCTGGTTAGATCCACAGAATGCAAAGTATGAGATGAACAAGATCAAGAACGTATTGATCAAAGTGGATGCAGAGAATAAAGATTATTACGAAGCGAATTATAAGAGATACGCAAAAGAATGTGACAAATTAGATACATTATATAAGGAAGAAACATCCAAACTTACAAAGAAAGAACTTGTTGTGGCACATGAAGCATTTGGCTATCTATGTCACGCATATGGGTTAGAACAGATGGGAATTGAGGGATTATCCGCAGATGATGAACCAGACCCCAAACAGATGAGCGAAGTGATCCGCTTTGCAAAAGAACATCAGGTAAAAACAATCTTTTTTGAAGAACTGGTGAGTCCGAAAGTAGCGAAAACCATTGCAAAAGAGACCGGAGCCAATGCAAAGATGTTAAACCCTCTGGAAGGACTAAGTAACAAAAAAATCAAAGCAGGAGAAGATTATTTTTCCGTAATGAAACAAAATCTCGCTGCGATCAAAGAGGCATTAAGCGAATGAGTGAATCAAACACAAAACAGATGATACAATTAAATCATGTAAAATTCGGATACAGTGATACGGAAGTCTTAGAAGAGATCAATCTGACGATCCATGAAGGCGAATATGTTGTTCTGACTGGTGAAAATGGAAGCGGAAAAAGTACACTTATGCGTCTGATCTTAGGTGAAATGAAACCAGATGAAGGAGAGATCATCCTGATGAATAACGATCCAAGATTAAAGAAACGGATCGGTTACGTGTCACAGAATGGGATCAGTAAGAACCAGAGCTTCCCAGCAACGGTAGAAGAGATCATGATCACAGGACTTTATCAGGAACTTGGCTTGTTTCATCTGCCACATAAAAAACATAAGAATAAGATCAAAGAGACACTAAGGGATTTTGGAATGGAAGAATTCCTTAAGAGACGGATCGGTGAATTATCTGGTGGACAGCAGCAGCGAGTGATGATCGCAAGAGCAATGATCGGAGATCCGAAACTTCTGATCTTAGATGAACCAACAACGGGAGTAGATGCAAGATCAACAAAGATCTTGTACGATATGCTCTATGAGATCAATACAAAATACAATACGACCATTTTTATGATTACACACGGAAGACTGCAGGAATGTAAAGGATGTGATCGTATTTTAAGAATGGATGAAGGGAGGATCGTGGAAGAATGATCGAGATGTTACAATACGGATTTATGCAGCGTGCATTTATTACAGGAATCTTACTGGCCGTGATCGCACCATTGATCGGAATCACGATCGTCTTAAAGAGAATGTCCATGATCGGAGATGCACTCTCTCATGCATCTCTGGCAGGTGTTGCTCTGGAGATCGGAAGAGCGTCGTGTAGGGAAAGAGTGTAGATCTCGGTGGTCGCCGTATCATTAAAAAAAAAAAAAA
>ENA-UPWP01001609-UPWP01001609.1-human-gut-metagenome-genome-assembly--contig:-NODE-1609-length-11088-cov-3.106167_pt1 | contig 11088 bp, 20 predicted proteins | sample MGYA00250052_ERZ773380 | MGnify/ENA primary metagenome ERZ773380 (study PRJEB29103, sample SAMN06112063) | human gut metagenome | biome: human gut; feature: ankylosing spondylitis patient; material... | reverse complement strand
ATGCCGATAAGGAGATGACGACTCTCGTCGATGTGGCTGGCGGAGAGGAGACCCTTCAGGACAAGCTGGATGCAGCCAAGCTGGGTGATGTCATCGATCTCGAGGGCAAATACTGGCCGGGTAACTTGAAAATTACCACCCCGGTCACTTTGAAGAATGGCTATGTGGACACCGTTACGGCTATCGGTGCCATGGGCGGTCTGACATTTGAAAATATCACCTTCCGCGGGGCTTCCAATGCCATTAACCTGGATACCAATAACGCTGCGTTATACCTGCAGGGTACAGATAAGATTTCCAATGTTCTCATCGACAACTGCACTTTCCAGGGACCGACTTCCGAGGATGTGACGGTTGCCATCGCCACGACAAATGTGGAAAATCTCACGGTGCAGAATAGTACCATCGACGGCTATACCATTACCGCCTATCATAATCCCGGCAACGGTGGGAACATCTCCTACCTGAATAATGAAATCCGTAATGTCACCTCTGGTATTGCATTCATTGGTACGGATGGCATCACAGTGACGGGCAACACCTTTGAGAATGCCAACGGCATCCGTCTGGAGCCCAGTTGGAGTGATTCCACTGACAAGTGCAGCGATATTACCATTTCGGAGAACAAGTTTGTCTCTGTTTCTAAGGATGACACTTATGGTCAGTATGCCGTTCGTCTGCAGGACAGCACCGGCGCAGCAGGTGTGGACGGCGAGGTTGCGCTGGACCACAACTACTGGGGTTCTGCCAATCCGGACTTTGGCACTCTGATTATTGCACCCGATGGCCAAAAGATTGTCACTGAGCCTTATTACAAGGCTGACACTATGCGTCCGGAGGATTTGAATACCTATGTACCTTCCGGCGGTGGCGGCGGTACGGTATCCAGCAGCTACGCGATTACGGTGTCCAGCAGTACCAACGGTAGCGTAACCGTAAGCCCCACCAAGGCTGCCGAGGGCGCCATCGTGGTGGTGGACGAGCTGAAGCTGGACGCCATCAAGACCAAGCCCGTCAAGCAGTTCCTGGACGCCGCCGGCGTCACCAAGGCTGTTGTCATCACCCCTGAGGTGAACGACGTTGTGGTCAAGTCCACCCGGAACATCCCCGGCGTGGTCACCACCACCGCCAAGATCCTCAGCGTCTATGACATTGTCAACGCCAAGCAGCTGGTCATCGACAAGGCCGCTCTGGCGATCATCGAGGAGGTGTATGCGTAATGGCTACCACTGCTTATGATATCATCAAGCGCCCCATCATCACCGAGCAGTCCATGGAGCAGACTGAGATGAAGCGCTACACCTTCGAGGTGGCCAAGACCGCCAACAAGATCGAGATCGCCAAGGCCATCGAGGAGATCTTCGGCGTAAAGGTCGCCAAGGTGAACACCCTGAACATGCAGGGCAAGGCCAAGCGCATGGGCAACCGCCCCGCTGGCCGCCGTGCCAACTGGAAGAAGGCTATGGTCACCCTGACCGCCGATTCCAAGACCATCGAGTTCTTCGAAGGCATGGTGTAAGGAGGAGATTGAACAATGGCGATTAAAACTTTTAAGCCCACAACGCCCTCCCGCCGTCACATGACTGTGTCCGCCTTCGAGGGGATCGACAAGAAGGCCAAGCCCGAGCGCAGCCTGACTGAGGTGCTGAAGAAGCACGCCGGCCGCAACAGCTATGGCCGCATCACCGTCCGCCACCACGGCGGCGGCAACCGGCAGAAGTACCGCGTCATCGACTTCAAGCGCGACAAGGACGGCAAGGCCACTGTGGTCAACCTGCAGTATGACCCCAATCGCTCCGCCAACATCGCCCTGATCGAGTATGAGGACGGCGAGCGCCGCTATATCCTGGCCCCCAACGGCCTGAAGGCCGGTCACATCATCATGACCGGCGCCGACGCCGACATCCTGCCCGGCAACTGCCTGCCCATCGCCAACATTCCTGTGGGCGAGATGATCCACAACATCGAGCTGTACCCCGGTAAGGGCGCTCAGCTGGTCCGCGCCGCCGGTGTGGCCGCTCAGCTGATGGCCAAGGAGAACGGCATGGCTCAGGTCCGTCTGCCTTCCGGCGAGGTCCGCTATATCCGTGAGAACTGCAAGGCCACCATCGGCCAGGTCGGCAACACCGACTGGGCCAACATCCAGCTGGGTAAGGCTGGCCGCAAGCGTCACATGGGCTGGCGTCCCACCGTGCGTGGCTCCGTCATGAACCCCAATGACCACCCCCACGGCGGCGGCGAGGGCCGCGCACCCGTCGGCCGTCCCGGCCCGGTGACCCCCTGGGGCAAGCCCGCCATGGGTTACAAGACCCGCAAGGGCAAGAACCCCACCAATAAATTCATCGTCAAGCGCCGCAACGAGAAGTAAGGAGGCAAGTCAATATGAGCAGATCCATTAAAAAAGGCCCGTATGTTGCCCCGGAGCTTCTGAAGCGGGTCGAGGAAATGAACGCGAAGAACGAGAAGAAGGTCCTCAAGACCTGGAGCCGGAGCTCTACCATCTTCCCCGCCTTCGTGGGCCACACCATTGCCGTTCACGACGGCCGCAAGCACGTGCCCGTCTATATCCAGGAGGATATGGTCGGCCACAAGCTGGGTGAGTTCGCGCCCACCCGCACCTTCCGCGGCCACGCCGGCAGCAAGACTGGTAAGTAAGGAGGAGGAGAGAAACATGGAAGCGAAAGCACATCTGAGATATGCCCGCATCTCTCCCCGCAAGGTCCAGATTGTCTGTGATCTGATCCGGGGCAAGAGCGTGCCCCAGGCCACCGCTATTCTGATGGCCACCCCGAAGGCAGCCTCTGAGCTCATGCTCAAGCTCCTCAAGAGCGCCGCGTCCAACGCGGAGAACAACCACCAGATGGACCCCGAGAAGCTGTACGTTTCCCAGGTGTTCGCCTGCCCCGGCCCCATCATCAAGCGGATGATGCCCCGGGCCCAGGGCCGCGCCTATCGCATCAACAAGCGCACTTCTCACATCACCATCGCGGTGGCTGAGCGCTAAGGGAGGAGGAAGAATATGGGACAGAAAGTGAATCCCCACGGCCTGCGCGTGGGTGTCATTAAGGATTGGGACTCCCGCTGGTACGCCCGCAACGAGAAGGTCGGCGACCTGCTGGTGGAGGACAAGAAGATCCGGGACTACCTGAAGAAGACCCTGTATTCCGCCGGTATCCCCAAGATCGAGATCGAGCGCGACAACGCCAAGGTTCGCATCTACCTGCACTGCGCCCGCCCCGGCGTCGTCATCGGCAAGGGCGGCGAGCAGATCGAGCAGTACCGCCTGACCGTTGAGAAGATGATCGGCAAGCCCGTCGCCCTCAACATCGTGGAGGTCAAGCAGGTCGACACCAACGCCCAGCTGGTGGCTGAGAACATCGCCCAGCAGCTGGAGAAGCGCATCGGCTTCCGCCGCGCCATGAAGAACGCCATGGGCCGCGCCATGCGCATGGGCGCCCGCGGCATCAAGACTCAGGTGTCCGGCCGTCTGGGCGGCGCTGAGATCGCCCGCACCGAGCACTATCACGACGGCACCATTCCCCTGCAGACCCTGCGCGCCGACATCGACTACGGCTTTGCGGAGGCTGCCACCACCTACGGCCGCATCGGCGTGAAGGTGTGGATCTACAAGGGCGAGGTGCTGACCCAGACCCTGCGCACCACCCCCCGTACCCTGGACACCAAGAACTTCAAGGAGCGCTCCGACCGCCCCCGCCGCGACCGGCGTGACGGCGACCGCAAGGGCGGCTTCAACCGCAACGGCGGCTTTAACCGCAACGGCGGCCGTCCCCAGGGTGGCTTCAACAACAACCGTCCCCAGGGCGGTGCCCGTCCCCAGGGCGGCGCCCGTCCCGCTGCTCCCAAGGAAGGAGGCTCCAACTAATGCTGCTGCCTAAGAGAGTGAAATACCGCCGCGTGCACCGCGGCCGCCTGAAGGGCAAGGCCATGCGCGGCAACACCGTGACCTACGGTGATTTCGGCTTGCAGGCCACCGAGCCCTGCTGGATCACCAGCAACCAGATCGAGGCCGCCCGTATCGCCATGACCCGTTACACCAAGCGTGGCGGTAAGGTCTGGATCAAGATCTTCCCCGACAAGCCCATCACCGAGAAGCCCGCCGAGACCCGCATGGGTTCCGGTAAGGGCTCCCCTGAGTACTGGGTGGCCGTGGTCAAGCCCGGCCGTGTCATGTTTGAGATCGCTGGCGTTTCCGAGGAGACTGCCCGCGAGGCCCTGCGTCTGGCCTCCCACAAGCTGCCTGTCAAGTGCAAGATCGTGGCGAAGCAGACCGCCGAGACCGAGAATGGTGGTGAATGAAGATGAAGGCTACTGAAATCCGCAAGATGAGCGCCGCTGAGCTGGAGAGCAAGCTGGGCGACCTGAAGAAGGATCTCTTCCAGCTCCGTCTTCAGCATGCCACCAACCAGCTCGACAACCCCGTGAAGATTGCTGAGGTCAAGCGCGACATCGCCCGCGTGAAGACCATCATCCGTGAGCAGCAGCTCGCAGGCCGATAAGAAGGAGGAACGAGATCATGGAGAACAGAACTTCTTCCCGCAAGACCAGAGTCGGCCTGGTGGTTTCCGATAAGATGGACAAGACCGTGGTGGTGGCCATTGCCGACCGTGTGGCCCACCCCCTGTATAAGAAGATCGTCAAGAGCACCTATAAGCTGAAGGCGCACGACGAGAAGAACGAGTGTGGCATCGGCGACCGCGTGCGGGTCATGGAGACCCGGCCCCTGTCCAAGGACAAGCGCTGGCGCGTCGTCGAGATCATCGAGAAGGCGAAGTAAGGAGGTGCCGGAATGATTCAGCAGGAAAGCTATCTGAAGGTCGCCGACAACACCGGCGCCAAGGAGATCAAGACCATCCGCGTGCTGGGCGGCTCCAGCCGCAAGTTCGGCAACATCGGCGACGTGGTCGTCGCTTCCGTCCGCAAGGCACAGCCTGGCGGAACCGTGAAGAAGGGCGAGGTCGTCAAGGCCGTCATCGTCCGCTCCGTCAAGGGCGTGCGCCGCTCTGACGGCAGCTATGTCCGCTTCGACGAGAACGCCGCCGTCCTGATCAAGGACGACAAGAATCCCCGCGGTACCCGTATCTTTGGGCCCGTGGCCCGTGAGCTGCGCGACAAGGATTACATGAAGATCCTGTCCCTCGCCCCCGAAGTGATTTGAGGAGGGCAGCGAAATGGCTATGAACATTAAGAAGGGCGATACCGTTGTCGTCCTGTCCGGCAAGGACAAGGGCAAGCAGGGCAAGGTGCTGGGCACCGTTCCCGGCTCCCTGAAGGTCGTCGTGGAGGGCATCAACATGGTGACCTGCCACGTCAAGCCCCGCAAGCAGGGCGAAGAGGGCGGCATCATGAAGCGCGAGGCCGCCATTGCCGCCTGCAAGGTGCAGGTGGTGTGCCCCAAGTGCAGCAAGGGCACCCGCGTCGCCCACAAGATCGAGGGCGGCAAGAAGACCCGCGTGTGCAAGCACTGCGGCGCTGAGCTGTGAGAAAGGAGAGCTGACAAATGGCCAGACTGAAAGAAAAATACACTGCCGAAGTCGCTCCCGCCCTGATGAAGCAGTTCGGCTACAAGAGCGTCATGCAGATCCCCAAGATCGACAAGGTGGTCGTGAACGTGGGCTGCGGTGAGGCGCGTGAAAACTCCAAGGTTCTGGAGAACGTGGTGGGCGATCTGAGCCAGATTACCGGCCAGAAGCCCGTCATTACCCGGGCCCGCAAGTCCATCGCAAACTTCAAGCTGCGTGAGGATATGCCCATCGGCGCCAAGGTCACCCTGCGGGGCGACAAGATGTGGGAGTTCCTGGACCGCCTGTTCAACGTGGCCCTGCCCCGCGTCCGCGATTTCCGCGGCATTTCCGCCGACTCCTTCGATGGCCGCGGCAACTATGCCCTGGGCATCAAGGAGCAGCTGATCTTCCCCGAGATCGAGTACGACAAGATTGATAAGATCCGCGGCCTGGACGTGGTCATCTGCACCACCGCCAAGACCGACGAAGAGGCCAAGGAGCTCCTGTCCCTGATCGGCGCTCCCTTCGCCCGCTAAAGGAGGAGAACGAAATGGCTAAGAAGTCTATGATCCTGAAGCAGCAGGCGGAGCCCAAGTTCTCCACCCGCCGCTACAACCGCTGCAAGATCTGCGGCCGTCCCCACGCCTACCTGCGGGACTACGGCATCTGCCGTATCTGCTTCCGCGAGCTGGCTTACAAGGGTCAGATTCCCGGTGTCAAGAAGGCGAGCTGGTAAAGCCAGCCCGCCTCTTGGCCGGTAATTTGAATAAATCCCCCGCCGGCGAGCAATAGGTCGCAGTTGCCTAGCTGCGATACCTTGCCGCTGATACGGGCCCTGCCCGTAACTCTAATAGGAGGTAAACATCATGCACATCACTGATCCCATTGCGGATATGCTCACCCGCATCCGCAACGCGAACAACGCCAAGCATGACACCGTGGACGTCCCCGCGTCCAACATGAAGAAGTCCATCGCGCAGATCCTGCTGGATGAGGGCTATATCAAGAACTTCCAGCTCATCGACGATGGTACCCAGGGCGTCATCCGCGTCACCCTGAAGTACAATCCCGGCAAGGAGAAGGTCATCACCGGCCTGCGCCGTGTCTCCAAGCCCGGCCTGCGTGTCTATGCCGGTGCTGACGAGCTGCCCCGGGTTCTGCATGGCCTGGGCATTGCCATTGTGTCCACGTCCAAGGGCGTCATGACTGACAAGGCCGCCCGCGCGGCCCATGTCGGCGGCGAGGTCCTGGCGTTTGTCTGGTAAGGAGGGAGAGTAGAATATGTCTCGTATCGGAAGAATGCCGATCTCCATCCCCGCCGGTGTGGACGTGAAGATCGAAGCCGGTAACCTGGTTACCGTAAAGGGGCCCAAGGGCACCCTGACGCAGCAGATGCATCCCGCCATGACCATCACCCAGGAGGGCGATGTGATTCATGTGACCCGTCCCAACGACGAGAAGGCCAACCGCAGCCTGCACGGCCTGACCCGCACCCTGCTGCACAACATGATCGTGGGCGTCACCGAGGGCTTCAAGAAGGAGCTGGACGTCAACGGCGTGGGCTACCGTGTGGCCAAGGAGGGCAACAAGCTGGTCATGAACCTGGGCTTCTCCCATCAGGTCACCGTCGAGGAGATCGAGGGCATCACCATTGAGGTGCCCAGCGCCAACAAGATCGTCATCAGCGGCACCGATAAGCAGAAGGTCGGCCAGTTCGCCGCCGAAGTGAGAGAGAAGCGTCCGCCTGAGCCGTACAAGGGCAAGGGCATCAAATACACTGACGAGGTCATCCGCCGCAAGGAAGGTAAGACCGGCGTCAAGAAGAAATAAGGAGGTGTGCCACTATGATCAACAGACCCGATACCAACGCTCAGCGGCTTAAGCGCCACAAGAGAGTGCGCGGCAAGATTTCCGGCACGCCCGAGCGTCCCCGCCTGAACGTGTTCCGCAGCAACACCAACATCTATGCCCAGGTCATCGACGACGTGACCGGCAAGACCCTGGTGTCTGCTTCCTCCCTGGAGAAGGGCTTCGAGGGCAAGGGCTCCGACTGTGAGGCCGCCAAGAAGGTGGGCCTGGCTGTCGCCGAGCGCGCCAAGGCCGCCGGCATCGAGACCGTCGTGTTTGACCGCGGCGGCTACGTGTACCACGGCCGCGTGCAGGCCCTGGCCGAGGGCGCCCGTGAGGGCGGCCTGCAGTTCTAAGGGAGGAGGAAAACGATAAATGGCTAGATTTGAGAGAGAACCCAGCGAGTTTACCGAGAAGCTCGTTGCCCTGAACCGCGTGTCCAAGACCGTGAAGGGCGGCCGCATCTTCAAGTTCGCCGCGCTGATGGTCGTGGGCGACGAGAAGGGCCGCGTGGGCTTCGGTCTGGGCAAGGCCGCTGAGGTGCCCGAGGCCATCCGCAAGGGCATCGAGGACGCCAAGAAGAATATGTGCACCGTGACTTTGTCCGGCACTACCATTCCCCATGAGGTCATCGGTGAATTCGGCGCCGGCCGCGTGCTGCTCAAGCCCGCCGCCCCCGGTACCGGCATCATCGCCGGCGGCCCCGTCCGCGCCGTCATGGAGGCCGCCGGCATCCGTGACATCCGCGCCAAGTGCCTGCGCTCCAACAACCCGCAGAACGTGGTCTCCGCCACCTTTGAGGGCCTGAAGTCCCTCCGTGGCCCCGAGGAGGTCGCCCGCATCCGCGGTAAGAGCGTCAGCGAGATCGTAGGTTAAGGAGGGCCGTGAACATGGCTAATCTGAACATCAAGCTGGTCAAGAGCCTGAACGGCCGTATCGCCAAGCACAAGGCGACCGCCGAGGCCCTGGGCCTGCGCAAGATCGGCGACACCACCGTGCAGCCCGACAACGAGGCGACCCGCGGCAAGATTGCGAACATCGGCTACCTGCTCCAGGTCACCGAGGAACAGTAAGGAGGTGCGCGAAATGAATCTGCATGAACTTTCCCCCGCTCCCGGTTCCAACCCCAAGGCCTATCGGAAGGGCCGCGGTCACGGCTCCGGCAACGGCAAGACGGCCGGCCGCGGCCAGAAGGGCCAGTGGGCCCGCTCCGGCGGCGGCGTGCGCGTGGGCTTTGAGGGCGGCCAGATGCCTCTGACCCGCCGCATCCCCAAGCGCGGCTTCCACAATATCTTTGCCAAACCCCTGGAGGCGATCAACGTCTCCGCCCTCGAGAAGTTTGAGGATGGCGCTACGGTCAATGTGTGCGACCTGCTGGAGAAGGGCATCCTCTCCAAGTGCGAGTACGGCTACAAGGTGCTGGGCAACGGCACCCTGACCAAGAAGCTGACGGTCCGTGCCTCCGCCTTCTCCGCCTCCGCCAAGGAGAAGATTGTTGCGGCAGGTGGAAAGTACGAGGTGGTCTAAGTGATCGAGACCATCCGTAACGCCTGGAAAATTCCCGAGCTGCGGAAGAAGATCCTCTTCACCGTGTTTGCCCTGCTGATCTTCCGGCTGGGCTCCGTGGTTCCTGTCCCCTTTATTGATAGCAATATGCTGGGCGCCACCCTCAACAACATGGGCGGCATCTTCACCCTGCTGGGCGCCATGAACGGCACCGCCTTCTCCATGGCGGCCGTCTTCGCCCTGGGCGTGCAGCCGTATATCAACAGTTCTATTATCATCCAGCTCCTCACCGTTGCCATCCCTGCCCTGGAGCGGCTCCAGAAGGAGGGCGGCGAGGAGGGCCGGAAGAAGATTGCGGCCATTACCCGCTATGTCACCGTGGCCATCGGCCTGCTGCAGGGCTTCGGCTACTACACCCTGATCCGCACCCAGGGCGGCGGAACGATGCTGGACACCGCCGGCCTGCCTGGCTGGTGGGCGGGTATCGTCATCGTACTGTGCTTCACTGCCGGCTCCGCCTTTGTCATGTGGCTGGGCGAGCAGATCACCGAGTTCGGCATCGGCAACGGCATCTCCATCATCCTGTTCGCGGGCATCCTGTCCCGCGGCCCCAGCATGATCCGCACCATGTATCAGGGCGTCCGCAACAATCTGGACGGCGTTACCGGCGAGGGAATCTTTAATCTGCCCGTGTGGGCCATCCCGCTGATTCTCATCGGCATGCTGGCCATCGTGGTTCTCATTGTATTCATTCAGAATGCGGAGCGCCGCATTCCCGTCCAGTACGCCAAGCGCGTTGTGGGCCGGAAGATGTACGGCGGCCAGTCCAGCCACATCCCTCTGAAGGTGAACATGACCGGCGTTATGCCCATCATCTTTGCCCAGGCCATCGCCTCTCTGCCCGCTACCATCGCCGCGTTTGCCGGCGTGAGCAAGAACGACCCGGGCTTCTGGGGCGGCTTCCTGCGCGTCTTTGACACCACCAGCATTTTCTATATCGTGGTGTATTTCCTGCTCATCGTGGGCTTCAGCTTCTTCTACTCCACGATGCAGTTCAACCCTGTGGAGGTTGCCAACAACCTGAAAAAGAACGGCGGGTTCATCCCCGGCTTCCGCCCCGGCAAGCCCACCGCCGACTTTATCCACAAGGTGCTCAATAAGATCACCATGTTCGGTGCGCTCTACCTGGCGATTATCGCCATCGCGCCCATTGTCACCGGCGCGGTGATCGGCGTCAGCAGCCTGGCCATCGGCGGCACGTCCATCATCATCGTGGTCGGCGTCGCGCTGGAGACCACCAAGGCCCTGGAGGCCCAAATGCTGATGCGCCACTACAAGGGCTTCCTGGAGTAAGGGGAATCAGGATGAAAATCATTCTTTTAGGCGCACCTGGCGCCGGCAAGGGCACCCAGTCGGAGATTATCAGCCGCAAGCTGGGCATCCCCACCATCTCCACCGGCAATATCCTGCGCGCAGCCGTCAAGGAGGGCACTCCCATCGGCTTGCAGGCCAAGAGCTATATGGACGCGGGCAAGCTGGTTCCGGATGAGATCATCATCGGTATCATCCAGGAGCGGCTGGCCGAGCCCGACTGCGCAGGCGGCTTCATCCTGGACGGCGTACCCCGTACCATCGCTCAGGCCGAAGCCCTGGAGCGCCACGGCATCCGCTTTGACGCGGTCCTCTCCCTGGAGGTGGCCGACAGCGTCATCGAGGCCCGCATGACGGGCCGCCGGACCTGCCATGCCTGCGGAGCCACCTACCACGTCGTCATGGCGCCCCCCAAGCAGGAGGGGCTCTGCGACAAGTGCGGCGGTGTGCTGGAGCAGCGCAAAGACGACCAGCCCGAAACCGTCAAGCACCGGCTGGAAATCTACCACAGTCAAACCGAGCCGCTGAAGGGCTTCTACGAGGAGAAGGGCGTGCTTAAGCGCGTGCCCGACCTGGGCGGCATCGAGGAGACAAACACCAAAATCATGGAATTGCTGGGGAAGTGAACGAGATGGATATGATCTCTCTCAAATCTCCCCGCGAAATCGAGTGCATGCGCCGGGCCGGGCGGCTGACCGCCCAGGCCCGGGCGCTGGCCGGCTCCATGGTGCGGCCCGGCGTGACCACCCATGAGATCGATACCGCCGTGCGCAAGTTTATCGAGAGCCACGGAGCCAAGCCCTCCTTCCTGGGCTACAGCGGTTTCCCCGGCTCCGCCTGT
>ENA-UPWP01001604-UPWP01001604.1-human-gut-metagenome-genome-assembly--contig:-NODE-1604-length-11129-cov-3.689649_pt1 | contig 11129 bp, 10 predicted proteins | sample MGYA00250052_ERZ773380 | MGnify/ENA primary metagenome ERZ773380 (study PRJEB29103, sample SAMN06112063) | human gut metagenome | biome: human gut; feature: ankylosing spondylitis patient; material... | reverse complement strand
GTTTGGAAAAAAGAAATTGAGGCCTTGAAATGGATGCATCTCCGGTAAAGCAGTGGAGGCAAGATCATGACATCTTGCAGAAAGATCTTGCCGCTGAAATGGGAATGTCTCCATCTACCCTCAGCCAGAAGGAAAATGGTCACCTTGACTGGAATCGAAGTGACCTTGCCTTTCTTAAGCAGGAAAAAGGCCTTTCATCAGATTTTGTTCTCGGTTTCCAGAGGAATCTCAATGATGAGGAGGTGGCGTGATGGCTGGTGGAATCTACGAACAGTCCGAATGGCCGGACAGCCGGTGGGATTGCGTCACGGTGTGCGATGGCTGCCACACGGTGGTCTGGGGCACGTTCTGGGACGACTACGATTCGGCCGCCCGCGACGCTTATTTCGCCCGTAACGGCTGGCGCAACTACTGTGTCCCGGGCGACACGGAGATTTTGGAGCTCTGCCCGGCCTGCGCCGTGCGCGCCCTGCGCCGCGGCGAGACCCGCGGCCTGGCCGACACCTGGCTCCGCCCCACGCATGCCTACACGCATGCCTTCCGGGAGGTCGATGCACAGCTCTCCGTCCGCGAACGGGTGGTGGCGAACCTGCTGCTGACCGAGGGGAGGACGGCATGAGCGACGAAGCCGGAAGACTCGTCTTCTCCCGCGACCCGTCGGGAACATTCATCGACGGTATGGTCTTCGGAACTTCAGGAGGCGGTGAGAACGCCAATCTCGAAGTGCTGTGTGCGTTGCCCTACGAGCTTGTACGCCCACATGCTAGTGCCTCTGTCCTGGGTCCGCTGGTCGGCGTAGGGAATGTGAAGAGGCTGTTCCTGAGCGTCAAATACCTTGATGGTGAGATATCCGTCGGGCGGTACGACCGTGTATCCGGCTTTCTCGTTGAGCAGGCGCGCGCCCTCGTTGGTGGGGATGCTGAGTATCAGTTCAGCGCCGTGGTCTGCCGCCCAGGAGTCGCAGAACGCCTTGATCTGCGATCCGAAGCCTTCGCGCCGATGCTTTCTGACGACCGCGATCCCTTCGATGATGGCTGCATGCTCGGCGAAAGCCTCTCGTATCTGTGCGGCATGGACCCCGCTCGTCCCGGTGCGGTATATGAGCGTCTCGGCTACGCAAAGGGCTGGCTGGATGAGGGCCGCGCCTACCAGACGGTCCTGTCCCCATACGCCTATGTACGTAGGCCTGATCGTTCCATCGTCGTGTCTGACGACTGCTGGGACGCTTTGATCGAAGTCTTTGATGTCCCTGATGAGCAGGCTCTTGATTGCCTTTGCCTCGCCATCCGTTGCGGCGGCGCGTGGCCCGTCGACGGCGAGGGAGGTGGTGCGATGGTCTGATCCCATTCGATTTTCTCTCTTTCTCTGCAACTGAAAGAAAAACGCCCGTTCCCGATGTTGGAGCGTCGGGGACGGGCGGTGCAACCAATATTCCGAGCGGCCGCGGATCCCGTATCTTGCCGGATCTCGGTCCGTGGCCGCCCAATGCATTGTCTTGGAGTAGTGATCACACATGAACGACTTTACTAAAGCATTCCGCATGTCTTGCTCTGTGTTTCCTGAGTGTAACCGGGATTTCCAGGCGCCGGTTTGGACGTTCCCGGTCGTGGTGGCATTCGCCCGCCACAACGGTCCGGGCTCCGTTGATTCCCGTCGCCTGGCGTCGATGATGGCGCACCCGTCCATGGCCATGGAAGGGAGGCTGTCGTGAACTGGCTTGCAATCGTATTGATCGTGTTGTTCGTCGCGTTCACGTGGCTGATGGTGTTTGCCCTGTGCCGGGCGGCACGTCTCGGCGACGAAATGGCCGCCAGACTGGACACCGAACGCCGTGCCGCCCAGCAGCGTGAGGAGGAGCGGCCGTGAGCAACATCGCACTGTCATGGGCCTTCAGATGCCATGTCGGCAACGCGTCCGCGAAGGCCGTGCTCGTCTATTTGGCGGACCGTGCGGACGACGACGGCACCGCAGCCTATCCGAAGATCGCGACCATCGTCGCAGTCACCGAACTGTCCGAACGGACCGTGCGCACCGCGTTGAAGACTCTCCAGGAGCGCGGCTTCATTCGCCGTGGCGACCAACGGTATGCGCGTCTCGGCAAGGGCGGACGGAACCGTCTGCCCCAGTACTGCCAGATTGTGTGGGACCTCGCGGTGGAATCCGACCCGTCGACCCTCAAGTGGATCGGGGAGACGCACACCGCGGAACGGGATCCCGCGACCATGGGCAAGACCGTGGACCCGGAGGCCGGAACCGTGTTCGAGAACGGCGAATCCGAGGACGTGCTGCCGGAAAACGCTGGAACGAAGCCGATTCCCAGCACTGCAAATCTCGCAGGGCTGGAAAAAGGGCCGGAACCGGCACTGCAAATCCCGCAGGGCCAGCACTGCGAGAGCTGCACCCCCAGCACTGCAAATGCCGCACCCCCAGCACTGCAAATCTCGCAGGGCTGTATATATAAGGATAAAACCCTCCAGGTAAACCCTCCTAGTAAACCCTCCTTCCCCTCTGCCCCTACGGGGCATCTCCCCGCAAGCGGGGCGGCCGCCGCCGAAAAGAATAAAACCGAACAACTCGACGAGGACGACACCGAGATCGCCGAAGCGGCCGGACGGGTCCTCGCCTCGCTCGGTGAGCAGCGCTCGATGCTCGGCCTGGTCACGCCCTCACCGACCAAAGCCGACCGCAAGGCCATCATCGGCCTGTACCGCAGGCTCGTCGACCAGGGAGCGCAATGGCCCACCCTCGTGATGGTCGACGCGATCGGCTTCGCCATGAACGGCGATTGGTGGCCCAAACGCATCCGCACCGGCCGGGCCCTCGCCAGACACTGGGACGAACTCAACGACGACATGATCCTCGCAGCCGGCCGCACAGACGGCGACGCACACGCGCAGACGGTTCCGGCGGCCGTGCCGGAACCGGAGGCTGCGCCATGGCTGCCCGACTGGGCCGTGAAGACGCTGGCCGAATTGGACGGCCAGGACGCGACGGCCGGAGGGGAGGCGACGGCATGATCACGCGCATCGACTGTTCCGAGGCGGGCTTCGGCGAATTCCTCCTCGCCAACCCGCAGCTCGACGGGCACGCGGACCTGATCTGGCAGCTGCATGCCGTCTACTGGCGCAACAAGCGCCTCGGCCATCCCAAGGCCGTCGGCCTGCTGATCCAATACGCCCGGGCATGGGCCGCCCGCAATCCCGGCGAAACCGCCATAGGACGTCTCCAGGCCCGCAAGACGCCGATGACGCAAGGCCGCCGGCCATGAACGGGCGGGACATGATGCCGGCCTGCGCGAGAATCGCCGCAGTCGACCCGGCCATGGCGGATCGCATGTGGAACACGACGACCGACGACGATGGCCGGGACCTGGTCGACGAACGGATGCGCGGCAAGGGCCGCGTGCTGTGTGCCGCGTGCCCCATGCGCCTTGACTGCATCAGCCGCGCTCTCGTCAACGGCTGGAAGGACAAGGCCGTGTACGGCGGGCTCGACTATGCGAGCCGCTGGACCCTCGCCCGACTGATCGCCCGCGACCTCCACATCGCCGACGGCGGCCTGCACCGGATCCCACGGAGTCGGGTCCGTGACTGGCTGGCCGAACATCCGGACTGGGCCGAACGCATGCGCCGTGATGGCCGCGACTACTGGCGACGGGCCAAACGCCGCCAACGCTCGCGCCGCGAATACACGCACGACGATCCGCTGTTCCTTCCGACCGAACCCGTGCCGAAGGGCCTGGTCCAGGGCAGCCTCTTCTGACCGCTTCCCGTCGCGATCCGCGTGGGACGCGGCATAAACCGAAATACCGAAAAACCAACTAACCGGAATACCGAAAAAACGGAATACCGATACGAATCCAACACCGAAATACCGATAGGAGAAACAACCATGATCGTGACCATCGCAAACGCCAAGGGAGGCGTCGCCAAGACCACAAGCGCCATCTATCTCGCCGCCGCATACGCGCGGCGCTTCGAGGAGGGGGCCACGGTGCTCGATGCGGATCCGCAGTCCAGCGCGAGCCTGTGGAGGGACATGGCCGAGGAAAACGGCGGGTGGCCCGCAGGCACCGATGTGATGCCGGCGAACCTGAGCACGCTCCAGCGGCTGGCCCGTGCCGGGCATGGCGGCTTCGCTGTGGTGGACGCGCCGCCGCAGGGCCGGCTGTTCGAGGAAAGCGTCAAGGCCGCCGACTTCGTGGTCGTGCCCACCTCCGATTCGCCCATTGATCTGCAGCAGGCGTGGGCGACGATGAACGCGATTCCCGATGGCAAGCCCGGTGCGGTGCTCATCGTGCGCGCCGAACCCCGCACCCGAGCCTTCCAGGCGACCGTCGCCGCTCTTGACGAGGCCGGCACGCCCCGTTTCGACGCCGTTGTGTGCAAGCGGCAGGACATCAAGGCCGGCATGGGGCACTCCCCCGACAAGCTCCACGAGTACCCCCAGGTGCTCGGCGAGATCGTCGAAGCGATGGGGGCGCGCGCATGAGGAACCTCGACATGGCTTTCAGGCCCGCAGCCCGCACCCGCAGCGTCTCCGGCATGGCCGACGTCTTCCGCTCCGATCAGACGGGGGAATGGTCCAAGACCAGCGTGAGCATGAGGCCCGAAACGCGGCGGCGGCTCAAGACCTACGCCGCCGCGCACGACATGCGCATCCAGGAGGTCATCGACCTCGCGCTCGAAGCCTATCTCGCATGACGCGAGACGCCGTGCGAAACAAGCAGGTGCCCGAACCGGAACGGGGCAGAGCGCCACCGGCGGCGGCATGAACGCGCGGAAACCGGCAACCCCGGCTCCGACAGAGAATGACCGAAATACCGAAACCGGTAAAATCGGTGCATACCGAAACGAACGATGAAAGGACACGAATGAAAACGGAACAGGAAACGGAAACCAACACCCCGCCGCCCACGAACGGAGAAACCGCCGCCGTCGAGGAGTCGAGGCGTGTTCGGCCGAAGTGGCTGGTGCCGCTGGTCGCGGGCCTGTGCGCGCTGGCGCTTGTGGTGGCCGGCGGCATCGGATGGAAAATATGGTCGGACCGCCGACTGGCCGAGGCGAAGGCCGCGTGCGCCACGGCCTCCGACGCGGCGCGCGGCGCGATGAACGACTGGAACACGCTCGTCAACGGCGACGCGGCCGACTTGCTGGAGGTCAAGGCCGATCAGGTGAAGGACGCGAAGACCATCGACGCGCTGAAAACCGCGCTGGACGTGGAAGCGCCGGAATACGAGGGCTGCGTGGCCGACGGCAAGGACGGGCTTGAAACGGCGATCGACGAACTGGACGATGCGGCCGCATGGTACGAGAAGCACACCGGGAGCCTGAAGAAGGCGGTGGACGCGGTGAACGACTCGAAGCTGGCGAAGACCATCGACACGGCGAAAACCCTGTTGGAGTCCAGCAACGGCAACGTGCAGGATGACAAGACGCGCGAGGAACTGTCCAAGGCCATCGAAGCCAAGGACGAGGCCGCGATAGCCAAGGCATCCAAGGCGGTGAACGATTCCATCGCGGCGAAGCGGAAGGCCGACGAGGAGGCGAAGGCCAAGGCCCAGGCCGAGGCCGATGCGAAAGCCGCCGAGGAAGCCGCCGCCGCTGCGAACGCCCAGACGCAACAACAGCAGTACAACTATCAGCAGTCTCAGCCCCAGCAATCCTGGACACCCTCATACCCCTACGGCGGAGGCTCCACTGGTGGCGGAAGCGGCACCACGGGAGGTTCCACAGGCGGCTCCGCCGGTTCCTCCTACGGCGGGAGCTTCGGCTACAGCAGCAGCGATAACTTTGGAGGTGCTAGGCCGGGCGGAACTTGCCCGGAGAGCGTGTGCGGCGTCTGACTTGCTGACATGCAGGCATGAAACTCGTCCGATTCGTTCGGGCGAGTTTTTTTATCATTCGCTTCGGTATGCACCGATTTTACCGGTTTCGGTATTTCGGTAAATACCCCGAATCATGCGTTTTAGGCGTTTCCCCTCCTCGTGGTCAATATCTCGCGTAACTGATCGGAAAAAATGTCCAAACTGGACCGGCCGAAATGGGGTTCTAATGGTTTGTGGCCGGAGTTTTCCGGACTCCGGCTACCGGCTTTTAGGCCGGTCGGAAACAAGAATCTAACAGGAGGAAACCCTATGGTTTTCAACGAGAGGAAACGGGCTAATGCCCGCAACGGGAAGGGGCTGCGCGTGGCAGTGGCCGCTTTGACTGCGGTGGCGACGCTGGCAGGCGGCGGCATGGTCGCGGCCACCGCGATGGCCGACGGCGGCGGCGGCTGGGCTCCCGGCTCGGCTGGCAGTATCGGCGGCTCGGTGATCGGCTGGGCCTATGAGGACAACAACAACGGCGGTTTCGGCGGCGCTACCCTTGACGCGTTCAAGAAGGCCGTGGCGAAGATGGGCGCGACCTATAGCAACTACAACGGCGTGGCCGATGAGAAGGCGAACACCGCGATCACGATGGCCAACAATGAATGCGTGGCCCGTTTCAACGACAAGCATCCGGGCGAGACCGCGAACTGCCGCATGGTCGCCGTCGGCGTGGTCGCCACGCCCACCACGCACTCCTATTCCGGCGAAGGCTTCGCCACCGCCTCCTATTGGAGCGACGCATGGAACAAAAACATCGCACCGGGTGTATACCGCAATAATGGTGCGTCTTATGACACTAATGACGGTTTCTCTGATGCTCCTGAGCGTTCGGTGGACTCGATCGCGGCCTCCCAGTGGAATAACAACCCGGTTGCGATCGTCATCATGTTGAACCAATACGAGCCGGTTCAGCCGAACTATCACTTGAGCGTGAGCACGCAGGCTGCGGAGATGTCGGGCCAGTCGGGCGACACCAAGGACGCTTCGGACACGATCACCCTGTCCAGCGACGGGTCGAAGACCGAGAACGTGAACGGCACCGCGATCCTGCACTGGCGTGGCATCGACGGCACCGAGAAGACGGTGGCGAAGCGGTTCACCGCATCCAACAAGGGCGGCGCCACAGTGAGCGCGTCCTTCAAGGACATGGACGCCTCGTGGGAGTCGTGGCCTGCGGGCAAGCGCTGGTGGGACGTTGACGTGGCGAAGCAGGGCAACATGGCCGAGGCGGTCTCCCACAAGGGAGAGAACGACGGCAAGGAGTCCGGCGAGAAGACCACCACCCCGCCCGAGAAATGGCTGACCAACGGGGCCGGCCAGACGGTGCAGGACGGCAACGACTCCATCGCCTCCGGCTCGCTGTACACGGCGCACATCAAGGCGCATTCCAACGCCTCCGGCAAGTTCTGGATCTACGACACGATCGACACCAGGGACGTGGTGATCGGCGGCACCGACAAGGACGACGTGAGCAAGGTCAACGTGACCGACGCGAACGGCAACATCGTGCCGGCGGACATTTCCATCGACGATTCCATCGATGGCAAGCGCGTGGTCAAGGCGCACGCCACCGCCCCGCACTCCGGCGAATACACGCTGAACGTGCCCCAGTCGGCCAAGCCCACCGGCGGCGACTACGAGATCGCCGACGGTTCCGGGGCGTGCTGGAACGGCGACAACGGCACCGGCAGCCTGGCCGACTGCCAGTTCGGCAACGGCGACAGCGTGGGCAAGGTCACGCCGACCCCGGACAAGGTGTGGGTGCTGGACGAGTCCGGCGCTCTCGTGGCCGAGGACAAGGATTGGACCAACCAGCAGGGCGTCGATCAGAAGACTTTCCTGGTGGGCGACCAGGTGGGCGTCGTGGTCAACGGCAGCATCCCGAGCCACTTGCTCAACCCGCTGGCATCCTATTCCATCACCGATGATCTGACCGGTTCGATCCAGTGGATCGACTGGAAGTCCGGCAAGGTGTTCGTCGACGGCAAGGACGAGACCGACCAGTTCGATATCGTGATCGACCAGAAGGCCGGGACCGCGACCGCCACCGCGAAGTCCGCCTACATCGCGAAGACGATGTTCAGGAACAGCGCGAGCAAGGTCAGGTTCTACCTGACGGGCACCATCAAAAAGGGTGCCACCGAGGGCAAGAAGATCCAGCTGACCAACAAGGCGTACGAGAAGTGGAACAACGAGACCCGACCGACCAACGAGCCGCCGGTGTTCGTGTGGACACCCAACCCCAACAAGGCGTGGGCCATGAAGGTCGGCGGCAAGTGGCAGCTGACCGTCGATCCGACCAAGAGCGACAAGGTGGGCGGCGACGACAAGTACTACCGTCTCGGCGACGAGGTGGCGGCGGTCGTTTCCGGCACCCTGCCCACAGGATTGGGCCGCGTGCCCGAGATCGCGTGGACCGACGACTTCGCCAACGTCGATAGCATCCTCGACCTGAAGGACACCTCCAACATCAAGGTCTACGAGCAGGACACCACCGACGAGGCCAACGCCGGCGCCAACGACCTGAACAAGACCGGCAGGGACGCGACCGACCAGTTCGACATCACCGCCGAGGGCACCAAGGTCACGGTCAGCGCGAAGGACTCCTACGAGGCCGCGCAGAAGGACCTGAAGACCGCGAAGCAGATCAGCGTCGTGATCCCGTTCGACGTGAACTTCGACACCGTGAAGCTGCTCGAATCCTACGGCAAGGCGGAGGGCGACGAGCTCAACACGTGCGCGGACCCGAAGGGCGACGACCTCGACAACAAGGGCGGCCAGACGGTCGGCGGCAGCACGGTGGACACCAACACGCCGAAGATCTGCGTGACCGTTCCCCCGATCCACAAGCAGGTCATCGCCGAATCCTCCCAGGGCGGCGACCAGTCCAGCATCGACACCAAGACCGTGTTCCCCGGCCAGACCGTGGAATACACCGTGCGCGTGGACCCGCGGATCCCCGCGGACCAGGCATATTCGGTGACCGCCATCAAGCTGAGCGACACCTATTCCGAGTACACCACCGCGAACAAGCAGACCCTGGAGATCACCGACCTGGGAACCGGCGGCATCATCCCGAAGAGCGCCTATAAGGTGCAGTGGGACGAAGCCAACCACTCGTTCGAGGCCACGTTCGCCAGGGACTGGGTTGCCGCCAACTGGAAGGCCGGCTCCAACCCGCGCGTGCTGCTGCGCTTCGAGGCCAAGGTGAACGAGGACGCGCCGACCGACAAGACCGTCGGCAACAAGGCCGCGCTGACCGTCAACAACGGCGTCACCCCGTCCAACAAGGTCGAGAACGAGCCGCCGGTCATCAAGCCCTCCAAGCAGGACACGCAGAAGGACCCGACCATCAGCATCGACGGCAAGACCGCGCTGCTGGGCGACAAGGTGTACTACCGCGTCAACATCGACGCCTCCAGGCTCACCGACACCGCCTACAAGGTATGGCGCTTGGGCATGACGGACGACTACGACCAGGAGTACCTGAAACTCGACGCGAAGCACGTGGAGATCCTTGACGAGACCGGCAGGGACCGCACCGGCGAGTTCAACATCCAGGACAAGGACGGGGTGTTGTACGCCTTCGCCAAAACCGTGGACACCGAGATCCCCGCGACGGGCGAGACCGTTCCCGGCGACCCGCAACCCGACGACCTGAAGGCCTACAGCGAGAAGTCCGACAAGGATTACGACCCGCTGAAGGACCCGAGCATCGATCAGTCGCTGCTGGGCCACACCTACCAGGTGGTCATGCCGATGACCGTCACCAAGGTCAAGGACGGCCACACGGTGGAGAACACCGCCACGCAGGTCACGAACGACAAGCGCGACAAGACCAACACCGTCACCAACCCGCTGAAGGAGATCAACCCGACCAAGGACGTCACCGTGAAGGTCGGCGGCGCATCCGCCAACGGCAAGAGCATCTACAAGGGCCGCAGCTTCCTCTACCAGCTCGACAGCTCCATCCTGCCGGCCAACCGCGCCTACCCGCAGGTCGACAAGTGGGACATCGTCGACTCCCTCGATCCGGTCTTCGACGAATACACCGGCCAGTGGGCCGTGTACGCGACCCGCGACCTGCTTTCAGGCGGCGAGGTCCTCGCGTCCAAGGGCGACAGGATCGCCGGCTCCGGTTTCGACAGCTCGAAGCTCGGCGGCGACCTCTTCACCCTCTCCGCGGCCACCGTCGACGGCCGCAACGTCGTCACCATCGAAGCGACCGACCGCTACAGGGCCCTCGTGTCCGACGACTCCCATGAGGCCGGCTGGCGCGCCTACATCCAGTGCAAGCGCCTCGCCGTGACCGACCGCCACGAGAATCAGTTCACGGAGCACTACAACGGCAAGACTCTCGAATCCAACGTCGTGTGGACCCGCACCCCGGACATGACCCCGAGCATCGACGTCCAGAAGTGGGACCGCAAGTCCGGCTGGCCGAACGGCGACCGCGACAATTCGAAGGACGCTTTGACCGTCTCCGGCGACACGGAGATCGTGTTCACCATCACGAACACGAGCAAGACCGACCCCGATACGAAGCAGGGCGCGGTGTTCCGTACCAAGGACATCAAGCTCGAGGACTCCACCATCGTCGGCGACGGCGAGGTCGTGGACCTCAAGTACCCGGCCAACTGGGACACCAAGGTGCTCAAGCCCGGCGAAAGCGTCGAGGTCACTGGCACGCTCAAGGGCGTCACTAAGACCCACACCGACCGTGCCAAGGTCACCGGCACCCCGTTGACCGAATGTCCGGTCGACACGTCGGCCCCGTTCGGTGACGGCACCTCGGACGACGAGTCCGGCTCCAAGCCTGAGGCCGAGACCGAGAGCAAGTCCGATGACGTCGTGACCATCGACGGCAAGGACTACTGCTCGGACACCAAGGTGGAGTCCGCCACCGACGACTGGAACGGCTACCGCAGGACCCTCGCCCAGACCGGCGCGGGCATCGCGCTGATCGCGCTGGCCGCGGTCGTCGTGCTCGGCGGAGGCGCGGCCCTCATGGTCGTCTCCCGCCGCCGCAAGGCGAAGGCCCCGGCCGACACCGAGGGCTCGGAGGAGTGATCCGACGAACCTGACCTCGGGCCCGTGCGGCGGACCGTTCCCCATGATCCGCCGCACGGGCCCACGGGCGCGCCCAGATCCTTTCCTTCCCGGACGCGCCCAAGCCCCCACCGGTACCGTCTTTGTTTTCTCCTTTGTGACGCGCCGGGTTCGACTCCCGGCGGGGGCACGCCGCGGGAACCCCTTC
>ENA-UPWP01001596-UPWP01001596.1-human-gut-metagenome-genome-assembly--contig:-NODE-1596-length-11177-cov-3.456036_pt1 | contig 11177 bp, 12 predicted proteins | sample MGYA00250052_ERZ773380 | MGnify/ENA primary metagenome ERZ773380 (study PRJEB29103, sample SAMN06112063) | human gut metagenome | biome: human gut; feature: ankylosing spondylitis patient; material... | reverse complement strand
TTCCTAAAGAAGGACGAAACCCCCGCCGCGGCCGTTTACTAGTTCGAAATGACCCTCCGAACCCCCAGAACAACCGCCGTTCCCTACGCCCCGCACGAGAGCGCTGAATCCGTGGTCGAGGCCGCCGAGGGCGAAGTCGAGGAAGAGGACGAGGATACGGACGCCAAGCAGGCGATCGCCGAATCCGCAGCCGCCTCCGGGGCCGGCGAGTCCACGCTGCCTGTTGCCGGACCGGCTCCGATCAGCCACGCCGAAGGCAAGGTCCCGGTTTCCAAGCATCCGAAGAGCGAAGAGCTCAAGACGCCGTGGGCCGACGGCCGCACCTTCCCTGGCACTGGCAAGAACGCCCCGTGCCCGTGCGGTTCCGGCCGCAAGTACAAGATGTGCCACGGCCAGAACGAGAAGTGACGCATCGCTAGTTAGTAACTAGCTCATGGCTCCCCACACGGGGAGCCATTTTCTATGCGGTTCATCAGCATGTATTCGTGCGGTGCCGTACGCGCGGGACGGCACGCGATTTTCGCGGATTTTGACGTCGTATCCCACACTGTTGCGGGATGGCACGAGTGTCAATCGATTGACTAGCGTGGCGTCCCGCAGTACGAATTACGGAATCGTTGAAATTCCGCCATTCTCGGTGTTATGGTGTCACGGTCCGCAAAGGGTGATGTGGGACGGCACGGCTCAAACGGCGAAAATGAGCTGCCGTCCCGCAGTTTTACGGGATAGCACAAAAAAGAGGCTTCTGCTGTTTTCGTGGGTTGGGTTCTTGGTTGTGGTGGGCGTATGTCGAGTCCGCCGCGGCGGAGCATGACGAGGGCGATGGGATTGTTCGCGTGGTGGAAGCCGTAGGCCATGCGGATGGTGACCTTGATCCTGTTGTCGGACGCCTCGAGCCTGGCGTTTGAACAGCCCAATTCGATTGTCCCGAGGATGTCGGGCCCATGACGGCGGATCTTTCGGGCGAGTTCGACGATCTCGGGGATGCGGCTGTGGGACGCCCGGAACACCCGGCGGTCCAGTTCGGTCCCGGCCTGGTCGGCCGGTCGTTTGGGCATCGTCCGGAGGGGTTCCCTGAGCCGTCATGAACGGTAGGGCCGGCCCTTGGGGTCCGTGTCCCGCAGGTTCCCGGACGCCTCGGACCGTCTGTCGGTCAGCTTGCCGGGGTTCTTCAGGACGGTGTATCTGACGCCGCGCATGCTCTTGACGGATTTCTCGTCCCCGTCGCGGCGCGCTGGGTTCCACGGGTGTCTCCTGACTTTGTCGGGCGCGTCGCTCGTCCAACTGACGATGTGGAACCCGTCGGGCGCGCGTTCGGCGTTCGGGCACCACTCATGCACGCATGAGTCGATCCACCAGGCCCCGTCCCCGGCGACGACCCTGATGGAGGCGCGCTGTTCGGGCGTCAACGTTTGGAAGAACAGGCCGAACACGTCCCTGCCGTACCCGTCGTGCGCCTATATCGCCCGATGCCGTTCGTGGTCGACGACCACGGTGATGCACGTGTGGCCTTTGCGGTAGCCGGTCTCGTCCACGCCGATCGACGTGAGGCCGCCGAACGGAGACGGCATCGACGCTTTCAACCGTTCGGCGACCCTATGGGCGGCGTCTTCCGGCGGCGCGCCACGCGACGTGCGGAAAACCGCTTACGGTCTTCTGGTTCGCGACGCTCATCGGCCACGCGCGTTCCGAAATCGCGTGTGGACCGGCTGCCCGGCTCGGCCCACGGCACGGAAGCGACCACGACGCCGCACGCCGCCGCCCTGGTCATGCCCGCGGCGCCTCCTTCCGCATCGGGAGCATCGGAGCATACCCGCACGTGGACGCACCCGGATCTCGAGCACGGGTTCGGAACGCGGCGGCGAATCCGTGATCCGCGCATCCTCTGCAACCGTGCCTTTGACGTTCGGCAATCCGGTGAATGGGCTTTTGCCCAGGCGTTCTTCGTGATTCATTTCTTTGGTCGGAAAACAGAATACGCGGGAACGCCCCTCACGCTTACGAAACCAACGGCTCGACGACGAACCGACATCCACGAAAACAGCAATAGCGCCATATTTTGCAATATGGAAGATTCAGGGCCTTGAAATGACGAACCATTACAATGAGCGGCGAACATACATCACACGGCGTAGGAAACGCCAAGGAGGGCATCATGGCCGAGATCACATGGAAGTCGATTCTCACCAAGCTGGTCGGGGGAGACCACCTTACTGCTGAGGAATCGGAGTGGTTCGTGGACGACCTGATGCAAGGTAACGCCAATCCGGCCGCCGTGGGTGCCGCGCTCGCTATGCAGCAGCAGCTGGGACTGACCGCCGACGAGGTGCGTGGTGCCGCCAAGGCCATGGTCTCCCACGCCGTGCCGCTGAACGTTTCCGGTGGGACCACCGACATCGTGGGCACCGGTGGTGACGGCTTCGCCACCGTGAACCTGTCCACCATGGGCTCCGTGGCCGCCGCTGCAGCCGGCGTGAAGATCGTCAAGCACGGCAACCGCGCTGCATCCTCGAAGTGCGGTGCCGCCGATGTGCTCGAAGACCTCGGCCTGCCGCTGGATTTGAAGCCGGAGGCCGTCGGCGAAGTGGGCGACGAGGTGGGCATCACCTTCGCGTTCGCCCGCACCTTCCACCCGGCCATGCGCTTCGTGGGCCCGATTCGTGCCGCGCTCGGCATTCCGTGCGTCTTCAACATCCTGGGACCGTTGACCAACCCCGCCAACCCGGCACACGTGGCCATCGGCTGCGCCAACCGCAAGGTGAGCCCGATCATGGCTGCCGTCTACGCCAGCCGTGGTCAGTCCGGCTTGGTCTACACTTCGCATGAGGGCATGGATGAGCTCGCCCCCACCGGCCCGGTTTCCGTCTGGGAGATTCGCGACGGCAAGGTCACCGAAACCGAGTTCGACCCGACCGTGGATCTGGGTCTCGCCAAGATTACCGTCGACCAGCTCAAGGGCGGCGTGCCGGACGTCAACGCCAACGCATTTAAGGACTTCCTGGCCGGCAAGGACATTACGTCCCGCACCACCGCGCTGCTCAACGCTGCCTCCGCCATCGTGGCTGACGGCAATCTGGTCGGCAACGGCACACTGGCCGAGCGTTTCGCCGAAGCCTACAAGCTGGCCGAGGAAACCGTCGATTCCGGCAAGGCCGAAGCCCTGTTCGACAAGTGGATCGAAACCGCCAAGTCCAAGGCGTGATACACCGTACTCAGCCCCCCCTCTGATGAGGGGGCTTATGTGTCTATATGGCGGCTGTTATGGCGGCCGTGGCCTTGTGCGTGACTGCGGCGTGCGGCACTTCGGTTTGGTGCCGCTGATGTGCCGGTTGTGCCGGCCAAAGGGGACGTGACGATCCGTCTCAACTGGTGGGGAGGCGACGCCCGCATCAAGGCCATGATTGCCGAGTTACAGGAGTCCATCGACTTCAATTCGTGACCTATCGTGGCTCGGCCGCAATTACGGACGAGCCACGCCCGCAATACATTGGTTCGCTATCTCTCACACCTCGCCTACAAACAGCCCGCTGGGCTGTTCGCTTAACGGCTCAGCCTCAGAGAGGGGAGCCAAGGACCACACAGCCTACGCGAGCTACACCCTCGCGCCGTCGTCGTAATAGCCGCCCTGATCACCGGGGCGGTCTTTGCGGTTGAGGATTTTGGCCACCAATCCACCCAAGCCCAAAATGACGCCCAGCCCGAAGAGAATATTGAGCAGCGCGCCCAAGAGAGGAATCGCGTTCAAGCCGGGGACGAATATCATCACCGCTTCGCCTACGAGACCAATGATAAGCAACGCCGTCAGCAGTACCGTAGACGCTTTGACCGGACCAAGATCAGGGTTCGGGGGAGTGAAGCCGCCATCATCATAGGCGTCCATCACATTATCGGTATCCAGCCAGCTGGAGCCGGTGAAATCACGGGGACCTGACTGCTTGCCTTTTTTGCCGCCACGGCTCGGGCGAGCATCATCGGTGAACGAGCCGATATCCAAGTCATCTACGGAAAGCAGCGCCTCCTTCTCGCGTTTCTTGGCCTGCTTCTCGAACTTTTTGGCCTGCCTGGAGGAAGCCACGTCATGCAAGTCGGCCTGATGCTCGGCTTCGAACGCGGCCCACGCCGCATCCAAATCGTTCGCGTCATGCGATTGCGGTGTATCGGCACCATTCGTGGCTTGTCCGGCGGCACCGGGAGTCGACGACTTGGATGAAGTACCGGAATCCTGTCCGTTGCCCGGCGTGGGGGTTGGCCGCTCTCCGTCGGCATTGCTATTCTGGTTCTCAGTCATAACTGTCACTCTAATCAGGCGACCGGCCAATGGCTAGTTCGTCTGCGGGAGGAATGCCAAGTGCTCTACTGGTTCTTCGTCAAAGGTCTCGGCCCTATTGCTCATCATCGTTTGAGCCCTGCTGTCAGCGGACTGAATAACGTGCCGCGAGAGGGCGGCGCGATTATCGCAGCCAACCATCTGGCGGTGATCGACGATGCTTTGATTCCGATTACCTGCCCGCGCATGGTGCACTTCATGGGCAAAGCCGAATACTTCGAGGGCAAGGGATTGAAGGGCAAGTTCAAGAAGTGGTGGTTCACGTCCGTGGGCGTGTTCCCGGTTGATCGTTCCGGTGGCAGCAAGTCGCTTGGCGCACTCAAGCACGCACGCGAGATTATCGAGGATGGGCACCTGTTCGGTATCCACATTGAAGGCACGCGCAGCCCGGACGGTCGACTGTACAAGGGACACACCGGTGCCGCACGACTTGCGCTCGAGACCGGTTGCCCGATTGTTCCGACCGCCATCATCGGCTCGGACAAGCTGCAGCCGATTGGCACGTCGATTCCCAAGAAGGGCAAGACCAAGGTGTTGTATGGCAAGCCGATTGAAGTTGCCAAGAAGCCGGCCGATGGGATTACACATGATGATTTGCGTTCGCTGACCGATCGTGTTTCCGCCGCAATCCAGAAAATGAGCGGTCAGGAATTCGTGAACGAATACGCCCAGAAGGTCAAGGCCGAGCTCAAGGCCCAGCAGGCCGCTGAAGAAGCCGAAAAGTAATTAACAAATGAGGCTCCCTCGTCTGAAGACAGAGGGAGCCTCATTCAAATCTCACACGATGGTGAGGGTGATGACGGTGGGGTTGCCGTTGGCGTCGCGCAGGCGAATCTTGCCGCCGTTGGAGAGGTCCGTATCGCCGCTTTTCACGGTACGTACCGTGCCGAACAGGCCACCGAGCACCTTGTCGGTTTTCACCTCGAACCCGAGACCTTCAAGTGTCTTGGTTACGGCGCTTTCCTGTTTGCCGACAAGGCCGGACGGTATCGTCGCCATCTCCGGACCCTTGGAAATCACCACGTCCACGCTATCGCCCCACTTCAGCTGGGCTCCGGCTTCCTGAGACGCGGAAATGACTTGGCCGGCCTCGACCTTGTCATCGTACTGTTCGGTGACATTGGCCGTGAGCTTCAACTCGCCGAGCGCGGCTTGCATCTCATCCTGGGTCTTACCGACGATGTTAGGCATGGTCACCGGCATCGGTCCCTTGCTCAAAGTAACCGTCACCTCATCGTTGTGCTTGGCCGTGGTACCGGGATCAGGGGAGATCGTCAATGCCACACCCTGCGGCGTGTCCATCGAATACTCATCCTTCGACTCGTCGTGCTTGACATTATCGAAGCCGGCCTTCTTGAGCGCGTTCAACGGGTCCTTGCCATTGGCCGAATTCGCGTCGAGAATATCCTTCGGGATGGTGGTCATCCGCACGCCCTTGGACACCACCACCGTAAGCTCCTGATTGGCTCGCTTGCTTATGCGGCTGTTCACAACGGCCTTGGTCTTGTTCACGGAAGAAGAGATGATCTTGCCTTCCGCCACGTCGTCGCTGTATTCCTTGTGCGTCTTGTAGGGGATGCCGAGAGCCTTCAACGTGCTCTCATACGTGGCCCAATCCGCGCTGGCCAACGAGCATTCGGTGCTTGCATTCGCATCGCAGGTCACGTCATCCGGCTTGGGCACACTCCAATAGCTGCCCGGTCCGGCAAACCACCACCAGCCGGCGGTTCCGCCGATTGCAGCCAGTACCAGCACGATCACCAGTACGATGATGAGCGGTTTTTTGCTGCGCTGCTTCTTTGGCCCGGTGCCGTTGGAAGCGACGTCCGGCTCATCGGAAAAGGCAAGCGCTCGGGTGAAGGCATCGCCGGCCTGAGGCAGCACTTGTGTCTCGCTGCCGGACTGTGCCATGATTTGCGTCTTATGGGGAGCCGAAGCATCGGCTGGCGTCGACGAATCAAGTGCCGTGGTGGGGGCGACCGGAGGAGCCGGAGGATTGACGTCTGCGGCGCCACCGGTATCGACGGTATTGCTTGCGACATCATCGGCCAAAAACGCTGGTACGGACGGCTTGAACGTTGCTGCACCGGCAGGTACGCCGGTCAGCGGGGCCTGCTCGGCGATATTGCCTACCAGCGCTGCAGCGGTGGCATCGGTATGATCACCTCCGATGGGTTCGGCATGCAAACGGTATTGCCACGCCTCCAGCGGCAATTTGGCGGCCAACTGGCTCAATTCCTCAGCTGCTGCCGCGCCATCGGTGGGGCGGGCATCCACCTGACGCGCGGTCAGATGGGCGATGAACGCCGCCACGGACGGATCAATGCCCTGACAGACCGTGGCCACGGACGGCACGTCCTCATGAACATGCTTGAAAACAAGCGTCACCGGATTATCCGAATCGAACGGCACCTTGCCGGTCAGCATCTCCCATGCCATGATGCCCACCGAATACAGGTCGCCTTGCGCGGTGGCCTGATTGTTCTCGATCATTTCGGGAGCCAGATAAGCGGCGGTGCCCAATAGCATGCCGGTGGAGCTCAATGTGGCCTGGCTGGCGGCCTTGGCCAGACCGAAATCAGTGATCTGCACATGGCCGCGATCATTGATCAAAATGTTCTCGGGCTTGATGTCACGGTGAACCACGCCGGCGCGATGTGCGGAAGCCAGACCATCCAGCGTCTCCGCGACCACGCGCAGCGTCTCACGTACGGAGAATGTGCCTTGGGCGTTCATCTCATGCCGCAGATTGACGCCATGCACATATTCCATGACCAGAAAATCAAGTCCATTGAACTCGCCGGTGTCATACACCTGAACGATGTGCGGGTTGGCGATGGACGCGGCCGAATTGGCCTCGCGGCGGAACCGTTCGACGAACTGCTCCCGATGCGGGCCTTTGGCGAGTTGTGTGTGCATGACCTTAATCGCCACGGTGCGCCCCAGACGCTCATCGATGGCCTCATACACGGTGGCCATACCACCCTCGGCGATATTGCGCACGATGCGGTAGCGTCCCTCAATCATCTGTGCGGGCTCGTTCTCACTCATGTTGTATCGTACGGTTCCTTTAATCACGACTAAACATGTTCAGTGTACATGGCCCCGGTTACGCGGCCGGAGCATCAGCGCATAGTTTTCACGGGTTTTCACCGGTGTTCATGGTCTCATGGTCCGGCGGCTCGCATTGTGGACTATCGCAAGGATTCGGGGACGAATCGCGCACAAGCCTCGGTCAGACGGCGTTGCGCTTCGGAATTCAGCTCAAGACCGGCAATCGCCTTACGGGACTCACCCCATAGGGCAGCGATGCGCTCGCGGGATCGATCAAGAGCACCGGTCGACGTGAACAGTTCAATGGTGCGGGCCACCTGGTTGTCATTGCGACAATCTTCTTCGAAGATGGCAATCAGATCGGCCTTATCCGCCGTATCTGCCGCAGACAGAGCATCAGCCAACAGCACTGTGCGTTTGCCTTCTCGGATGTCTCCGCCAACTGGTTTTCCGGTATTGCGGCTTGATCCGACGACATCCAACAGGTCATCCGCCAGTTGGAACGCCAGTCCGAGCGGCCGGCCGACGGCCAACGCGCAATGCCTGGCCTGATCCGGGCTCTCTCCTGCGGCCAGCAGTGCAAGCAGCAGTGGAGCGATGGTGGTGTAACTGGCTGTCTTCCAGCGGAATACGTTCAATGAGGCGTTCGCCAGAGCTTCGGGATTGGACAGTGGGGTCATCTCGACGGCCAAGTCCAGTACCTGGCCGATTTCCACCTCGCGTTGCATGGTAAGAAACGCCTCGTTCAGGGCATCGGTGTTGGGAAGACGGCTGGCGGATCGGCGTGTGATTTCAATGCAGGCGGTGGCCAGAATGTCGCCGAGCATCAGGCCCAAGCCACGGCCTATGGCACCGCTGTGTACGGCCTGTTCCAAGGCATGATGTGCGGAAGGCTTGCCCCGGCGCAGATCGGATTCGTCGATGATGTCGTCATGCACCAGTGCGGCCGTCTGAAACACTTCAATGGCGCAGGCCAGGTCGATCATGGCGTCACGCCGATCAGGCGTCACGTCGCCGGCAAGAATATCGAAGGCGTCCAATGCGAGCAGCGCACGCAGTCGTTTGCCTCCTTGGCTGGAGGAGGCGGCTTGGTCCACAACCTGTTCCATCACCGGTTTCAGGGCGTCGGCAACCTCGTCGGTGGCGGGGGCGGCAGTCAGTTCCCGCACCAACTGAATGATGCGTGGCTCGATGATTTCGCGGTTGTTAGCAGTTGTGCACATGCCTAATAACTTATCCACAGGGTTTGAAGAACACAAGAACGTTGGGAATCAAGGGTTTTGAAGCTAGAACCACAATGGTCGTTTTTTCCTGCGTCATACGGCGTTTTCAGCCATAGTGGGCACACACCCCCTCGGCGCATGAGCTATCCGGCTCGGCGCGCACCACAACACCAATAGATTGCACACCATTAGTCAAGGAGGACATGATGAACAACAACACGCCGCACAAGCCGCGTAAGAGCCGACACGCCAAACGGTACGCCGCCGAGCAGACGGAGCCCTTTGGCTTTGACGAGTTGGAGACGAGATCACAGGAATTTCGCAATGATCGACGACTTCGAGGCGCGCAACAGGCTAATGCCGACTGGGTGGCCGAACCATTGGACGAATGGCTGTCTTGTCTTGATGCCGGGAACACCGACCTAGGCCGAGAGACGATGGCCGCGTTTGCGGTGGGCATGCGTGAGACCTTATCGATTCGTGATGCGCTGATTCTCTCGTTGGTTATTGATGAAAGCCGTTGCCCCAAGTCATGGCTTATGGAATTCGCGGCGCGACCGCATCTGGCGCGTACGAGAACACGAATGGGCGAGCTGCTGACTTGCGCATTCGAGGATGAAGGCATGATGCCGGATAAGGAGCGTTGCCATGCCGGCATCGGTATGTTGCTCGATATCGCCGAAGCCTCACCGGTGCCGTACTGCATACAGCCATTGGCCGTAATCGCCTACACCTTATGGTGGCTGGGCGATCCGCGAGCAATGGTGTTCGCCTTGCGATGCCTGCTGCTCGATGAGGATTGTTCGCTGGCGGCGATGATATTCTCAGCCGCCGATCGAGGCGTGGCACCGGCATGGTGCTCGGGCTGAGTGAACAGAAACGGCGGATTTCCGAGGTTTTACGCGCGATGCGCGGAAGGAAAGCGTGTGGTGATCGGCAACACGTCGGGCAACGATGTGGGAATAATCGTCCGTGGAGGGTGGTTTACTCACATAGTTGACGATTTGCCCTTGCCAGAAGTGGGCCCATGTGGTATATGCACTTCACGGCGAGAGATCAGGAGGAGCAGTTTTGGCCACGAAGGAAACGACGGCAACCAAGCAGACAGCCGAGTCCAGCGAGGAGACCGAGACCAAGAAGAAGGCCAGCTCTACGACCACCGCACGCAAGACTTCCGCCAAGAAGTCCAAGTCCGCAGAGCCCTCGAAAAAGACCACGCGCAAGTCCGCTGCGAAGAAAACCGCGAAGAAGGCCAAGGACGATGAGCTCGTCAAAGACGAGGACACTCAGGTCGATGACGAGCTTGATGACGATGCCGAGGTCAACGACGACGATTTGGACGTTGACGACCTCGACGAGGATCTTGACGACGTTGACGAAGACGATGCCGACGACGAAGACCTCGATGAGGACGATGCCGACGACGATGATGTGGAAGACGACGAGGACGAGGAAGAAGCCAAGTCCAAGGCACCCGAGCAGCCCAAGGAAAAGGGTGCCTACGTGGTCTCCGACACGGATGATGAGGAAGAGAACATCATCCCCTCGGGCAATCCGAAGCGTCGTGTGATTGCGGCCGGCGCAACCGCCGACCCGGTCAAGGACTACCTGAAGCAGATCGGCCGTGTGAGCCTGCTGAATGCCGAGCAGGAAGTCGACCTGTCCGAGCGCATCGAGGCCGGCCTGTACGCCCAGCACCTGCTCGACACCGAAAGCGAAGGCATGGAGTTCAAGCGCAAGCGTGAACTCAAGTGGGCCGCCGCCGACGGCAAGAAGGCTAAGGACCATCTGCTGGAAGCCAACCTACGACTTGTGGTCTCGCTCGCCAAGCGCTACACGGGTCGCGGCATGCTCTTCCTTGATTTGATCCAGGAAGGCAACCTTGGTCTGATTCGTGCCGTCGAGAAGTTCGACTGGAAGAAGGGCTTTAAGTTCTCCTCCTGCGCCACGTGGTGGATTCGTCAGGCAATCCCCCGTGCCATGGCCGATCAGGCCCGCACCATTCGCGTGCCTGTGCACATGGTCGAAGTGATTAACAAGCTGTCCCGTGTACAGCGCCAGATGCTGCAGGATCTGGGGCGTGAACCTACGCCGGACGAGCTGGCCCGCGAGCTGGATATGCCGGTTGAGAAGGTGCAGGAAGTGCAGAAGTACGGCCGCGAGCCGATTTCCCTGCACACCCCGCTTGGCGAGGATGGCGATTCCGAGTTCGGTGACCTCATTGAGGATACCGACGCCATCGCTCCGTCCGACGCCGTGGCCTTCTCCCTGTTGCAGGAACAGTTCAAGCAGGTGCTGTCTCCGCGTGAGGCCGGCGTCATCAAGATGCGCTATGGCCTGGAAGACGGCCAGCCGAAGACGCTGGACGACATCGGCCGTGTGTATGGCGTGACCCGTGAACGCATCCGTCAGATCGAGTCCAAGACCATGTCCAAGCTGCGCCACCCGTCCCGTTCGCAGACCCTGCGCGACTTCCTGGATCAATGATCATCTGGCTCCCCTCTGTGAGGGGAGCCAAGCATTTGAAGAGAAAAATAGGACTGTATGCCCAAAGAAAGATCGGAAGAGCACAC
>ENA-UPWP01001594-UPWP01001594.1-human-gut-metagenome-genome-assembly--contig:-NODE-1594-length-11216-cov-4.919382_pt1 | contig 11216 bp, 10 predicted proteins | sample MGYA00250052_ERZ773380 | MGnify/ENA primary metagenome ERZ773380 (study PRJEB29103, sample SAMN06112063) | human gut metagenome | biome: human gut; feature: ankylosing spondylitis patient; material... | reverse complement strand
CTGACCAAGCCCTTTAACTTCGTGGTTTATACCTACGGTCTGACCTATATTATCGACTTTTTCTGGCAAATGCTTTGACACATAAAAAATCCGTTTGGTTGCCCAAGCGGATTTTGTGCTTTATTTTGAAACTTCTTTTGCAAGAACAAAGTTCCCCAAGGTCGCTGAACCATTGCCAGCAACTGCAGGTGTCACAATATAATCTCTCACATCAGGTACAGGGAGGTAACCGTTTAAGAGGGCAGTAAATTTCGTGCGAACACGATCTAACATATGTTGTTGAGCCATTACTCCTCCTCCAAAGACAATGACGTCTGGGCGGAAGGTAACGGTCGCATTCACCGCTGCTTGTGCGATGTAGTAGGCTTGAATATCCCATACATTGCTGTTGAGTTCAATGTTTTCCCCACGAATACCCGTACGAGCTTCGAGACTAGGACCAGCCGCAAAACCTTCCAAACAGCCATTGTGGAAAGGACAAACACCCTTGAATTCTTTTTCCACATCCATTGGGTGTTGGGCCACATAGTAGTGTCCCATTTCTGGGTGCCCAGCTCCCCCGATAAACTCACCACGTTGGATGACACCAGCTCCGATTCCTGTTCCGATTGTATAGTAAACCAAGTTTTCGATATGACCACCCGCATTGTTGCGTGCGACCACTTCTCCATAGGCAGAACTATTCACATCTGTTGTGAAATAGATAGGTACATTCAAGGCACGACGGAAGGCCCCAACGATATCTACATTGGCCCAATTTGGTTTTGGAGTCGTTGTGATGAAACCATAAGTGTTTGAATTTGGATCGATATCAATTGGTCCAAATGAACCAATCGCAAGCCCAACTAGATCCTCAAATTTTGAGAAAAATTCAATACACTTATCAATCGTCTCAATTGGCTTGGTTGTTGGAAATTGTACTTTTTCCACAACATTATAGTTTTCATCACCAACCGCACAAACAAATTTTGTACCGCCAGCTTCCAAACTTCCATATAATTTTGTCATGTTGGCTCCTTTTTTATTATGAAAAATATCCTGTATTTATTATAGCATATTTTGTAGTCAATCTTTTTCTCTTCTCTAAAGAAAAAACACACTTTTTTTGAGAAATAAAATTCAAGGACTGGAGATGATAGACCAGTCCTTGAAAACTTATTGTTTCGATTAAGCTTTGACTTCGATGATCGCATCACCCTTCGCAACAGATCCAGTTGCAACAGGTGTGACAGAAGCAAAGTCAGCTGTGTTAGTGACGATCACCATAGTTGTGTCTTCAAGACCAGCTGCGGCAATTTTCGCTGAATCAAATGTACCAAGGACATCACCAGCTTTAACTTTATCGCCTTGAGCTACTTTTTGATCAAATCCTTCACCGTTCATTGATACTGTATCAATCCCAACGTGGATCAAGATTTCAGCACCATTAGCTGTTTTCAAACCGTAAGCATGTCCAGTCGCAAAAGCAATCGTTACTTCAGCATCTGCTGGTGCATAGACAACGCCTTCAGTTGGTTTGATGGCAATTCCTTGTCCCATCGCACCACTTGAGAAGACAGGATCATTCACATCAGCAAGCGCTACTGTACTACCAACGATAGGAGTTACAATCACTTCATCCGCAAGTGTTGCTTCAACTTTTTCAGAAGCAGCTGCTACTTCTTTGGCTTCTGCTTTTTCAGCAGTTTCTGCTGCTGCTACATTTCCTTCTGCAGCAAACACATCTGCTGCTTTTGTCTTACCGTAGAAGTAAGTCAATGCAAAGGCTACCGCAAAGGCAATCACTTCACACAAGAGGTAGAATGGGATGGATGTTGCATTGATTGAAAGGAATCCAAGGAAACCTGCTGATCCAAGTGAAACAGCAACTACTTGAAGAAGACCTGCAAAGAGGGCACCCACTGCTGAACCGATAAGGGCACAGAAGAATGGGAATTTGTATTTCAAGTTAACCCCGAAGAGGGCTGGTTCTGTGATACCAAGAAGGGCAGACACACCTGCAGAAGATGCAAGACCTTTGGTTTTTTCGCTTTTCGTCAAGAACAAGATGGCAAAAGTTGCAGCACCTTGCGCTACGTTGGCCATTGATGCGACAACGAAGATGAAATCTCCATGACCCGCACCTTTTTGCCATGCTGAAAGCAATTGTGTTTCGATAGCTGGGAATGATTGGTGAAGACCTGTCATAACGATCAATGAGTAAGTTCCACCAAAGACTGTCATACCGATAAAGCTTGTTGTGTTATACAACCATACAATAGCATCTGTGATTCCGTTTGATACCAAAAGCATCACTGGACCAACCACTGTAAAGGTAAGGAAACCAGTAATCATCACAGAAAGCAATGGAGTAAAGGTAAAGTCAACAGCTGATGGCAATTTCTTGTGGAAGAATTTTTCCAAATGCGCCAAGATCCAGATCGCTGCTAAGACAGGAATAACTTGGTAAGCATAGTTTGTTTGTGCTACATTGTAACCAAAGATATCCCAGAATTTAGTAGCCCCACCAAGATCTGGTGTGGTCATGATCATACCGATCGCAGCACCCAAGAAGATGTTTGCTCCAAAGCGTTTGGCTGCAGAAATACCAACCAAAATTGGCAAGAACATAAATGGTGCAGCTGACATCAATTGGATCATAGCTGAAAGACCCTTGATAGCTGGGTACATTTCTTCCAATGATTTAGGTCCAAACAAACCAGCTGAAGTCAAGAAGTTCCGAAGGGCCATCAAGAGACCACCTGCAACCAAGGCAGGGATGATTGGAACGAAGATATCAGACAAGAGTTTAATCAAGGCCATCAATGGGTTGAATTTCTTATCTTTTGCAGCGATTTGTTTCAAATCGTCTGTTGATACTTCTTTCAAACCAGTCGCTTTAATCAGCTCTTCATAAACAAAGTTTACATCTCCAGGTCCGATGATGACTTGGTATTGACCATCTGATTTGAAGGTTCCTTTGACATCTGCATTGTTATCAAGTGCAGCTTGATCAACTTTGCTATCGTCTTTCAATACCAAACGTAGACGTGTCGCACAGTGTGCTGCCGCAACAAGGTTATCTTTACCAACTGCTTCGATAACCTCTTTGGCTACTTTATTGTAATCCATAAAGTAAATCTCCTTATTTTTTGTAATGTAAACGGTTAAATCGTTTCTACGTTTTTAATTGTACCACGTATTGAAAATATGTCAAGCGTTTTGCAGGATTTTTTTGAAACTTTTTTGGACTTTTTGACACATTTTGACAGAATGAAACTATTTTCATTTCAAGAGAGGCTTATACTACGCTTTTTAGTGCTTTAATTCAGTCTTTTATTTTCATTTTCTTTCATTTTTTCATGGATTTTCAACTTCTCATCTTTTCTTCAAACTACAAAATAGATGTCAATCGTTTGACATTTTTTGCCATTCTTTTCATTTATCGCTTGCATTTTTAATGGGAAATCGGTACTATGGAAGTAAGAAAAAATTCGGAGGAATAAAATGGAATGGACAACTGAACGTCGTTACAGACGTTACGAAGACTGGACAAAAGAGGAAAAGCAAGCCATCCAAGATCATATGGCCAAATCTCCTTGGCACACACACTATCATGTTGAGCCAAAAGCTGGTCTCTTAAATGATCCTAACGGTTTTTCCTACTTTGATGGAAAATGGATCTTGTTTTACCAAAATTTCCCATTTGGTGCAGCCCATGGGTTAAAATCATGGGTACAAACAGAAAGTGAAGACTTGGTTCATTTCAAAGAAACTGGTGTAACGCTTCTTCCAGACACAGATCTGGATAGCCACGGAGCTTATTCCGGATCAGCCATGCAGTTTGGTGACAAACTATTCCTATTCTACACTGGTAATGTTCGGGATGCAGAATGGGTTCGTCATCCATACCAAGTCGGTGCTTTGATGGACAAAGACGGCAAGATTGAAAAAATTGACAAAATCTTGATTGATCAACCGGCTGACTCTACGGATCACTTCCGTGACCCACAGATTTTTAATTTCAAGGGTCAATACTACACTATCGTTGGTGGTCAAGACCTTGAGAAGAAAGGATTCATCCGTCTCTATAAGGCTGTAGATAACGACTATACCAACTGGGTTGCAGTCGGTGACTTGGATTTTGCAAACGATCGGACAGCTTATATGATGGAATGTCCCAACCTAGTCTTTGTTGGAGACCAACCCGTTCTCCTCTACTGCCCTCAAGGCTTAGATAAATCCGTTCTCGATTATGACAATATCTATCCAAATATGTACAAAATCGCTGCAAGCTTTGACCCAGAAAAGGCCAAAATGGTTGATGTATCTGAATTGCATAATCTCGACTATGGTTTTGAAGCCTATGCGACTCAAGGATTTAATGCTCCCGATGGACGTGCCTATGCTGTTAGCTGGCTAGGTCTTCCAGACGTTTCTTATCCATCAGATGCTTATGATTACCAAGGAGCCTTCTCCCTGGTCAAAGAATTAACCATCAAAGATGGCAAGCTCTACCAATACCCAGTTGAAGCGATCAAGGACTTGCGTGCTGAGAGTGAGGAATTTGCCAACAAGGCTCAAACCAAGAACTGCTATGAATTGGAATTGCAGTTTGACAAAGATAGCCAAAACGAAATTGTCCTCTTTGCAGATGCAGAAGGAAAGGGCTTAGCTCTCACATTTGATCTGGCTAAAGGATTGGTCACAGTCGATCGTAGCCAGGCTGGTGAGCAATATGCCCAAGACTTTGGTACGAACCGTAGTTGCCCAATCGCTAACCAAGCAACAACCGCTAATATTTTCATTGACAATTCAATTTTTGAAATCTTTATCAATAAAGGAGAAAAAGTATTTTCTGGTCGGGTCTACCCACATGCAGATCAAAATGGAATCTTGATCAAGTCTGGAACCCCTACTGGAACTTACTACGAACTTGATTATGGTCGCAAAGCTAACTGATGTCGCCAAACTCGCCGGTGTCAGCCCTACTACAGTCTCACGGGTCATCAATAAAAAAGGATACCTGTCTGAAAAAACGATCCAAAAAGTCCAAGAAGCCATGCGAGAATTGGGCTATAAACCTAACAATGTTGCTCGTAGCCTCCAAGGAAAATCAGCCAAGTTAGTCGGCTTGATCTTTCCCAACATCAGCAATGTTTTCTATGCTGAATTAATCGACAAACTAGAACACCAACTCTTCAAACACGGCTATAAAACCATCATCTGCAATAGTGAGCACGACTCCGAAAAAGAGCGTGAATACATTGAAATGTTGGAGGCCAACCAGGTAGATGGCATCATTTCAGGAAGTCATAATTTAGGCATTGAAGATTACAACCGGGTAACTGCTCCTATCATTGCTTTTGACCGCAACCTCTCCCCAGAAATTCCAGTTGTCTCTTCTGATAACTATGCTGGTGGAGTCTTAGCAGCAGAAACCCTGGTCAAAAGTGGTGCTAAAAAGATCATCATGATCACTGGTAATGACAACTCCAACTCCCCAACAGGCTTGCGTCATGCGGGGTTTGCATCGGTTCTACCTGAGTCCATGATCATCAATGTTTCTAGTGATTTCTCCCCTATTCGCAAAGAAATGGAAATCAAACAGATCTTAACCCAGCAAAAACCAGATGCTATCTTTGCCTCTGATGATTTGACGGCGATCTTGATCATGAAAGTCGCTAGAGAATTAGATATTCAGATTCCTCAGGATTTGAAAGTGATTGGTTATGATGGAACCCAGTTCATTGAGACCTATACACCTGAACTGACAACCATCCAACAACCCCTCGAAGACATTGCTATTCTCATGGTGGATCTTTTACTCCAAAAGATCGAAGGAAAAAAAGTAGCGACTACCGGTTATTTCTTGCCCGTTAGTCTCCACTCTGGAAAAAGTGTCTAAAAGCAATATCCCCTCAGTAGAAACTGTGGGGATATTTTTTACCAAAAAAAGAGCCATCGGCTCTTTTTTAATTATTCTTCTGTCACAAATTGACTGAGGACACCGTTGACAAATCGTGAAGAGGTTTCATCTGAAAAGGCCTTGGCCAATTCCACCGCTTCATTGACTGCGACGATCTGTGGTGTATCAAACTCTGTCATTTCATAAATTCCCAGACGAAGGATATTTTTCTCTACCAAGGTCAAGCGCTCAACAGTCCAGCCGGTTTTCAAATGTTGACCGATTTGTTGGTCTAGTTGATCTTTTGACTGATAGACACCCGTCACGAGATTCATGAGAAAGGCAGGAAGATCGACTTCTTTGTCTTCTGCTAGGTCCTTGTCATGTAGATAAGCAAAGCGACAAGCTTCAACAATGTCTCCATCGTATTCCAAGGCCATCAAGGCTTGGAAGGCACGCTCACGCAAATCTCGACGTGATTCTAATAAAATTTCATCAGTCATTGAGGAAGTCCTCATTAAACAAGTCTTTCAAGTCTGGTTTTGGAGATTTTTCCGTTGCGATACCAACAACGTGAATGTTGACAGCATCCAAGGTTACATCTGCCATATCATAAACTGCAGACTTAACCGCTTTTTGAATGGCTACAGCGACAGATGGTACAGCCACTCCATATTCTAAATAGAGATAGATGTCTACTGAAACTTGACCATCTTCTTCTGTATGAAGGTAGACGCCACGTCCAAGGGAGCGTTTGGATAAGCTATCTGAAACACTCTTGTTTTCAAGCGAATAGACACCCTCTACTTTTGCTGTCGCAATCGCAATAATTTTTTCTAATACACGTGGTGCAATAACGATGTCACCAAATTGTTCAGTTGCCATAGAAGTTCCTTTCTATTTGACACCCTGAGATGTCTCTTATGCACGAGAAACGTAAGTTCCTTCAGTAGTGTTAATGACCAATTTTTGTCCAGCTTCGATGAAGTCAGGAACGTTTACGACCAAACCAGTTTCCATTGTAGCAGGTTTACCAGAACCAGTCACTGTAGCACCTTTGATAGATGGTTGAGTTTCTGCAACAGTTAATTCAACAGTTGTAGGAACTGTTACACCGATCACTTCGCTTCCGTAGAATTGAATTTTTACTTCTGAATTTTCAAGGATGTAAAGCAATTCTTGTTCTACATTCACAACTGGAATTTCATATTGGTCATATGTTTCCGTGTTCATGAAGTAGGCTGTATCATCCATTTTGTACAAGTATTGAGCTGGGACAGTTTCGATAATCGCTTGTTCAAATTTTTCTTCTGGACGGTAGCTTGTATCAAATGTTGAACCAGTACGGACATCACGCAATTTCATACGCATGATAGTGTTTCCTTTACCTGGTTTGTGGTGGCTAGCTTCCAAAACGCGGATCAATTTTCCGTCAGCTGTTTCAAAAGTCATACCAGCTTTCAATTTACTTGCTTCGATCATGTTTTATTACCTCTTTTTTAAAAATAGATTACTCTTTATTGTAACACACTATTTGATTTTTCTCAAACAGCAATTTTCTCTTTTTCGGAAGGCTAGAAGGCGGAGAGAGATTACAGGAACGAGTCCTTAGAATCTCTATATCTCCAACTCCATCTTCACTATTCCTTATTGGTCCACAGGCACAATATTACCATCCGCATCTTTGGTGACATGGACATATTTTCCATCTACTTCAATGTAGAAGGTATGTGGCTTGTCTTGAGCTGGAGAGGCTTGTTTTTGAAGGTCATTACCAAGGGATTGACCCAAATTCATCCCCATGATCATGTTCATGCCATTGCCACCTTCATTTTTAGCAGCTGCGACCAAAGCTTCATTGCGAGCACGACGTTCTTCGATTTCAATGGTATTGTACTTCATCGCTGCCAATTCACTGTCCAGTTTATTGACCTTGGCCATACTGTCTGCATCGTAGCTCAAATCTTCGATGAGGACGTTGGTTAATTCGATACCATATAATTCTGTCCAAGTTTTGTTGACTTCGCGTTTTGCAACTTCATTGAAGACGTCTTGGTCCGCATTGATATTGTAAATGTCCGCCTTATTTTCAGCCGTATATTTTGAAATAGCCACTGCAATTTTTGGTGCTAGATTTTGGCGCAAGGTGCCCTGAGCCACATCTTCCAAGGTAAATGGCTTATCTGCAGTGATTTGACGACTGACTGCACTGATGTAAAAGAGTACAGGATCTGCCACTTTAACATCATAAAGACCATAAAAACGAATACTAAGAAGTTGTTGGTAACGGTCGCTAAAGTACTCGACTGGATTTTGAGTGCCAAATTTATTTCCTGTAAAAGGTTGCATCCGCACAAAAATAATTTCTTGTTGGGTGACCACTTGGCCTCCAAATGAGAAACGGTTCTTGAACTGATCCCACGTTCCTTTCACACCACCTTTTTCAAACAACCAGGCATTTTCACCGGCTTGCCATTCGTGGCTCCCTGCTTCTAGAAGATCTCCTAAAAAAGTTCCATTATTGACCAAGAGAGCAACATAGCCTTGAGGAACAATAACAACAGAGCCATCTGTCAACAGACCCGTATTTTGGTTGCTCTGACGAGAGCGCCCATCTGGATCTTTGGTTAAGAGCTGTCCCTTAATGGCCAAAGCTGTTGCTGGAACAGCTTCTGGCAAAGTAATGGCTTCCTTAAATTTACTATCTTGAAAACTTGAAATGCCCGCTGAAAGGGCTGCTTTAATAAATCCCATACATTCTCCTATCTGTAGAATTCAATTTCATCCACAACTTCGTAGACATCCAAGACCCAATCTTTTGGATTGTGCTTCAAGGATGCTTGGCAATATTCACACTTATCGATTGAATCAATCGTCAGTGGCGCACCACAGTTTGGACAGTGATCACTAACGACTTCTGAATTCTTAATGATCTCTGTCTGAGCTCCATGTTCACGGAGGAAGACCATGCGGTATACGGTAAAGAGATCTTTGGTTGGATCCCCTTCGATCACACGGCCCGTTTCATCACTTCGAATGTAATCTCTCATCGTCGATGACAGAATGACTTCAATGCGGTCATTGCCTTCTGGATTTTCGATAAAGTCTTTGATCTTGGAATCTTCCACACATACGCGCTCTAGAACATTGGTTGTTTTGGCACGAATATGCTCTTGCAACTGCGTCAAGTGTTGCTCATAAAGACTCGTACTTTCTATATTCCGCACGGAATTCCAATCTTTTTCTGTCCAGGCAGACTGCAATTGAAGATAAACCAGCTTGACTTGCGACAAAAACCGGTCTTCATCAAACATTGGATCCAGTTTTCGGATGCGGCGAATCGCTTCATAGTTGTTTTCAATTGGTCGACCAGCCCTTTCTTCGGTTGTCCGTTTTGGACCACTATTTGAATAGGACGAATCATCACTCTCATTAGCCTCTTTTGCAATATTATAGACAAATCCAATCAATCCAACGATAGCAAAAATTGCTACTACACCATCAGAGTCTGTTCCAGAACCAGAACTGTAGCTACTGGATCCACCAGACCAGCTACTGCCACCAGACCAGCTACTTCCCCCTCCAGACCAGCTACTACCACCACCACCGCCAGAATGAATAGTGCTACTACCACCACTATGCGTATTTCCGACACCAGCATGAGCAGAAGGAGCAAATGCAAATAGAAGGGCTACTAGAAGAATTCCCAATACTAAAATTCGTTTTTTCATAGGCCTCATTTCTTATCTTTGTTTGTTACACAGGGGTTAAGAAAATACTGTCTATTTTATAGGACAATCAATTCTTTAGGAGCAAGAGTCAAGACTTCACAGCCAGTTTCTGTGATCAAGAGGTCATCTTCGATCCGCACACCAGAGAGACCTTCGATATAAATACCTGGCTCATCTGTTAAGACCATCCCTGCTTGAATCGCTTCTTTAGACGTTTGGCTGAAGTATGGTTCTTCGTGGATATCTAGCCCAATTCCATGACCGATTCCATGCGTGAAGTATTGACCATAGCCGGCCGCTTCGATCACATCACGTGGAATTTTATCAAAATCACGGAAGCCAAGTCCATCTTTAGCAGCAGCAATCAAGGCTTGATTGGCTTTCAAAACCGTTTCGTAAATTTCTCTTTCCTTGTCGCTGACATGTCCAGCATAGATGGTCCGTGTCATATCGCTGACATAGTGGTCATACAAGCAACCAAAATCAAGGGTCAAGGCATCTCCTGCTGAAATCACCCGATCACTTGGAGTCGCATGAGGCATGGCAGAGCGTTCACCAGCTGCTGAGATAATATCAAAAGATACACCAGAAGCTCCCAACTCCCGCATTCTAAAATCGAGGAAAGTCGCTGCTTCCAACTCTGTCGTTTTCCCTACCTTGATATAGTCTAAAATATCATGGAAGGCTTGGTCAGAGATGCTACAAGCTTTTTTAATGGCTGCAATCTCCGTTTCATCTTTAATCAAGCGCAATTCCATTACAAAGTTCGCTAGGGATTGAAGGTTGATGCCACTGAAAACAGAAGCCATACGGGCATGGTAGGCTACCGTCACTTCGTCCTCAAAACCAAGTTCTTTGATTCCAAGGTCCTTAACGATCTCTGCAGCTGCAGTCAACTCATCGCGGGTTTCCACAATTTCTACAAAGGGGAAACAAGTCGCATGAGCATGAATGGTGTAGCGCGAATCCGTAAAGAGTACCACGCGTTCTTCTGTCACCAAAGCGGTCCCGTTTGAACCCCAGAAATTGGTCAAATAATAAACATTTTTCAAATTGTTAATCAATACCGCTTTGAGGTTTTGGGCTTTCATTTTGTTTCTTAAGTTGCTGATCCGTTGATTCATTGTAATTTTCCTTTCAAATATTGTCCTGTGTAGCTAGCAGGATTTGCTGCTACTTCTTCTGGTGTTCCGGTCGCAATAATGGTTCCACCACCGACACCACCTTCTGGTCCTAAATCGATGATATGGTCTGCTGTCTTAATGACATCCAAATTGTGCTCAATCACAAGGACCGTATTGCCATCATCCACAAACCGCTCTAAGACTTTGATCAAGCGAGAAATGTCTTCGGTATGGAGTCCGGTCGTTGGTTCATCCAAGATATAGAAGGATTTTCCTGTAGAGCGCTTGTGCAATTCAGAAGCCAACTTCATCCGTTGCGCCTCCCCACCTGAAAGAGTAGTCGCTGGTTGGCCTAGTGTTACATAGCCCAAGCCCACATCTTGGATGGTCTTGAGTTTGCGTTCAATTTTTGGAATGTGCTTGAAGAATTCAACTGCCTTGTTGACCGTCATATCCAGCACTTCTGCAATATTT
>ENA-UPWP01001590-UPWP01001590.1-human-gut-metagenome-genome-assembly--contig:-NODE-1590-length-11261-cov-4.698766_pt1 | contig 11261 bp, 10 predicted proteins | sample MGYA00250052_ERZ773380 | MGnify/ENA primary metagenome ERZ773380 (study PRJEB29103, sample SAMN06112063) | human gut metagenome | biome: human gut; feature: ankylosing spondylitis patient; material... | reverse complement strand
CTCTTCCTGTATCGAAGATGCAAAAAAACTGTCTCTTTCTTTAGATGAGGTACAGGACTTGATACAATTTTTATGGAAAGGCAGGGATTAGGATATGTCTGAACTAATTTGTAATGAACTCGCAAAATCTTACAGTTACTTTCAGTTATATCCGACTTCTTTTCAACTGGAAAGCGGATATCTGACAGTACTTGCCGGGAAAAACGGCTCCGGAAAATCAACTCTTTTACGCTGCCTTGCCGGAATTGATCCGGCCTGCACCGGTGATGTGACGCTGGATGGAATTTCTTTAAAAAAAGAGCCTGACAGCTACAAAGATCAAATTGGTTATGTATCAGAGGAACTCACTTATTTTATGGAAAAATCCGCTCTGGAAAACGGAGAGCTTCTCGGTCCTTATTTTTCCAACTGGTCCATGGAACGCTATTATACGCTGATGGACCGGATGAATTTTTCTCCCTCCAAACAGCTCTGGCAGCTCTCCAAAGGCGAATACATGAAAATGCAGACCTGTTTTGCACTGGCACATCATCCACGTTTTCTGATCTTGGATGAACCGTTGGAAGGCTTTGATCCTGTCTTTCGGAAAAACTTTCTGTCAATCATGCAGGATATTTTAAATGAAGATGTAGGAATTTTTATTTCCTCCCACATTACAGAAACATTGAAAAAACTTGCCGATTACCTGCTGTTTGCCGATAATGGAATTATTACGTTCCACTGTCCGGAACAAATGGATGCCTTTCTTGCCGACAAATTAAAACGCTCTCATACACATATACGAGACCTGCTGTCCCGTAATTCTTAGGAGGTGACTTATATGAACCACAATGTTTACCACATAGAGAAGCAAACCTTTCATTTTGGAGGATACTGGCTGTTAACAGGAACCTTGTTTTTCCTTTATCTTCCGACCTCCCAGTTTGAGATGCAGAACGCCTATCATGCTCTTTCAAAAGGATTGATCCCGGATCCTGCCACCTTTCTCCCTGTCTGGTTTATTTTCGGTATTTTCGGACTCTGCTGCTATCTCTGTTATGAGCTTTTTCTCATCGCAGAAAACGGAGTGATTTCATCCCGTGTTACCAGATATCTGACACTTCCGCTCAGGCGACAGGATTATTATAAGATCAAAGCACGGATCTTTTTTGAAAAATTCGGAGTGCTGCTTCTGACACTGGTCGAAATGTTTCATATTTCCTTTCTTGGATACAGGCTGCCTCTTTCCCTGTGGAAGCGCTCACTTCCGGAACTGATTCTCACCTGCTGCTTTTTGTTTTTTGCAGCGATTCTGATTTTTGCCGGATATCTGTTCCACGATCTTTACTGCCTGAAACATCATCATTAAAAATACGGATGGGCGTGTTTATGCGTCCCATCCGTATCGATCTACTTTTTCCGGTTTCTCCACCTCATATTTAGTTTATACAAAATAACGACCAGAATAATATATCCTAATGGCAAAATTACTGCCAGTGCAAGTACAACTGTCAGTTTTGACAGCTTTTTCTGCTCTGTTTGCTCTGATTTTTCAGCCTTCTTTTCCTGTTTTACCGACTCGATCTTTATTTTTTTATCAGATCCTGTCAATGCGGAAAACGCTTCTTCTGTCAATGTTGCTTTCGCACTCCCCACTGGCTGTCCCTGATAAAAATACTCTACCGCAGCCTGTCTTACTCCTTCCTTTTCATTTGGAACATACTCTTTTTCCAATTCTGAAAACGAAACGCCCTTTGGAACCACAACATAGGCATCTTCCTTGTCAAAACTTTCAATATCTGATGAAGTTTCACATTCCCTCAGATTCAGCCTTTCAAAATTTGTAAATGCATAATCATACATAAACCTCGTATCCGTATAAGCATCTACTCCATATGTATGAAGCACCACCGCTGCCAGCTGCATATCATTTCCTTCCGCCATCGTCACAAGCGTTGTCTTTGACTGATCTGTATATCCGGTCTTTCCCGCTTTCGCATTCGCATAGTAATAATAGTTTTCCGGCCAGAGCATTTTATGATTCTGATCCAGAATCCTTTCTTCCGCAGTCAGATTCGTCGGTGGAACTTTGTATTCCAGCGTTGTCTCCAGTCTTCGAAACTCTTCATTCTGATAAGCTGCCGCTGCAATTCTCGCCATATCATGCGCTGTTGTATAGTGGTTGTCATCATGAAGCCCATTTGCATTGACCCAGTTTGAACTGGTACATCCCAATTCCTGAGATATCCGGTTCATCTCTTCTATAAACTCCGCATATCCGCCATTTAAGTACTGCTTTCCTACATTTTCCGCCACCGCATAGGAGACCTCATTTGCCGAAGCCAGAAGCATCCCATAAAGTGCTGACTCCATGCTGATTTCTTCCCCGGGCTTCATCCCGATCTGCGCATCATCCCACTGCAAAAAAGAAATACTGTCCTCTGAAAACACAACGGTATCGGACATTTTCGCATACTGTAATGCAGTCAAAACACTCAACACTTTCGTAATACTCGCAGGATATCTTTTTTCTTCGGCTTTTTTTGCATAAAGCACTGCCCCGCTGTTCATGTCCATCACAATGCCGGAAGCCGCATAGATTGCGGGTCCCTGTGGCCAGTTCGAAATCTCGTTTGTATCTATTTTCTCCGCATAAGATGCTGCTTTTTCCTGGTTTTCCTGCTCCTGTGCAGACAGTACTTGTGTATTTTCCGTCTGCTCCTGCCCGGCCATCTCCTCTGCACACACAGCCACACCCGGTATAAGAGTCAAAAGAATCGCTGCCAATGCGCCTGAGAGAACTTTCTTTGCTTTCATAATCTGCCTCCATTTTGTTTCAATTGGTTTTATTATACGCAAAATGGAGGTTAGCGTCAACGCATCAGAAATTTTTAAATCTTTCTAAATTTTCCCCGTCTTCTCTTGAGGATTTTTCAAAAACAGGATAGAATAGGAGCATTCGGAAGGAGGATTTCCATGAGTTCCAAGAACAACAACGAACATTTTTTTGATCAGGATTTTGAAGTCACTTATGAAGACGATCCGATCTTTCATTATGAAGAAGAACCACTGACAAAGCGTGAATTTCAAACCGTAGATTTAAAATCACAGCCAAAGCCCCGGGCTTCCGGTAAAAAGAAAAAGAATATTCAAATGCCGCTGCAGGGAGACGAGACCATTTTAATGGATCCGATCACAAATGGATCCGTTTCTCCACAGTCCGGCCGAAAAAACCATCAATGGGAAGAAGAACCTGACAGAAGAAAAAATCCATCACGTTCAAAACGCCCGACCTCTGATTCTGATGATTACGAGGATGAACGCCCCCGCAGAGAAAAGTCTTCTTCCAAAAGGAAAAGTGACCTGCTTTCTCCTGTAAAAACCACTGCAAAATATGGGGGAAAAGCCATTTATAAAACAGCCAGCATTATCATCCGTTTCGTTTCTCTTTTGCTGATCGCAGGAACAGCCGCTTTCCTGGCTTATAATTTCTGGCGCGGCAGTGCTCCTTACGGAGATCCTGTAACTGCAGTAGAAGAAAAGAATTATTGTCTGGCCGCTTATGCCGGAGTCGCCGGATTTTTTCTTTTATTTGAATGCATCTCCTTTTTATGGGCTATGACACGGGTTCGTGTCCGTGACGGCAGAAAGACTTATAAAGAAGATACCGGACGTGGACTTTTCTCATTTATTTTTATCTATGTGTGCTCTTATGCATCCTTTTGGATCAACCAGATCATTCCACAGTCTCCGGATGTGTTAAAAGGAATCCGCGGTGCTCTGGATGTATTCGGTTCCATGCACAATGCCCTGCTTGGGCTCTGTCTGGCGGGAGTCATTTCCTGTCTGGTCCGTAAGTATGCAAAATAGATTGAGAACGACAAAACGCCGCCGGAGGTACAACGTTTATCTTTGGCAGCGTTTTTTGTTTTACTATTTACCATTATTTTACCAGCACTCCGGACTGCAGTATATCCCTAAGCAACTGATTTGCCTCTCTTTTGATCTCTTCAATCGATGTTTTCTCACCATGTGCCTCATTGATAAATCCAAGCATCCCAAAACACAAGAAACCTGCAATTTTCTTCGGGGAATATTTCACTTCTACATTCTGTCGGATTTTATTGGTATGATTTTCAATTGTTTCCAGTACAATAGTGTAAAATGCAGATGCAAGATACGGGTTTTTCTGCGGGCTGGTATACTGGAAAAATGCAAAACAGTCATAATACACTTCCAGAATACTGTTTAACATATTGCAATATCCCATTACAAGATCATTTCCCGGATTTTCTTTTTCCTGTTTTGTACGATAGATATCCGTTCCGATCTGAAGCATATCACTGAAAATATCATCTGCCAGTGCGTATTTATCACTGTAGTGTGCGTAAAAAGTAATTCTGCTGATTTCTGCCCGCTTGCACAATTCTGTAATAGAAATCTGCTCAAATGAGATCTCTCCCATCATTTCGATCAAGGTTGCCTTCAAATTTTTCTTGGTTTTGATCACTCTTCTGTCTTCCATGATTTACATTTTCCTCTTTCTGTATAATTAACTAACATTTTACAAATATTGTTCATTGTCTTTAGATTTCGGATTTGCTATAATCTTAACACTTGTTAAAATAACGGTCAATATGTAAGCTATTTTCGCCTTTCACCATAGAAACGGCGGGTTACGGATTAAGGGAGGATTTTATGCCAAAGATAGCAATTATGACAGACAGTAATTGTGGGATCATGCCTGATGATGCGCAGAAGTATCACATTCACATACTTCCAATGCCTGTCCTTGTTGGGGAAGACACTTTTTATGAAGGATGCAATATCACATCAGAAGAGTTTTACCGGAAACTTTCTTCCGGAGAACCTGTTACAACTTCTCAGCCATCGCCTGCGGATGTCATGAAGATGTGGGATCAGCTGCTGAAAGAACATGATGAAGTCGTTCATGTTCCAATGTCCAGCGGACTGAGCAATTCCTGCCAGACTGCCCTGCTCCTTGCGCAGGAAGAATATTTCAAAGGGCGGGTGCATGTTGTGGACAATCACCGGATTTCTGTTACACAGGCACAATCCGTTCTGGATGCAGTCGAACTTACCCGCCAGGGATTCACCGGGGCGCAGATCAAAGAAATTCTGGAAACGGAAGCCATGGATGCCACCATCTACATTGCGGTAGACACTTTGGAATATTTAAAAAAAGGCGGTCGTATCACAGCAGCTGCTGCTGCCATCGGAACCGTATTGAATTTAAAGCCGGTTCTTACCATTCAGGGAGACAAGCTGGACGCCTATACCAAAACCCGGGGAATGAAGTCTGCTTTTAAAGCCATGTGCAAAGCACTTGATAAAGATCTCTCCGGAAGACTCTCTGCACTCCATACTCAGGGACTGCTCAAAGCCGGTATTGCATATACACAGATGGATCCTGATACATTGGAATTTTTTAAAGAAGAAATGAAAAAACGATACCCGGATCTGGAATTGTTTCAGCTTCCACTTACAATGAGTATCGGATGTCACACCGGTCCCGGTGCACTTGGAATCGGGCTGGTACGAGTCCATAAATAACACAGGCGGGAAAAGTCACAGCATTACTTTTCCCGCCCGTTTTCTATCTTGGCTTCGCATTCGGATAAATCCGATCCATTCTTTCATCATCAAAATGTTCATCGATCACTTTTTCCCAGCCACTCTCTGCCGGTCTTCCATTGGCACGCATATCATAGCGCACCAGTGCCGCCATAGATACCAGAATATTCACTGCCATAAACACAACCAGAATCCAGGTCAGCACATATCCCCAGAGCATCGGAATCTTTTCAATCCATCCTGCAAATTTCGGATACAATACCTTGATCCAGATCACCGCTGCGATCCCCCAGAAAAAGCAGTACAACAGATTGATACGCCCACCCAGGTTAAACGGAATCTTACTGTAGTCCCAGAATACTTTTCCAAACACAATCTCTGTAAATACACTGCAGACATATTCATATGCTCCGCCTAAAAATGTACCTACAATAAAAATATGCCGGTCCGGCTTTTCTCTGTCCTTGTATAAAAGTGCCGTTGCAATGGCAATCGCCAGCCCCCATACAATACTGAACGGTCCCCATACAAGGCTGCTCCTGCTCATCCATACTCCGGCTGTCAGACGACAGAAGATCGTCTCTGTAAAGTCTCCAAGCACTGCTCCGATCAAAAACAGCCAGAATAGTTTATAAAACCCGCACCCTTCTGCAAAGTTCCCTTCTTTTTCTATCTGCTCTGTCTTTTCCATGATCACAGGATATGCCTTCGCCATTCGTTTTTCTACATGACCCACGATCATTAATGCAAATTTCTGCGTCCATACTGCTACTTTCTTATTCCACCGGATTGCAGTCGGCATCTCTTTCCGGATATGAAATACTGCTGCCAGCGATGCAGAAATATCCAGAGCCATTCCTGCTAGCAAAATCCAGAGCAGAATCTCCCGGATCAGCGTCGGAATCATGTGATATACTATCAGAAAAAAAGCATCTCCATACCGTACAGCCACAAATCCGAGCACTGCCCATAATACAGAATACTGCAGGCAGATGTATCCGTCAAAATTCCATTTCTTGTTCGAATAGTCCCACCATTTGTGCTGATTTAAGCGCTCCAGGATTTTTCCTGCCATCCACTCTATGATCGTTGCAAGCACTCCACAGCCGATCAGCTGAAAGACAGGCTCTGCCATCAGTTCTTCCATCGTGACTGCCATAAATACTGCTGCGATTCCATACACCAGACAGAACGGACCTGTCGAAAATCCACGGTTTACAAACTTTTTCTTTTTCACTGTGCCGACAATCGTTTCGACCACCCATCCCAGAAAAGAGTAGATCAAAAGCAGCCATACCAACTCCATCATTGAATAGTTCATCTATGTTTCTCCACTTATCTTTCGTATTTTATTACTACATTTACTCTTCGATTTTTTTCAAAATCTCACCAATATCTCCCATTTCTTCCGGCAGATCTTCTTTTCGATAATAATCAATTGACACGATCTTGCCGGGAAGCTCCTGTTTGTACGGCCCTGCCTGAACCAGCACTTTATCTCCCACTTCCAGATGTTCATCCTCTGTCAGATACGGATGCTTCTCTCCTTTTTCATGAAAGACCACGCTGCAGATAATCTGTTCTTTCACAGGTGTTTTGGTAAGTGTTACTTCCTCTTTATAGGAAAAACGCAAAAAATACTTCTGGTGTCTCTTTTCCAGAGTCGGGGCAGATGCCTTTTTCCCTGACCAGCATTTTCTCAGATATTCCATATCCGTATGATCCAGACGTACACAGGACCATTTCCAGTCATGACCGTCATAGAGTTTCAGGTATGCTTCGTCTTTCCCTTCCGCGCCTTCACGATACATGACATCACGGTAGAAGACCGGCATGGCGTGATTTTCATATACAAGCTTTGGTTTCCCGCTCTTTCCGTCGGTCTTTTCCCATAGATCCAGCCGTGTTTTATAAGAGGATACTGTCCCCAGTGCATGCTGGATGGCAGATCTGCGCAGATAGGAAGGCATCTTTGGGAACCGGATATCAAAATCAAAACAGGCATGGTTTTTCTTCGTAGTATGTACCAGATGTTCTGCAGCATTAAAACGCCTCTTTGCATCCGGGATTTCTGCTAATTCTTCCCATACCTGCACATAAATCCCAATCAGATAGCTGACAGCAGAACGGTAGATCTCCAGTGTCTGGCGGATTGGGATATTCTGTTTTCGTAATTCTACACCATAACTGGATATTATCTGCATTTTTATTTCTCCCTGATAACTCTTTTCTCAGATTCTGTTGTTTTTTCTACTACCTATGGCTATATTTTAGCACATATAGTGCCAGAAGTAAACATATGTTCTTTCTTTTAATAAAAAATTTGCGCGTCTAACTCAGGGGTTAAATGTATTTTTAAATTCTACCTTGCAAGAGTAAATTCTATACCTGTAGAAATTACTTCTGCATGGATTTTTCCTTCTTCTTTTTATAAAATACTACTGCAGATGATCCCCTGCCTGTGCAGAAGGAGGATAAAATGAATACAGGAAGACCAAAAGGCAACCAAAAACATCTTGACTTATCTGCACGTATTATAATCGAACAGCATTTAAATAACGGTGATTCATTTAGAAGTATTGCAATAGAATTAAGCAAGGATCCAAGTACCATATCCAAAGAAATCAGACGTCATTCCATTATCAGGGAAAGAAGCGCAGATGCATTTGCCCCTATTCCCTGTGCAAACAATTATGATAGTTCAAAGCCGCGGACAAATATATGTAATGTCATGCATATGTGCGGTGATAATGAATGCCGGCACAAATGTGTCCTCTGCAGAAAATTCAGATGCAGCGATGTCTGTAAATTTTATAAACCAAGAGAATGTGAAAAATTAAATAAACCTCCTTATGTGTGCAATGGATGCAGCAAGAGAACGAATTGCATGATGGACAAAAAGATTTATTCTTCAAAATACGCCCAGGACACCTATGAAGCCCTTAGGACCACAAGCAGAGAAGGAATCAATCAGACACCGGAAAGTATACAGAAACTGGACATCCTGTTGTCACCGCTTCTCAAAAAAGGACAATCTATTGCCCACATCTACGCATCTCATGCTGATGAGATCGCCTGTTCCAGAAGAACCATATATTCTTACATAGACCGTGGCGTTTTTCAAGCCAGAAACATAGATCTGCGCCGTAAAGTGGTATACAAGCAGAGAAAAAGAAAAACCACTACCAGCCTTAAAGACAGAAGTTTTCGAAAAGACCGGGGCTATAAAGAATTCCTGGAATATATCGCAGCGAACAAATCTGTTTATGTAGTCGAGATGGATACCGTTGAAGGAGCAAAAGGTACCAGTCCCTGCTTTCTGACTATGTTCTTTCGAAACTGTAGCCTTATGCTTATGTTTCTTTTAGAAGAACAGACCCAGAAAGAAGTAACCAGGATTTTTGATCATTTAACAGAATTACTTGGAATTGAACTGTTCCAGAAACTTTTCGAAGTGATACTTACGGACAACGGACATGAATTTCAGGACCGGCAAAGTCTGGAATATAGCAAAAATGGGGAAGTACGCACACGTATTTATTATTGTGATCCCAACCGTTCTGATCAAAAAGGTGCTCTTGAAAAGAATCATGAATATATAAGGTATGTCCTTCCAAAAGGAACAAGCTTTGAAAAAATGACAGACAAGACAACGCTGCTGTTATTAAATCATATCAACAGCGAAAAACGGGACAGCCTCAATGGACACAGTCCATATGAAGTATCCCGTCTCCTGCTGGATAACAGACTTCATAAAGCATTAGGATTGGCAGAGATACCAGCCGATGAAGTCACATTGATACCAGCATTAATAAAATAATAATAACAATACAGGCACAGGCAAGTTTCATTGCATAGAATTTAGTCTTTCCAACAGACATGTGGAATTTAGTCCTGCACACTATTTCCAGATGTCCTTTTATCATGCAAAAAACTATGCTGTTTATGCCGTATAAAAGCATTATATACTAAAAAAATCAAGTTGTATATCTCCGAAAATAGAATTAAATCCCGCATAAAATCAAGGTATATTAGAATGTAGAATTTACTTTTTCATTCAAGCCATCTAAAGTTGCCATCAACAGTCAAGAGAAAACCTATATTTGATAGTGTAAACTTATTGTAGGAAATTAATAGACAGAGTAATAATTCGCAATAAAAACCATCCCGACTATGTATATTATTCATTCACTCAGCTGGTATACATATCCAAGACTTTCCTCATTCTGCAGAAGTTCTTCATATTTGAACATCAATTCTCTGTTAGGAATAAAAACTTTTCCGCCAGAATAAGTAAGCAGCCCATATACAACCATAGCTGAATAGATCTGATCCCGGCTTTTTAATTCCATTGCCGATGCAGCAAATTCATCTATTTTGGCATCAACGCCTTCTCCGGTAATCATCAATGCCAGGTCATTTTTTATATGGTCAATGTCATTGCGGATATAGTAAAAAATCTCATCATAAGGTCCGGAACTGGTCCAGTAATTGGATAACTGGTTAAAACGCAGTGCCATCACTACGGATCTTGGGTTATACAGGCGTTTTCCTGAAGCAGTGAAATATCCATCATACCAGTTCTGCAGACCGTTGCGTGGTACCTGAAGTTTTTTGCATAAATGTGTGTACTTTTCATACAGAACATCCACCTCTTCGTCTGTAAAGCCAAAATATTCGCTGAAAGCTTCCATTGAAGTCATTTTAAATTCCATAAACATGTTCAGCTCAGAGCCACTGGAATATTTGGAGATCGGCAGGATACCGGTAATGTATGCCAGTGCTGTATAGTCCTGATCTTTCAGCAGAGTTTTGAGAAAAAGTATATACTCTGCTTTTTCCTTTTCAGTAATAAATGGAAGATGAAATACGGCATCCCATTCATCCATGATGAAAACAAACTGTCGGTCTGTCTGCTCTGAAATTTGGGAAAGTATATCCCAGAGCGCATATATGGAGTCTGTCTGATATTCCGGATATGCTTCCGCCAGATCGTTCTTCAAACCTGTAATGATGCGGTCAATATATTGTCTGTAAGATGTGCAGTTTTCCGGAAGTCTGCTGAAATCGATATAAATGATATCATACTGATTTAAATACTGATGGTATTCAGGTGAATCTGCAATTTTTAAATGATCAAATATCTGCGAAGCATCCCAGGCCTTTCCAAAGAAGGCTCCCAGCATATTTGCCATGATCGTTTTTCCGAATCTGCGCGGTCTTGTAATGCAGATATACTGTGTTTCTTCTTCCATGCATCCAAATATGTCATTCAGAATAAGGGATTTATCTACAAAATATGTTGTTTCTGAAATCTTCTTATATCTTTTGTACGGAAGAGGAGTATTTAAAAACATTGCCATATCAGTTACCGCCTTTCAGATTTTTTGTTTTAGAGATATTATAGCATTCTTATGAAAGACTTGCCAGATGGAAGAGACGGAAAGATTATTACAATAAGATGGACAATGACATCCCGGAAAATCAGTAAGATAGAAAATTGCAGTGTCTGCTAAGGATGAGAAAAATATTACGTTTGATGCTAATCATGAGATGGCGGGGAAAGAACTGAATTTTAAAATTGAGTTAGTGGAAGTAAAATAAGAAGTTGAGAGGGGACTGTCACAGGAAGGGAATGCTGTGGCAGTCTTTTTTGTCATAGGAAACTTCGTCCTATGACACAAAAA
>ENA-UPWP01001586-UPWP01001586.1-human-gut-metagenome-genome-assembly--contig:-NODE-1586-length-11272-cov-4.387316_pt1 | contig 11272 bp, 9 predicted proteins | sample MGYA00250052_ERZ773380 | MGnify/ENA primary metagenome ERZ773380 (study PRJEB29103, sample SAMN06112063) | human gut metagenome | biome: human gut; feature: ankylosing spondylitis patient; material... | reverse complement strand
GTTGTAGTTGAGCTTGGCGATGGTTTTTCAGATTATGAGTTTCTGCAGGATTCACAGGATAATTCAGATGAAGTGCTGGTACAGCGTGCCACGTTTTCCTGCGCCACCTGGACGCCGTAGGAGTCTCCCAGCTCTGCCAGCCGGCGAAAGCGTTCGAAATACATCTCCTTGTTGACCGATGCCGCCGGGACTTTGTTCCCGTGCAGCACGAACACCTTTGCGCCCAGCTGCTGCATGGCGGAAAAATAATGCCGGCAGTATTCCAGATAGTCGTCCGCACGCCGTGGATAATTGGAAAAGAGCATGGTCGGCTCAATCTCACAGGTGAACGGGTGCAGCGAGACACAGGTCATGTCGAACCGATGCAGCAGGCGTGCCATGGTATCCACAAAGCTGCGGCGCAGTTCAGAGTGGCTGTTGATGAAAATTTCCACATTAGACACGCCGGAAAGCGCCAGATCATACAGTGCCTCTTCCACCACCCGTGGATACAGGCAAGCCGTAGAAACGCCGGCACGCAGCATACAACCACTCCTTTCTGCCTGCATTCTGCCCTGCACCGGAAATGGTGCGGCAGGCTTTTTTCATTATACCATACCCGAATCGAAATTTCAATAGATTTTTGTACAGATGTACGAAAATCGATTTTCATGCCGCAGATGCGCAAAAAACCGGCACGGGCGCTCTTGCCCATACCGGTTTTCTGTTCCTATATCAAGCGAAACAAACGCTTATACGCTTACCTTTGCTGCCTTTTTCTTCGGCGGTTTCAGCACGCTGATGCCACGTTTTTTCTGCCACCATACCCACAGGCTCGGCACAAAGCAGATGGAGTTGAACGTACCCATTGCAATACCAGCCATCATCGGCACGGAGAAACTCAGAATGGAATCCAGACCCATTACCAGCGCAACGATGGTAACGATCAGCATGGAGCTGAATGTGGTAACAGAAGTACGGATACTGCGTCGCAGCGACTGGGAGTCACTGATGTTGACCAGTTCCTGGATCTGTGTGCCCGGCAGCAGTGTCTGGTTCTCACGGATACGGTCGTAAATAACGATGGTATCGTTAACCGCATAACCCAGCAGAGTCAGGATAACTGCCATAAAGTTGGAGTCGATCTCAAACCGGCACAGAACCACGCAGCCATAGGTGACGATCAGTGTGGAGAGCAGTCCCAGCACAGCGCACACACCTGCGGACCAGCCGCTGATCTGCTTGAACCGGAGCGCAATGTACACGATCAGGATCAGTGCAGCGAATACTGCTGCCACGATGCACTTGGCGAAGAATTCGCCGCCGGAACGTGCGTTAACGTCGTTGGCGTCCAGCAGCTCTACCTCGTTGTCCGGGCAGAGTTCCTTCACCTTGTTGGTCACTTCGTTCTGACGGTCGATGGTCAGACCTTCGGTGGAAGTGAAGGACAGGGACAGGGTCTTGGTGTCGCTGTCCAGGCTGTCGCCCTGCTGTACCTTTACGGTAGAGCCGACCAAACTGGTCAGTTCCTTGGAAATGCTGCTTTCGTCCACATCACCGGTATAGCTGTAGGTGATGATCGTACCGCCCTTGAATTCCAGCGCAACGTCTACGCCGGTAAAGGTGGAGAGCAACGAGATCAGGATCAGTGCAAAGCCGATGATAAAGAACAGCTTCGACTTGGAACAGAAATCACGTACTTTTACGTCTACATCAAAATGCTTTGCGTCCTTAGTCTGCTTTGACATTGATACCACCTCCATAGAGTTTCTTGTTCTGGAAGCACTTGAACCGAGACAGAGACATGGTCATCAGTCTTGCCGCAAACACGCCCATGATAAAGTTCATAATCAGACCGGTCATCAGTGTAAAGCCGAAGGAGTAGATAACGCCCTCTGTGGTCGCACCGAAGAACCAGAAGATCGTGTGGTTGAAGATCTTTGCCCAGATGCTGTCTGGCACGCCGAATGCACCCATCAGCACGATGGATACCAGGATACCGGTCAGGTTACCGTCCAGGATCGCACTGAACGCACGGTGATAGCCGGAATACAGTGCCGTATCCAGCGTCTTGCCCTTGCGCAGTTCCTCACGGATACGCTCGCCGGTGATGATGTTCGCATCGACGCCCATGCCCACAGACAGGATGATACCTGCAATACCAGGGATCGTCAGCGTGGTGCTGGACATAAAGCCGAACCAGCCGGAAACAGCCGCCAGCATACCGGCAACCTGTCCAATCAGCGTGATGGATGCCACCACGCCCAGCAGGCGGTACAGGGCGATCATGTAAATCACGATCAGCGCCAGGGTGATAACGCCGGCAATCACCATTGCCGTCAGCGCACCCTCGCCCATGGTCGGAGAAATGGTCTTAAAGCTTGTCGTCTCCAGAGAGAACGGCAGCGCACCGGAATTGATCTTGTCTGCCAGTTCCTTTGCACTTTCATATGTAAAGTTACCGGAAATGGATGCCTTGCCGTCCGAGATCACTGCGTTGACAGACGGTGCAGAGACCATGGTGTTGTCCATCCAGATGGAGATCTGTCCCTTGGACTGATACAGCTCCGAGGTTGCCTCATAGAACTTTTCTGTACCGCTGTCGTTCAGATCCAGGGTAACCACCCAGGTGATGTCTCCGGTGGTGTCATCCTTGGAACCGCCGGTAGATGCCTGTGCCACGTCCGCACCGGTCAGCACGATATCGCCCGACGGAACGGTGTCGCCGTTTTCATCGGTGGTGGTGTCTGTACCCTTGCGGAAGGTCAGTTCTGCGGTCTCGCCCAGTTCCTTGACAGCCTGTTCCGGATTGAAGTCCTTTTCGCCTGCCTGCCACGGAAAACGCACGATAATACGATTGCTCTTGTAGTCCAGATACGTTTCGCTGTCGCTGATGTTCTGGTTTGCCAGACGCAGCTTGATGGTCTCCAGTGCTGCATCCATTTGTTCCTCCGTTGCATCCAACTCGCCCGACGGTTCAAAGGTCACGTCTACGCCGCCTTGGATGTCGATGCCGAGACGGATATCATCCACCCCGTGAACATAGGTCTTTACCACATCACCAAACTGGGTATGCACGCCGAAAATGGTGGTGAGCGTAAACAGAGCGATTACGGCAAATACAATGAAGAAAACGGGTTTTTTCACTTTTCTCACGATTTAGCCTCCTGTGCTGCGGTCTGTCTGTCTCAGGTTCCGCATAATAAACTGTGCCGTCGGCAGAATGCACGATCGACAATTACTTATTATTATATTCCAATTTTCGCAATTAGTCAATAGGCACGGCAAAACTTGTACAACATTGCCGATTTGAAAGCGGTTTTTTCGGCGACTTCTCCAAATACCGGGAGAAAACTTTTGGAATTGCCGTTGCAATTCCACGATACTTATGATATAATCATATCAATAGAAAAATACGATTCCGGCGCCGGCACAGGCGCTCCGAAAGGACTGACAGACAATGGTACACTTCGGCAACGACTGGGACACCATCCTGGACGGCGAATTTGCCAAAACCTACTATCAAAATCTGCGGCAGTTTCTGCTGACCGAATACCGCACCCAGACCATCTATCCCGGTATGTACGATATTTTCAACGCACTGAAATACACCCCTTACGCCAAAGTGCGTGCCGTAATTCTGGGACAAGACCCCTATCACGGTCCGAACCAGGCGCATGGACTGAGCTTTTCCGTGCGGAAAGGCGTAGCGCCGCCGCCGTCTCTGGTGAACATTTTCAAGGAGATCAAGGATGATGTGGGCATCGACAACACCGGCAAGCACGGCGAGCTGACCAACTGGGCAAAGCACGGGGTACTGCTGCTGAACACGGTGCTGACCGTCCGTGCCGGACAGGCGAATTCCCACAAGGGCAAGGGCTGGGAGCAGTTCACCGATGATGTGATCCGGCTGCTGGACCAGCGGGAAGAGCCGGTGGTGTTCCTGCTCTGGGGCAACAATGCCAAGGCGAAACGGGCGCTGATCCAGCACCCCCAGCACCTAGTGCTGACCGCCGCACACCCCAGCCCTCTGTCTGCGTATCACGGATTCTTCGGCTGCAAGCACTTCTCCAAGGCAAACGCATTCCTGCGGGAACACGGGCTGCCGGAAATCGACTGGAGCATCTGATATGGCGTATTCCTATCGCTGGCAGTACTGCGACATGGATTTTTTGCGGCACTGTCTGAAAAAATACAGCCTGCTGCTGGAGAAAATCCCATCGGCGATTCTCACGGAGGAAACCACGGGAACGCAGATGTTCGTCACGGAATTTCTCTCCGACTGCATCAAACGGTGTGATGACGGATTCGACGATTACACCATGACGGCACTTTTGCCGGAAGGGGCAGCCACTGTCACGCTGCAAGAAAACAGGGATACAGTTCGCCGTCTTTCCACCCGCTATCACGGCGAATATGCGGCACTGCTGCCGGAAATGGCAGCCTATTACTTTTCCAAAGCCGGCAGACAGCAGCGGCGGGATACGGAACAGGCTCTGGGAAAACGCTGTTTCGCATTTTTCGATTATGCGTACAACAGAATGTTGGAAGCGCAGTTTCTCCGGCACGATTTTCGCTGGGTGGGCGGCGAAATTCCTTCTGTCAACCATTTGAAAACGCTCTCCGACGCTGCCGATCTGACCGAGGCACTGGGGCAATTCCGACGGGAAGAATATGACAGACGAAAGGAACACGATTTCTCCCATGCAAAGCTTTGCACTTTCCTGGAAACCCGGTTTGGGATGCTGTATTTTGAAAATCGGTTTGCTGCGTACCTGCTGCAGCCGGTTTCCGGCGGTTTTTCCGCAGATGACGGCAGCACGGAAAGCTGGCTGCTGTGGAGATGCAGTCGGCTGCTGGGCGGCATTGCCCTCACGGCAGAGCGAAAAGTGTGCCGCCTGTTTGGAACTGATGAAAACGAACGGCAGCAGGTGCTGGCGGCATACTTTTGTTTCTGCCGGCAAAAGGGGATCCCCTTTTCCGGAGAGATACAGCTGTGCCAGCCGGAATATGCCGAGCCGCTGGGAAAGGATTTCCTGCCATGGAAGTGGGAGTCCGGCAAGGTCACGCCACAGCTGCTGCAAGCCATAGCCGACCAACTGCGGCAATGTGTCCCGGAACAAGACACAGACTGGTGCTGGCTGCTGGGAACACGGCTGGTATTCACCGTGCTGCCCCTGGCAAAAGAGGCATTGGCAGCACTGCCCCAGCCGGAACGGGATGCCCTTTTCGTACAGGCGGAACAGTTCCTGCGAAAAACGGCAGTTGCTTTAGGTGACCAGCCGCAGCCGCTGACAGAAACGGACTTTGAAAAGCTGACGGCACAATATGACAAGCTTTTGCTGGCAGATTCGGCGGAAAAGTTACAGCGATATTCCCGGCTGTATCCCACATCAGCACACGCCAAGTTTCCGATACAGCAGAAAGACGGCTATGTCTGGCGGTCGGAACGACTAGTAGAGCAATCGGCAAAAAATGCTCCAGACGGCACCACTCTGCCGGCAGTCCGCAGGGAATTGTTGTTGGAACAGCTGCAATTGCCGCCGGAAAAGATCGCCCTGGAACAGATCTATCCCCTTTGCTATGAAGATATGGCTGGTTTTTCCGAAAACGGAAGATACTGCAAACGTGGCGAAGATTTTCTGAAAGAAGCACCGCAGCTGCTGCGGAATTATGAAACACAGCACGCTGCGGTTCTCCGGGAGCGGTACTCGCCGGAGGAATGGAACTGGTTCCGGCAGAGCGCCGATCAGGTATAAAAAAAAATGATATCAAGCGATACGATTTTTCCGTCTACCCAAACACCTACAAATATGCTATAATATGATTGTACTACTAAAATATCATATATTCCGGCACACGCCGCAGAAAGGAAATAGATATGAAAATCGCATCCCTGTTCTCCGAAAAGACTGTTTTTTCGTTTGAGATCTTTCCGCCGAAAAAGACTTCTTCCATCGAAACCATTTATGACACCCTGGAGGCGCTCCAGGATCTGCACCCGGATTTTATCAGCGTGACCTTCGGTGCAGGCGGCAGCGGCAACGGCGAAAACACCCTTGCTATTGCCAAGCGGCTGAAGGAACACTACGGCGTACTGCCCATGGCACACCTGCCCTGCATCCACTATTCCAAGGCACAGATCGACACCATCCTGGAGCAGTTCCGGGAAAACGGCATCGAAAACATCCTGGCGCTCCGTGGCGACCGGGTGGAGGGCTTAGAACCGACCACCGATTTCGACCACGCCGCCGACCTTATCCGCTACATCCGCAGCAAGGACGGCAGCTTTGACATTGCCGGCGCCTGCTATCCGGAGTGCCACCCGGAGGCGCCCAACATGGATACGGACATCCGCCATCTGAAGGAAAAGGTGGATGCCGGCGCAAGCCATCTCATCACCCAGCTGTTTTTCGACAATGATTCGTTCTACGACTTCCGCTATCGTGCTGCCCGTGCCGGCGTGAATGTTCCCATTGAGGCTGGCATTATGCCGGTGACCAACCGGAAACAGATCGAGCGCATGGTCACCATGTGCGGCGCAAGTCTGCCCCGGAAGTTTACCAAGATGGTACAGCGTTTCGAGGACAATCCGGATGCGCTCCGGGATGCCGGCATTGCCTATGCCATCGACCAGATCGTCGACCTGGTGACCGACGGGGTGGACGGCATTCACCTGTACACCATGAATAATCCCTATGTGGCACGGAAAATCAGCGAGGCAGTCGGCGGCATCATTAAGGCAGCGCCGAAATGCTGACCCTGCCGCTGAACGAGATCGACAAGCAGGAGGCGCTCCGCTATATGGGATGTCCCGGTGCGCCGGATGCGTCCCTGCTGGCAGTCGTCAGCGACTGCGAAGAAAAGCTGCGACGTGCTGTTCTGCCGGGCGTGGTCTACCGGGTGCTGCCGCTCTGCCGGGAAAACGGCGTTCTCTCTGCCGGCGGCATGGTGCTTGCCGGAGAAGATATCGCACGGCATCTGGCAGAGTGCGACCGGATCATTCTGATGGCGGCGACCCTTTCCGGACAAGCAGACCAGCTCATCCACCGTGTGGGCATCTCCGATATGACACGCTCCCTCGCCATGGATGCCCTGGCAAGCGCCGGCATCGAACAGGTCTGCAACCGGGCGGAGGAATGCTTTCGGGAACAGCTGCCGGAGGTCTACTTTACCTGGCGGTTCAGTCCGGGCTACGGAGACCTGCCCCTGGCGCTCCAGCCGGAAATTTTGCAGCTGCTGGATGCACAAAAGCGTCTGGGGCTGACGGTGACGCCGGAGCATATCCTCATCCCCCGGAAGTCCGTGACGGCGATCATCGGCCTGGCGGATCATCCGCTGAAAAAAGGCGCACGGGGCTGTGCCACCTGCCGGATGCGGGAAAACTGTATGTTCCGCAAAGGCGGCACACATTGCTAAAATTGCGAAAACAACTTGCAGCATGGACGCAGATACCTGTGTCCATATTGTGTTATCTGGAACTTGTTTTCCTAAGACACACCTTTTCGGCGAATCCTACGGAAACACGTACTATATTAAAAAGGAGTTTTTCTTATGGAATATGAAATTATGCCGTATACAGAGGCTGACGTAGATGCTATGATCGAGATCTGGAACGAAGTTGTTCGGGACGGCGCTGCATTCCCCCAGCTGGACGAACTGAACCACAAGACCGGCGTGGAATTCTTCGGCAGACAGGATTTTGCCGGCGTGGCAAAGGTAAACGGCGAAGTAGCCGGGCTGTACATCCTGCACCCCAACAACGTGGGCAGATGCGGTCACCACGCCAACGCCAGCTATGCCGTTTCTTCGAAAATGCGTGGCATGAAGATCGGCGAGGGACTGGTGCGCCACTCGCTGGAAAAGGCAAAGGAGCTGGGCTACCGCATTCTGATCTTCAATGCCGTTGTCAAGGGCAATGACCGTGCGATCCAGCTGTACACCAAGCTGGGATTCCAGCGTGTGGGCGTGATCCCCGGCGGCTATCTGCTGAAAAACGGCGTGTACCAGGATATTTATGTGTATTATCATGTGCTGTAAAAACTATTGAATCACTTTTTGGAAAGGACACTCCCCTATGCTTTCTTCCCTATTTCCTCACCGCAAATTCATTCGTCTGGACGGCGGCATGGGTTCCATGCTGCAAAAAGGCGGTATGCCGGTCGGCGCACTGCCGGAAGTCTACAACATCACAGAACCGGAACGCATCATTGATGCACAAAAACAGTTCGTCGCCGTGGGTTCGGACATCATCTATGCCAATACCTTCGGGGCAAACCGGCACAAAATGGCAAAATCCGGCTATTCTGTCCAGGAACTGATCGCCGCCGGCATCGCCTGCGCCCGGAAAGCCTGCGCCGGAACGGAGACCAAGGTGGCGCTGGACATCGGCCCGATCGGACAGCTGCTGGAACCGCTGGGAACGCTGACCTTTGAAGAGGCATACGATATTTTCAAGGAAGAGGTTCTCGCCGGACAGGATGCCGACCTCATCGTCATTGAGACCATGACCGACCTGTACGAGACCAAGGCGGCACTGCTGGCGGCAAAGGAAAATTCCGACAAGCCGGTGATCTGCACCATGACCTTTGAGCCGAACCTCCGCACCTTTACCGGCTGCACCGTTGCCTCTGCGGCAATGACGCTGGAAGGCCTGGGGGCTGACGCTGTGGGCGTGAACTGCTCTCTCGGTCCGGACGAACTCTTTCCCATTGTGGAGGAGATGGCAAAGTGGACCACGCTGCCGCTGGTGGTAAAGCCCAACGCCGGACTCCCGGACCCGGTCACCGGAGAATATCTGGTAGACCCGGCGGAATTTGCACAGGCTGTGGTGAAGTTTGCACAGCTGGGCGTCACCGTCTACGGCGGCTGCTGCGGCACGACACCGGAGCATATCAAGGCGGCTTATGACCTGCTGGAACAGGCAGAGATCCCGAAACGGGAAAACATCCAGATCCCGGCAGCAGTCTGCTCTGCATCCGAAGTGGTGCAGATCGACCAGCCACGCATCATCGGCGAGCGCATCAACCCCACCGGCAAAAAGCGGTTCAAGGCGGCGCTCCAGGCAAACGACATGGACTACATCCTGGATCAGGCAGTGCAGCAGGTGGATGCCGGGGCTGACCTTTTGGATGTGAATGTAGGTATGCCGGGCATCGACGAAAAGGGCATGATGATCCGCACGGTAAAGGCGCTCCAGTCCATCGGCGGCACACCTTTGCAGCTGGACTCCACCATCCCGGCTGTCATGGAGGCTGCACTTCGGGTATATAATGGTAAGCCCATCGTCAATTCCGTCAACGGCGAAGAGGCATCGCTGCAAAACATCCTGCCGCTGGTCAAGAAATACGGCGCTGCGGTCGTGGGACTGACCCTGGACGAAAACGGCATTCCCAAAAAGGCGGCAGACCGGTTCGCCATCGCCAAACGCATCCTGGATCGTGCCACGGCACTGGGTATCCCGAAACGGGACGTGTACATCGACTGTCTGACGCTGACGGCATCGGCGGAACAGGACGGCGCAAAGGAGACCCTGGAGGCGCTCCACCGGGTCAAGACGGAACTGGGACTGAAAACCGTCCTGGGCGTTTCCAACATCTCCTTCGGTCTGCCGAACCGTGAGGCTGTCACACGGACGTTCCTCACCATGGCGCTGGAAAACGGACTGGATCTGCCCATCATCAACCCCAATATCGCCTCTATGGCAGAGGCTGTCCGGGCGTTCCGCCTGCTCCGGGGATTCGATGTAAACTGTGCCGCTTTCGTGGAGGCATACGCCAATATGCCGACTGCCACGGCGGCAGCCACGCCGACTGCTGCGGCAAAACCGGCGGCGGAAAAAGCGCCGGAGACCCTGGATCTGCCCTACGCCATGTCCCACGGACTGAAAAACGAGGGCGCAAAGATCACGGCGCAGCTGCTGGAAACCACCGACGCCATGGAAGTGGTCAATGACATTCTGATCCCGGCACTGGACAGCGCCGGAAAGCTGTTTGAACAGGGCAAGATCTTTCTGCCCCAGCTGATCCAGACCGCAAGCGTGGCGCAGGCGGCATTCGAGGTCATCAAGACCACCCTCATCGAACGCAATGCCGCCCCGGTCAGCCGTGGCGAGATCGTCCTGGCAACGGTAAAGGGCGACATTCACGACATCGGCAAGAACATCGTCCGGGTACTGCTGGAAAACTACGGCTATACGGTGCTGGATCTGGGACGGGATGTTCCGTGCCAGCTGGTGGCGGACACGGCGAAAGAACACGGCGTCAAGCTGGTGGGACTTTCGGCGCTGATGACCACGACCCTGGGCGCTATGGAAGAGACCATCCAGCTGGTAAAGGCATCCTGCCCGGACTGCAAAATCGTCGTGGGCGGCGCTGTGCTGACCGCCGACTATGCGGAAAAGATCGGCGCCGACTATTACGCCAAGGACGCCATGGAGACCGTAGCCGTCGCAAAAGAAGTGGTAGGCTGACAAGGAGGCAACCATTATGACAAACGAGCCAAACGAGACCGGAACCCGTTCTGATGCGCCGGAGAGCGAAGAGAAAAAAGTCCGGAAGTGGGACTTCGTCAACAAGCAGTGGGCGGCGACCATCATTTTCAGCGGCGTTGTTCTGCTGCTGGTGGCGTTCCTGTTCATCAAGCACGAGATCTTCACCGGACTGCTGTCCTATGTGTTTGACGTCCTGCGCCCCATCACCATCGGACTGGTCATTGCATTCATCCTGTACCGCCCCACCTGTCAGATCGACAAGCTGTTTCAGCGTGTGCGGAAAAAGTTCCCACGCTTTCCTACCGGAGCGATGGCGGTATTCTGTTCCTACTTTCTGATGCTCGCACTGCTGTGCGTCATTATCTGGATCATCGTGCCGCAGTTTATCACCAGTATCCGGGACTTCGGGGACAACATCATGCTCTACTACAACAACGTCATGAAGTTCCTCAACAGCAGCCGGGGCGAACAGATCCTCAAATTCCTGGAGGACAACGACATCAACCCGGCGATGCTCCGCACCAAGCTGATGAGTCTGACCACCTACATCCCGGACGCTGTGGGAACGCTCAGCACCTGGGCAAGCGGTCTCATCGGCGGCGTGATCGACTTTTTCATCGGGCTGATCTTCTCGGTCTACGTCCTCGCCGCACGCAACAAGCTCCGCAGCCAGGGACGGCAGATTCTGCGGCATTTCCTGCCCGAAAAACACTATCACCGGCTGAGATCGGAAGAGCACACGTCTGAACTCCAGTCACAGTTCCGTATCGCGTATGCCGTCTTCTGCTTGAAAAAAAAAAA
>ENA-UPWP01001566-UPWP01001566.1-human-gut-metagenome-genome-assembly--contig:-NODE-1566-length-11472-cov-8.601053_pt1 | contig 11472 bp, 8 predicted proteins | sample MGYA00250052_ERZ773380 | MGnify/ENA primary metagenome ERZ773380 (study PRJEB29103, sample SAMN06112063) | human gut metagenome | biome: human gut; feature: ankylosing spondylitis patient; material... | reverse complement strand
CGAGTTTCGGTTCGCGCGGTTTTATATTGTCTGTGAAGAGGTGCCATTAGGGACACCAGAAAGTCCGCCCATTGTCTGCGGCTTGTCGGACACACTCCGTGAGTGTCCAAATATGCTTATTGCGACAATTCCTTCTCATTATGTTTGTTTTCGTCGGAACAGATTCGTGTCCGTCCGCTAACGCTCCTGCGCTTCGTCTGCGGAGTCTTCTTCCGCCGCCTCGATATATTTGGCGAACGTATGCTTATAGTACATTCCAAAGAAATATCCCATCAGACCGATTCCATAGATCATCGTCAGGAAATTGGCAAGCAGCGTGGTTGTGTTCACCCAGACAAACAGAATCATCAAGATTGCAAGCTGGATCGTCGTCTTCATGTTGCGCATTGCGACAAAAAAGGAATACCGGATCGTCGCCTTGACCGGATTCACAAACTTTGCCTGCACGCCGAACACATAGAGGAGCGACAGAAAATACGGTACAAACAGAATTGCCGCCACTCCCTGCATCAGCTGCCCGAAGGAATTGCCGGCACGGCCGCCCAAAAGGAAGTCGCCCGCCAGGAATGCACCCGCTGCCAGATAAATAAAAAACAGCGCCGTCGCCTGTTTAAAGTTCTCCTTAAACGACGAGAAAAAATTCTGATGACAGTACCCTTCATTGTCCGAAAGCTTCATGCTGGTGTAAATCAGGGCGGTCGTCGATGCCCCGATCGTAAACACCGGCAGGGAACAGATCAGCCAGAGCAGATTCAATAAAAATATCTTTCCGATTTTATCAATGGTACGCCAAACCACGTTGTCGAGATCAAAAAATCTATCCCACATGGCACTCCTCCCACAATCTCTGAATGTATTCGCGCGATGCCACGGCATTTTCCGGCACGGTGTTCTCTAAGGTTGCATGGATATACGGCTTGCGCTCTTTCATAAAACGGATGATCCTGTCGTAGTTCATCTCTCCGGTTCCGGCTGCCACCGATACCAGGCTGTTATTCTCCACCTTAAAATCCTTGATATGTACCATCGCAATATCCTCGCCAAGCACATCGATCGCTTCTGCTATTATAGCATCCCTGTCCTTGTAATTGCAAACATCAAGCAGATTGACCGGATCGAAAATGATCTGAAGGTTCGGTGAACCGATCGCGTCAAGCACCTTTCTCGCCCGCTTCGGATTGCAGACAATATGCTTGTACACCGGCTCAATCGCAACGATCACGCCCATTTTTTCCGCATAGGAAACCACCGGGCGCAGGTTGTTGATAAAGATTTTTAGCGCTTCCTCGGAATGATTGCGCTCCTCAAAACGGTATTCCTCATTCACCGCTCCGGTTTCCGTGCCGACCACACCCGCGCCGAGCAGCGATGCGAACCGGATATGTGCCAGATAGCGGTGCGTATTCTTTGCAAGGCTTGCCGGATTCGGATTGGCGAGATTCAAGTAGCATCCAAGCACTGCCACATCCAGCTGATTTGCCGCAAAGATCTTCTTTAAATACATGGCGTATCCCGGCGTCAGGGCACCGTCATCCACCGGATACTCTGAAATCACCTTTGCCAGCGCCAGATGTCCGCAGGCAAATCCCTGCTCATGTGCAATGGCAAGCCGCTCCTCAAGCGGCGCCTTTTTGATATCATGTAAACGTATTCCAAGCTGCATTTTTTCCATCCTTTCCGGGCTTTCTTTCTCCTGCCCCGCCAATGTTCCGGCCGCCTTCTATCGCTCAACCTCATCCACGTCGTGAAGTTCGATCTCCTCTCCCTCGCATCCCTCAATGGAGACGTTGTCCAGCACAAGCTTCTTCACGTTCCGCGCATACAATCCCTTTTTGCAGCATGCTTCCACGCCGTTTGACATGATCGGCACGTCGCATTTTGCCTGCCCGGCGAAAGAAACGGATACGTTGCGCATGGTAATCTGTTCGATCTTCTGCTCCGGCAGACCGTCAAAGTAGGATGCTGCCACATGGCAGTCTTTCGCCGTGATATTTTCAAAGCAGAAGCGCTTCATGGACGGTGTACCGTCATCCACCGGATACGGTTCTCTCGACTGCACAAACTCGGTTCTTCCGTCCGGGTCGCAGAAATAGAAGGCATTCGCAGTAAACGGCGTCATGACCTGCTCCATCATAAGATCCCGGAAGATAATATTGTCCAGAATCGCATCCTTGCCGCGTCCCCTGCGCGTCTTGATACGCAGACCACGGTCGGTATGGTAAAACCGGCATTTCTCCACGATCAGGTTATTGACGCCGCCCGCCATCTCACTGCCGACGGTGACCGCGCCGTGTCCATGCTCCATCAGGCACTGATAGACGTGAATATTGGAGGATGGCGTCTTGTATCTTCTTCCCATGTAGATCTTTCCGGATTTCACTGCGATACAGTCATCCCCGAGGGAGAAGCGCACACCGCAGATCGTCACATCGCGGCAGGATTCCGGATCAAGACCGTCCGTATTCGGTGACTTTGCCGGATTCTCCACGATCAGGTTGCAGAACAGCAGCTCGTCGCTGAAGTACGGATGAATCACCCATGCCGGACTGTCATGGAAATAAAGTCCCTGCACGCGGATGTTTCTGCAGCGGTTTAAGGAAAGCATTCTCGGACGGAACGCCCCCACCATCACCTTCTCATTCTTCCACCAGTTTTCGTGGCTGGCAGCTCCGTTGATGCTGCCCTCCCCGTAGAGATTCACGTCCGAAACGTCAATTCCGGAGATAATTCCCGCAAACATCGGCAGCGGATTTCCCTCCCAGGTTCCGAGATTATAGTCTCCCGTCTCATCATAGCTCTCAATCAGTCCCGGCAGAATTGCATAGTGCGACCGGTCGGTGTCCGCCAAAAGTTCCGCGCCTTTCGCCAGTTCAACGCTGATCCCACTCTTTAAGAACAGACTGGTAATCTTATAGGTTCCTGCCGGGATCAGCACACGGCTCTCAGGCGGGCATGCCATGATCGCTGCCTGGATAAAAGTGGTGTCGTCCGACACACCATCTCCCTTTGCACCGAACTTGCGCACATTGAGTGTGACGAACTCGTAATCCGTGCGGAATGCAATCTCTCCCTGTCTGGTTCCATGGGCATCCTCCACGCCGATCTCATAGTCGGTATCCGGCTTTAAGCCGTACAGCGACGTGATGACGGTATCGGTTGTCTTTACCTCATCTCCGTTTACAAGAATCCGGTACACTTCTTTTGTCTTATAGATGCCGCCGTCATCCAGTTCCAGCGAGACGCTTCTCGCCGTTTTCATCACAAGACGAATTTCCATTGTCTCATCCTCCATTTATACCTTACGGTCATTCGTTACTTCTTACAGTGCAACAAAAGGGTGACAAGCCTGCCACCCTTTTTCTAAGCTTTGTTTTTGATTTTAGCCTTTTACACCACCGGCTGAAATACCATCTACGAACTTATCCTGTGCCATAAAGAATACCACAAGAGAAGGAATGATGGAGATCAGGGACAGTGCCAGAATTCTGTTCCACTGGAATCCGGAATCTGCATCCATGGACATTTTTACGAAAATAGCCAGCGGATATTTTGCCGGAGTATTCACGTAAAGCAACGGTCCCATAAAGTCATTAGATGACCACATGAACTGGAACAGTGCGATGGATGTGATCGCCGGGGAAAGCATCGGAACGATAACCTTCACCAGAGTCTGTACTGCGTTACATCCGTCAATCTTAGCCGCCTCATCCAATTCCTTCGGCACGTTGCGCAGGAACTGAATCAGCTGGAATACGAACAGCGTATCCGTCGCGAACAGGGTCGGCACAATGATCGGGAGATATAACTTGGAATCTACCCAGCCCATCTTGGAAAACATGATGAACTGCGGTACGTTCAATACTACCTGCGGCAGGAATAATGTCGCCATCAATACAGAGAAGAGAATTCCTCTGCCCTTGAACTCAAAACGGCCGAATCCATAAGCGGTAACCGTCGCAGAGATCATCGTAAATACTACCTTCGGAATTACGTAGGAGAAGGTGTTTAACATTGCCTTCCATACGTTGATTGCTCCGCCGTAGCTCTCCATTGCCTTTTTGTAACCCTCAAGTGTCGGGTTCTTCGGGATGAAACCGATGCTGGAGAAAATCTCCGCATTGGATTTAAAAGTTGCACCAACCATCCAGACCAGCGGATAGATCATAATCAATCCGACAAGGATCAGGACAAAATATCTTAAGAATACATTGACATAATGTTTTGTTTTACTTTCTGCTGCCATTCTTCTTAGCCCTCCTCATCAGAATAGAATACCCAGTATTTCTGGCTCAGGAATGCAATCGTGGTAAAGATCATCAGGATGACGAACATTACCCATGCCATCGCACTTGCCATACCCATGTCATACTGTTTGAACGCACTGTTGTAAATCAAAAGTGAAATCAGTGTTGTAGAGTTTCTCGGTCCGCCCTGTGTGATGATGTACGGTCCGTTGAACTCCTGGAATGCCTGACAGAGCTGTGTTACCAGGTTGTAGAAAATAACCGGTGTAATGATCGGCACTGTCACAGAGAAGAACTGACGCCACTTGCCTGCTCCGTCGATCGAAGCTGCCTCGTAGAGATCCTGTGGAACACCCTTTAACGCTGCAAGGAAAATAATCATTGCAGAACCGAACTGCCATACACGAAGCAGACAGATTACGAACAGGGAATACTTTGTATCGGACAGCCAGCTCGGGCCTGTAATACCCAAAAGACCGAGGAATCCGTTTAAAAGTCCGTCATCGCGGAATACTGCTTTCCAGAGTACCGCAATGGCAACCGATCCCCCTAAGATAGAAGGTACATAGTAAGCGGTACGGAAGAAATTCACGCCCTTGATCTTGAAGTTCAGTATGTAAGCGATAAACAATGCAAATATCAGTTTTAACGGAACTGTGATAAATGCATACTTGAATGTAACCGTCAACGCTGTCGTAATCTTCTTGGTTGTGAAGACATTCACATAGTTCTGAAGTGTTCCGATCACATTCATGCCCTTAAACAGATTGTAGTCTGTAAAGCTGTAGAATAATGAGGAACCCATCGGCCACAGTTTGAATACAAGGAAACCAAACAACCATGGCAAAATAAAGAAGAAGCCGATATTTTCTTTGCAAATGTCAACAAACGTTTTTTTCTTCTTTGGCACTGCAACATTTGCGGTATTACTTTTCTTAGCCAACCTTTTGTACCTCCTACTTATCTTAAAATTTCATTCACTCACGACTTAAAATCAGTCTCTGCGCATAAGCCATCATGGCTATGCCCATCCGTTCGGAATCTTTTGAATCAAACGGTTCTTTTATCAGACCATCGATCATGGAAAGTCCAATTTCTGCATATTTTTCACTATTTAAAACGCCCAGATTGCAAGCCTTTATAATAGAATATCCCATCATTGCACTTTCTTTTTTACTGAAATCATTATTCCAGCCGGCGGCAAGAATATTTCTGATGGTCTTCTTAAAAATCTCTTCGAGAGATTTGTAATGTTCGAAAATCTCACGACTCATGCTATCTATCACGTCGATCACCGTCATAAGATACCACCCCGTCTGCTCCATATCCGTCTGTTCCGACGGTGCCAGTGTCAGAAGCTGTCTGACGATCTGTGCGTACTCCGCCTTGTTGTGATATCTGGTCTCATACTCCATATAGAATGGATACACCGCAAACATCACACTGCCGGATATGTTCCGGGAAGAATCCTCCACGCATCCGAATACGCCGTTTTCGGACTGCGGGCTGTTCTTAAGCCACTCTGCATTTCTTTCTATCCAGGTGCGATACTGTTCTTCTCCCGTCTGATCATACAGAAAAAATACGTACCTGCCAAACCGGTGGGCACCTGCCGCCGCACGGGCAGCTTTCTCCATCACCTCTTGCAGCTTTTGCTTTTCCGCTTCCGCGGCCAGGGGATACCATGCTCTGCATCCCTCCAAAACCATGACCGAAAGCTGCTCAAAATCATGATCCTCTGCTATATATTCTGATACAAACTGATCAAAATCCATCATACACCTTTTTTAAAAATGGAGCTGCTGTCGTAAGAACAGCAGCTCCGAATTCATGCAGTCAGATTACTGGGAAATAACGGCTGTTACGCCATCATATAATGTCTGTGCTGCTTCCTCTACTGTGTAATCGCCATAGCTTAAACCTGCCATTACATCATAGTATACACCATCGCTGCTCTTTAACTGAGAATCCTCGAACTTCGGATCAAGGCTGTTGGATACCCATGCAAGGACCTTACCGTTAGCCTCTACTACCTGACCGTTTAATAAGCCTGCATCGTTAGCTGTCTTTAATGCGATCTGAGATACCGGAACACCTCTCTCAGAGCCAAGGATCTGTGCTGCTTCTTCGTTGTTCATTAAGAAGTTAACAAGTAATGCAGCCTCCTTCGGATGCTCGCATGTTGCGCTGATTGCCCAGCACATGGAAACCTTTGCGTATCCGCCCTGATACTCGCCAAGATCTGTTAAGTAGTCACCAACAACGATCTCACGTCCCTCAGCTGCGCTTGCGAATTTGCTTGCAGAAGAATCCCACTCGAAGATACCTGCATAGTGTCCGTCGATCCAGTTCTGGTTCTGATCCAGAGATGCAGCACCGTCACCAGCGATTGTTGCTACAGAAGGAATCACATGAGCATCCTCAAGATCCTGGATGAACTGAAGTCCCTCTGCGATCTGGTCTGTTGTGTAGTTGATCTGTCCGTCTGTTACCCAGTCGGTTCCGTATACAGACTCAAGATAGTATACCATGAGGATCATTCTGTCGTACTCACCTAAAGCTAACGGATAGTAATCATCTCCGTATGCTGCGAACTTCTCACCGCAAGCCTTTAACTCCTCTAATGTGGTCGGGATCTCGCATCCGATCTCATCAAATGTTGTCTTGTCCCAGTAGAAAATTCTACCTGTCATGGAAATCGGGATACCTGCCTGGGATCCGTCAGATGCTGTACACATATCAAGATATGAGGAATCGATCTGGCTGAAATCAATTACGTTAGAGTAATCATTCAGGTTAAGGAAAGCGGTTCCATCGTTGTCATACTGTGTAATCCAGTTCCAGTTGATCTGGTTTACATCCTGCGCGGTTCCTGCTGCGAATGCGGTAGCCATCTTAGCTTCCCATCCATCCCATGCAGCGTATGTAGGTTCTACGGTAATTCCCGGGTAAGCTGCCTCAAATGCCTCGATTGCCTTTAATGTTGCCTCGTGTCTGGTGTCACCACCCCACCATGACATTGTTAATGTACAATTCTCATAAGAACCATCATCGGTAGCTGCTGCCTCTGTAGCTGCCGCTGCTTCTGTTGCCGGAGTCTCCGGTGTTGTGGCTGCTGCGTCTGTGTTTGTCTCCTCAGATGTGGAATTTCCACAGGCTGCGGTAGAAAGTGCCATGGCTGCTACTAAACCGGTAGCCATTGTGCGTTTCAAGAAATCCTTTTTCATAGTTTTCTTCTCCTTTTTCTTTATTACTTGGCAATGTGCCCTTTCATCGTTTTGCACTCCGAAAGGTTTTAGTCACATTGCAATAATGTAAGTGCTTACATGTTGTATTATAGCACAGCCCTCATAAAAATGCACTACTTTTTTTCATATTTTAGCTTTTTTTTGTTAGAAATGTTTTCATGGGCAAATATGTGCGGAATGTAGTCTATTGTGGCTGTTTTCCAATGTATGCCAGAATACCGCCGTCTACATATACAACGTGTCCGTTGACAAAGTTGGATGCATCGGAAGCCAGGAAAACAGCGGTTCCCTGCAGATCCTCGGCAGTACCCCATCTTGCTGCAGGAGTCTTTGCAATGATGAACTGGTCAAACGGATGTCTGGAGCCGTCCGGCTGGATCTCACGGAGCGGAGCGGTCTGCGGTGTTGCAATATAACCCGGTCCGATACCGTTGCACTGAATGTTGTGCTCGCCGTACTCAGACGCGATATTTCTTGTAAGCATTTTCAATCCGCCCTTTGCAGCTGCGTATGCAGATACGGTCTCACGGCCGAGCTCACTCATCATAGAGCAGATGTTGATGATCTTTCCATGACCCTTCTTAATCATTCCTGGAATGACTGCCTTGGATACAATAAACGGCGCGTTCAGGTCAACATCGATGACCTGTCTGAACTCAGAAGCCTTCATCTCAAGCATCGGGATACGTTTGATGATTCCTGCATTGTTGACAAGAATGTCGATCGTTCCGACTTCCTTCTCGATCTGTGCCACCATGGCTTCCACCTGCTCCTCGTTTGTCACGTCGCAGACATAACCGTGTGCCTTGATGCCCTTCTCTTCATAGGAAGCAAGTCCCTTGTCCACAAGTTCCTGCTTGATGTCGTTGAATACGATTGTTGCGCCTGCCTCTGCGAATGCAGTTGCGATTGCAAAACCGATTCCGTAAGATGCACCTGTAACAAGTGCAACTTTACCCTCGAGTGAAAAATTGTCTAAAATTCCCATTTTTATGTTCTCCTTTTCTATTATTCATGTGACATCAGCCGCAGTGGCCGAAAGCCGCATCGATTGCTTAACTACTGCTTTTCAGCTACAGTGTCACGCCCTGTTTGAAGATTGCCATATCGTGGAAGCCCGCTTCCTCGCTGCAGACTTTTCTGCCGGACGCCACGTCGATCACATAGTCGAACAGCTGCTGTCCCACTGTGTCTAACTCCGCGTCTTCCACCAGCACGCCCGCATTGAAGTCAATCCAGTTTTTCTTTTTTCCGGCCAGCGTACTGTTGCTGGAAATCTTCACGGTCGGAACCGGGGACGCAAACGGTGTTCCGCGCCCTGTCGTAAACAGTACGATATGTGCGCCGCTCGCCGCAAGTGCCGTCGCCGCCACCAGATCATTGCCCGGTGCAGACAGGAGGTTTAATCCTGAGGTTTTTACACACTCTCCATAGGAAAGCACGCCGCACACCGGTGCGCTTCCGGACTTCTGTGTACAGCCCAGTGATTTATCTTCCAGTGTCGAGATACCACCCTTCTTATTTCCAGGAGACGGATTCTCATAAATCGTCTGATGATTGTCCTTGAAATACTGCTTGAAGTCGTTGATCAGTGAGACTGTCTCATCGAACAGTTCCCTGTTGGCGCAGCGGTTCATCAGAAGCGTCTCCGCGCCAAACATTTCCGGCACTTCGGTAAGGATCGTGGTGCCGCCCTTTCCGATCAGAAGATCTGAGAATCTGCCCACCAGCGGATTGGCCGTAATTCCGGAGAATCCATCGCTGCCGCCGCACTTCATTCCGACAATCAGCTTTGAGGCACTGATCGGCTCGCGCTCAAACGCGGACGCATAATCGATGAGTTCATTCAGGAGTTTTGCTCCCTCCTCCATCTCGTTCTCACATTCCTGACAAACCAGGAATTTTACGCGATTCTCATCGTAATCGCCGATGTATTTTTTCAATTCGCCGATATTGCTGTTCTCACATCCCAGTCCGAGCACGAGAACGCCGCCCGCATTCGGATGATTTACCAGATCCGCCAGAATCGTTCTGGTGTGCTCCTGGTCGTCTCCCATCTGGGAACATCCATACGGGTGTGGGAATGCGATGACTTCCTCAACGCTTCCCTTCACTCTGGCGTTGGCTGCCTTCGCCATTGCGGTTGCAATATTGTTGACACAGCCGACGGTCGGGATGATCCAGACTTCGTTGCGGACGCCAACTTTTCCGTTGGCGCGGGCGAAGCCCATGAATTTGACATCCTCCGTCTTTTTCACATTCGTCTCCACCGGCTCATAAGTGTATTCCAGCAGATCGCCGAGTGCCGTCTTTAAATTATGTACATGCACCCACTGTCCTGCTGCAATGTTCTCCTTCGCATTGCCGATCCTAAAACCGTATTTAATCACCTCGGCTCCGGCCGCAATATCGCGGATTGCCATCTTGTGTCCCGCCGGGATCGTTTCCCTGGCGGTAACCTTCTCCGTTCCCGCCAGAATGGTCTCCCCGGCTGCCAGTTCCTTCAATGCCACGATAACATTATCATTTTCATTGATCTTGATAAAATCCTTCATGAATCGTCTCCTGCCTGTTTTTCACAGTGTATTATGCAAAAATCTTCTCCATTGCCTTACGCATTCCAAGTGTGCGGATCTCTTCTGTATAGGAAGCAACTGCATCCTCCACTCCTGCAAGAGTGCTCAGATCCTGTCCCCAGAATGCCTCGTTGGAGAGAACTGCATGTGCATACTCTCTCGCGCCCTTAGAACTGTTGGCTGCGAAGAACTCCAATACCGCAGCGTCGTCTAAAATATTGTACTCCTGTCCGTCGCGGTGTCCGATCAGTGCCTTGTCGCGGATCTCTGTTCCTGTATAGAATGCCATCAGGGCTGCCAGCGAGAATGTCAGGTGTACCGGAAGCTTTCCTTCCTTCTCGATGTACCCCAAGAAGCTCGGCATACATCTTGCTCTCCACTTGGATACAGAGTTCAGGGAGATGGATAACAGTGCGTGCTTTACATACGGGTTGTTGAATCTTGTGATTACCGCCTCTGCGAAATCGATCAGATCCTGCTTCGGAAGTGTCAGCGTCGGAATTACTTCATCGAAAATGGTTGCTTTCATGAAGTTAAAAATCAGTTCATCCTGCATGGACTCTAATACGATGTCGTTGCCGCACAGATAGGACGCAAGTACAAAGGATGTGTGCGCTCCGTTTAAAATTCTGACCTTTCTCTGCTTATACGGCTTCTGGTTGTCTGTAAAGATCACCGGAAGTCCTGCATCCGGAAGCGGGAACTCTTTGCTGATGTCCTTTGCGCTCTCGATTACCCAGAGTGCAAACGGCTCGCCCGTTACGATTAAGTTGTCCTGATAGCCGAACTCTTTGCACAGCTCCTCCGCCTCGTCTCTCGGATATCCGGTAACGATACGGTCAACCAGTGTGGAGGTAAATACACATGCATCATTCAGCCATGCGGTAAATCCTTCCTCCAGGTTCCAGAGTTTTGCAAGCTTTAATACGCACTCTTTTAAATGAATACCATTGTCATCAATGAGCTCTACCGGCAGCATCACAAGACCCTTGTCAGCCGCGCCGTTAAAGTGTTTGTATCTCTCATATAAGAACTTGGTTAATTTTCCAGGATAGCTCTTCGGCGGGTTCATCTCCAGGCGATCGGTATCGTCATACACGATTCCTGCCTCTGTTGTATTGGATACGATGTAACGGAGTGTATCCAGTTTTGCAAATGCCGCATACTTTTCATACTCGCCATATGCATCTACCGCATCTGCCACGCTGGTCACAATACGGTTAATGCGCTTCGGTTCTCCGTCTACAATTCCGCGCAGCTGTACGGTATACTGACATTCCTGCTCGTGGAAACGATCCAGACTTCCGAACTCGATCGGCTTTACCAACACGAGATCGGAAGAGCGTCGTGTAGGGAAAGAGTGTAGATCTCGGTGGTCGCCGTATCATTAAAAAAAAAAAAAAA
>ENA-UPWP01001561-UPWP01001561.1-human-gut-metagenome-genome-assembly--contig:-NODE-1561-length-11527-cov-120.927511_pt1 | contig 11527 bp, 10 predicted proteins | sample MGYA00250052_ERZ773380 | MGnify/ENA primary metagenome ERZ773380 (study PRJEB29103, sample SAMN06112063) | human gut metagenome | biome: human gut; feature: ankylosing spondylitis patient; material... | reverse complement strand
CATGTGCATAACCTCCTGTGCGTCCATGTATGTGTCATTTACACTTAAAATTATGCACTCCACCGGGCAGAGCCGTATTCTTCACCCTTGCGGTACTTCTTGGTGTTCTTGCCCTTGCTGTATACGATGAGCCGGACAGCCACCGCTCCAACAACGCCCACGCACAAATCAAACGGATGCAGGCTGGGCAGCGGGCTTGCAAAGGCAGCAGAGATGCTGTTCGTCAGGTGGAGCAGCTTTGCCGAAGCATCCGCGCCCGCCGCCAGACGGTACGCCTGCCCGCATTTGGCAAACAGGTACACGAACAGCAGGTACGGCAGATTCAGCACCAGCAGCTTTTTCAGTTCAGGCTTCATCGTTCCAGCCCCCTTTGCTTGATTTTTTCTTTGGCGCGTTTCGGCTGCTGGGCGGCTTTCTGCTTGGCTGCTGCCAGCACCTTGCGGATAGAGGGCCGCTGCTCCTTGGTGAGCGTTTTGGCCGTGAACTCCCGGAACGCCTGTTCCAAATTGTCCGCATCCTTGGCCTTGAAGATCACGATGTAGTGGGGCGGCTGGGTGGTTTTATCCTTGCGTAAGGTAAAGTCCACGCCGTACTTCTTGGCGCAGGGCTTAAACGCCCCGACGTTCGCCTCCGTGACTTCAATGTTGGTCAGAGCCGCGCCGTGGGCTTTCAGCTGTTTCAGGCTTTGCTTGCCGTGATGCAGCTTTGGCCCCTTGGCCCGGTGCTGCAAATATTTTTTCAGGGCAGCTTGCAACGCTTGGGCGGTGAGTTTGCCTGTTTTCATGGACAGGGCAATGGTTTTCTGGGTGACTTCTTCCTGCAATATGAATCCCTCCTTGTTGCAGAAAATTCAGGGTGGCAGCTAGGGTGGAACCACCAGCCGCCGCAGGTAAAGGGTTCTCATGGGTGGACGCTCCTTTCGGTCAGTTGTTGGGCGGGCGGCCCCAATCGGGCTGCGCCATATCGTGCGCCACAAGGGACGCATAGTAGCTGTTGATGGTGCTGGGCGCGTTAAAAAGCATGGCCCGCAGGTATTGCTTGATGTTGCGGACTTTGGTGGTGTTATCCCGCAGGCAGTCCATGACGAACTCGATGTGATGGCTGCCCAGTTTCAGGAACTTGGCCTTGACCAGCTCTGCCGGATAATCGTCCCCGGCAACCCGGATGGACTTGCGGCTGGTACAGACAGTTTCCAGCAGGATGTCCACGATCTCGTCCAGCTGTTCCCGGTCTATCCGGGGATTCTGGATGAGGGTGTCATACTCGATGTTCTCCAAAATCAGGTCCCGGTAGATTTGATAGGCCGCTTCCTTTCGGCTTCCTGTCCGTTCCGGCAGCGATGCTGCTGTCTCGTCCAAAGGCAAGGGGTTTGGGGAATGGATAAGAATGGAATCGGTATTTAATCCCTCTTTCTTTTGTTTTTCTGTAATTAGTTTATCTTTATTTAATTGCATTGGATTTTCCAACGTAGGGTTTTCCTGCGTGGGATTTTCCAACGTTGGATTTTCCAATGTAGGTGAAACCGATGCAGGAATGGGCTGCGGCAGCTCAAAGATCACATAGTCTGCACCGCGCAGCCGTCCTTTCTCGTCCCGTTCTCTGGAACGCTGGATGTATCCTGCCTGTTCCAGTTCCCGGATGGCCTGCCGTATCGCGTCTACGCTTTCCCGGTTGATACGGGCCAGCCCTTGCAGGGTGTAGTCCCAATCTTCCGGCAGGGAGAGCATTTGGGAGAGTAAGCCCTTGGCTTTCAGGGACAAGGCCCGGTTCCGCAGGTGGTGGTTTGACATGACCGTGTAGCCGCTGTTCTTTTCTACCCGAAAAACTGCCATTTCACGGATGCCTCCTTTCGTTGCAAACAAAAAAAGCAGCGTCCATTTGCTCCCGGTGATGGGAGAAGTGAACGCTGCGCGTACTTGATAATTTTTAGGTTGTGTGGTATATAAAAGGCAACTGTTTTTTCAATACAGCCGCCCATCGGGGTGCGATACAAGCAAGTTGCTATCCGATGACCTCAAAAACAAATTGTACTACGATGGTTTTCAAAAAATGCCGTATCACTACTCGCACCACAACAACAAAATCCGAACTTTTTCCAATAGGAGAAGGGTTCGGATTTTTTGTATTCTTTGGAAAACAGAACGAATCCCTTGCTTCCATCGAAAAGCGTCCTGGACCTTATCATAAGAAAGCACGACAGACCACTGTGAGAGTGCCGTAAGGCGGAAAGGACACGAATATGAAGTACGATGAAAGAACCTGCAAATTCAACATGGGCACCGGATGCGTGGAACTGCTGCTCCGGGATGGGAGAAAAATTTCCATTGACTGTACCGGGGTTGAGGATGCACTGGATGTGACCATGGCGCAGCAGACGGAACTGGACTACCTTATCTACAATGACCCACTGGGCTATGCGGATTTGATTCTGAACGGCGACCCGAAGGAATATTTGAAGAATGTGTCCGGTAGTCGTACACTAGAAGATTAAAAAGTAATTGTCTGTCGAACAAAAATATTCGGCAGACAATTTTTTTCATAGATTTAGAAGTACTGTCAGTTCCAGCCATACAAAAACGTTGGGTTCAGCAGATGGATCTTTGTACCGGAAAAATCAAGGATCCTCTCATCGCGCATCCGGCACAGTTCACGGGAAAGGGCACTGCGATCAACACAGAGAAAATCCGCCAATTCTGTCCGGGTGTAGGGCAGACTGTAACAGCCTTTTTCATCGGGTGTCAAGGTTTGAAGATAAATCTTCAGACGATCTCGAAGCCGTTTTTGTGCTAAAATACGCACTTTGGTGTTAAAAAAGAGAAGTTGCTGCGCCATATCCTGCATAAGATTTGCTGTGACTTGCATCCGGCAGGGACAGGTCAGCGTTTTCTGTGACAGCAATGCGCTGAAATCCAGCAGCATTACAGTACAGTCCGAACTGGCACGCAGACAGACCGGACTTGTCGTCCAGCCAGTACATGCCAGTTCTGCACCAAATATTTCTCCGGGATGAAAACGGCAGATGCTGATTTGATTGCCATTTTCATCATACAAAAATTCTTCTATCGTGCCATCCAGCAGTACGCCAGTATTATGGCTCTGTTCGCCCAGCTCGACGATGTGCGCACCACGCGGATATTCACGGATAGTCGCATTCAAACAACTAAGAACTTCCTTATATTTTCGCGGCTGGATGTCATGGAACATTCCGCATTGCTGTAAAGTTAAATAATATTGCTCCATCTTAAAATTTGATTCACCGTTGCCATAACAACGGACAGGTCAAGGTAGTTGTGTTAAACTCATGGTTAGAGATGTCTAATTGAAAGGCATCATTATTATACATTATAAAGTTTGAGATGTCAAACCCTATGACATGCAGGGTTTATTTTGAAGGAGTGACACAATGTTTTCATTGGGAATGGATATCGGGTCTTCAACGGTCAAGCTGGTGCTGCTGAAAGATAAAGAAATTGAAAAGCAGTGGATGGCAGTGCATCACGGCAGCCCTTTTGTCTGCCTGAAAAAAGGCCTTTCTACGTTGGAACTGGCAATGGATACTCCGTTTTCACTCTGCGTGACCGGCAGCAATACGGAGGCTCTGCTGGAGCAAGATTCAGCCATTCCCTCTTTAGGCGATATCCCAGCTATCGTCGAGGGTGTGCGCTGGATCATTCCGCAGGTGGGTTCGGTCATTGAAATTGGCAGTCAGGGCGCGCGATTCATCACGGACTTGCAGAGCCGCGCACCTCAGTTTTCAGTCAACGAACACTGCGCGGGCGGTACAGGTTCGTTCTTTGAAGACCAGATGTCTCGCGTGGGCTGCAGGCTGGGAGATTACTCTTCGCTGGTAGAGCAGGCACAGCGTGTTCCGCGCCTTTCCGGTCGGTGTGCGGTCTTTGCCAAAACAGATATCATCCACCGCCAGCAGGAAGGCGTTTCCACGCCGGATATCCTGTTGGGATTGTGTTATGCCATGATTCGGAACTATAAGGTGACCATCGTGCGGCGGCTGCCGATCTGTAAACCTGTGGTATTCTGCGGTGGTGTTACCTGCAATGCAGGCGTGATCCGAGCCATCCGGGATGTATTCGGGTTGAGTGAGAAAGAACTCATCGTTCCGGACTTTGCCCGATATGAAGCGGCTCTTGGTGCTGCACTCAAAGCATCCGGCTCGTTCACGTTACGTCAACTGAATGATTCTCTGGACCGTACACGAACAACACACCACACAGTCGGAACATTGCCCAAACTGGAACTGCGCCCCGGCACGAGCCTTGCGGAGCCAAACGCTACCAAGATCATTCCAGAAAGTGGCTGCGCATTGGGCATCGACATCGGTTCTACCAGTACCGATCTTGTTCTGGTCGGTGCTGACGGTGAACTGGTAGACTTTCAATATCTGCGCACCGCAGGTGACCCGGAAGGAGCTGTCCGCAAAGGACTTGCAAGTATTCGTCAGCGGTTTGGTGATATCCGGTTCACCGCAGTCGGTGTGACCGGTTCAGGACGAGAGCGCATCGGCAAACGTATCGGAGCAGATGCTGTCCGGGATGAGATCACTGCGCAAGCCAAGGGAGCTGCTCATTGGGTGCCGGAAGTCGATACCGTGTTTGAGATCGGCGGACAGGATAGCAAATACATCAGCATCCAGAACGGTGAAGTTGTGGATTTTCAGATGAACAAGATCTGCGCCGCCGGTACCGGTTCTTTTGTGGAAGAACAAGCTGCCCGTATGGGCATCCCACTGGCGGAATTTGGCCCATTAGCCTTATCCTCTGAACATCCGGCATCCTTGGGAGAACGGTGCACGGTGTTTATCGAAACGGCCATTGCGTCCGCTTCCGCTGAAGGTATTTCACGGGCGGATATTGCCGCAGGCCTTTGTCACTCCATCGTACAGAACTATCTGCATAAAGTTGTTGGTTCTAAACCTGTGGGGCAGCACATCGTTTTGCAGGGCGGTGTCGATTACAACCCCGGCATTGTGGCGGCATTCCAATCCGCATACGGCGACCGCGTACAGGTCAGCCCGGTCTTTTCCATCAGTGGTGCGTATGGCGCGGCTTTGCTGGCACAGGAAGCTGTGGGCGACGCACCCAGCCGATTTGTGGGATTTGACAGGCCGGCACAGGACGCAGAGGACAGCCGCAGTGCGGAGATTCAGAAGAATATTGACTTCTACAAGCAGGCAGACAAACTGCTTTTGGAGGGTTACACTGGCAAACGTGACCCACGTAAAAAGACCGTAGGTGTGCCTTTTGCGTTGATGATCCACAAGTTCTTCCCGATGGCGAATGCCTTCTTTACCTCGTTGGGCTTCAATGTCGTCCTGACTGACCCCACCAGTGAGGAAACGATCCGGCTGGCTCAGCAGACCGCACAAGGGGAGGCCTGCTACCCGGTCAAACTTATTTACGGCCATATGCAGCAGCTCATCGACCAAAAAGTAGATTATATCTTCCTGCCCACCATCCACACGATGAAGCACGAAAAGAGCCGTGTGAAACACAACTACGGCTGCGTCTATATGCAGACGGCAGCCGCATCCATTGCCAACGCTCTGGACATTGAGAGCAAGGGCATCACTCTGCTCAGTCCGGTATTCGATCTCGATTTTGGGCAGGAAGCTATGGCATCTGCAATGCTGGGACTGAGCAAGATTTTAGGAATCCCGAAACCGTTCTGTGCCAAAGCTCTGCTCAGTGGTGCCATGGCGGTGCGCCGCCATACCGCCGCCGTGGAAAAACAGGGCAAAGCTCTGCTGGCGACCCTGAGACCGGACGATAAAGTGTTGGTGCTCATCACCCGCAACTACGGCGTTTCCGACCCCATCCTGAACATGGGCATCCCGGAACTGCTGTTGAAACGCGGCTATAAAGTCATCACGCTGAGCCACCTGCCCGGTCATGCGCTGGACATCTCCGATGAATACGATAATCTTTATTATCCGTTCGGGCAGCATATCCTGTCCGGAGCAAAGCTGATCGCTCACCACCCGAACCTCTACGCTGTCTACCTGACGAACCACGGCTGCGGCCCGGACACCATGCTCTCACACCTGTTCAAGCAGGAGATGGGCGATAAACCCTACCTGCAAATCGAAGTGGATGAGCATTTTTCCAATGTGGGTGTCATCACTCGCATTGAAGCGTTCCTGAACAGCTTGCAACACCGCCCGGCGGTGGCTCTGCCGACAGATTTCAACATCGAGCAGGTCGATATTCACCCCTGTCGTCTGGCACAGACACCATCCCCCAATGTGCCACTCTATCTTCCGGCGATGGGTGCTTATACGCCCTATCTGGCCGCATATTTCAAACAGCAAGGGGCAGATCCCTACGAGCTGCCGCACCTGACGGACGATATTCTAAGCCTTGGCCGAGCAGAGACGAGTGCAAAAGAATACCTGCCTTTCCCGGCACTGCTGGGCAGTATCCTTGCCGAGCGAAAAAACGACCAGACACATGCGCAGTTCCTGATTCCGCAGACGCAGGGAGCGGAAGCAGACGGTCAGTACGCCCGCGTCATCCGTGCTGTGTTGGACCGCAGAAAAGAGCAGAATGCTCAACTTATCAGCCCAATGCTGGAAACACTGCCCGAAATGGCGCAGAATTGTGACGCACTCTTCCGCGCACTGTTGGCGGGAGATATCCTCTATGCTGCTCCGGCAGATAAACGTGCAGACATTTCGGCACAGTGGGATGCTCTGCCCGGCTGGGAGCAGCTGCACACAGCGGCGAGAGAGATCGGAGCACTTCTCACCAAAGGCCGCCGCATTGCCGCTGTTGGTACGCCGCTCTGCCTGACAGAACTGGACAGCGGCGTACTTGCCGCGCTGGAAGCCGAAGGCGAACAGGTGCTTCGCGCCCCACTCAGCGAGGCACTCTGGTTTCTGTGGAAAGACAATTTGGATGAAAACAAACCATCGGCTGGTTGGCTTGACCAGATGCAGAGGCAGATGCAGACCCTTGGTAATGAACTTGGAGCGCACAGTGCCTTTGCGGAAGACGCTGAAACACTGTTCCTCATTGCGGACTCTGCCTTGCCGAATTTTTCAGGCGGGAACGGTCGATATCGGTACGCCAAGGCCGTGGAGCTTTCTGGCCGTACCAATGCAGTGCTGACCCTTGCACCCCGGTATGAAAATACCGCTATGATTCTGGATATGCGCGGCCTGCACGATGCCTGCAGTGCCCCACTGTTCCAGCTTTCCCTTGATAACGACTGGGATGAAACTGCATGGAGCCGCCTGCGTTCGTTCCTCTACTACTGCTAAATCTGGCAGACGCAAAGAACCCGTCTGGTACGTCTAGACGGGTTCTTTGCGTCAGTTATGAAACAGAAAATCGCTTATTCGATGACCAGCAGCAGGCTCATCTTGAATTTGCCCTGTGCGGTAACGCTGTGCAGGCCGTTCTTATCGAAGCGGAAGCTCTCGCCTGCGTTCAGCTCGTAATCCTTGCCCTCATAGCCAATAATGGCCTTGCCTTCGAGGGCGGTCAGGATGGCATTGCCGGGAGCGCGGTGCGGAGTCAGGCCGGTGCCCTCGTCAAAAGCCATCAGGACAAATTTCATGTTGTCTGCATGAGCGATGTCCAGATTGGCGATGCTGCCCTCTTCATAAGAAATGAGGTTCTTCAGTTCGGTGGGCTGGCCTGCCTTGATGATGTTGTTCATGGTAAAATTCTCCTTTTTCAAAATGATTTCAGTATAGATCATTCCACTGTCGGTTTTTGTGCCGCACAGTGTTTTCGGCGGTACATACAGCACTTCTCCGGGTTTGACAGACACTTCCTGCCCATCGACTCCCAGAAGAAACTTGCCGTTTCCCTCACCACCCAGATAAAGAGTGGTGCAGTCATAGTATTCCGGGGTAATAGAAGTGCCTGCGCCCAAGGAAAACCATGTTACCGGCACTCCATAGCCCAGTCCGGAAGGTCGGGAAACGGTCATAGCATCCCGGATCGGGCGAACCTGGGAAAGTGTAAAAGGGACATTGTTCATACAGCAGTTTCCTCCCGCAGAGCAACCGGAACGATGCTGCGCACCGACCGCTCCTGATAATGCAGTTCATCCACCAGCACCTGAACATCAAAAGAATACGAGATGTTCTCCTCGTTCAAGATCTCCGCAGCTGGACCGTAGAAAAATTTGCCTTTGCGGTTCAGCATCAGGGCTTCGTCCGCTACGCTCATAGCATTGGTGGGATAGTGGGTATTCATGATGGCACTGATGCCGGATTCATGCGCCAGCCGCTCCACCATATTCAGTACTAAGATCTGATTGTGGAAATCCAGACCGGTTTCCGGCTCGTCCAGAATGATGAGCTTCGGCTCGTTGATGAGGGCACGGGCAATGAGCACCATTTGTAGTTCACCGCCGCTCATCCGGTTGCAGTCCTTGTTGGCAAGACGGGTGATCCCAACTCGTTCCATCATGGCTTCCGCCATTTCGATTTCCTCTTTGCCGGGTTGCTGAAAGGTTCCGAGATGCGCACTGCGCCCCAGCAGAACCATTTCCAGACCGGTGTAGGAAAAAGCGAAGCCACGGGACTGTGGAATGTAGGAGATAGTGCTCCAGACATCCTTCGGCTTGAGGGTGTGGATATCCTTCCCATAAAATAGGGTTTTTCCGCTGTGCCATGGCAGCAGACCGATCATGCACTTGAGCAGGGTGGTTTTACCAATGCCGTTTGGTCCAAGAATTGCAAGGATGTGTCCTTCTTCCAGACGCAAATTGATATTTTCGAGAATCACAGGCTGCTTCGGGTAGCCGAAGCAACCGTTCTGCACTTCCAAGATCATTGCAGGTTGCTCCTTGTTTTATTCAGCAGAGAAATAAATGCCGGCGCACCGATGATAGCGGTGAGGATGGAAAGAGGCAGCTCGATAATGCTGATGCTGCGGGACAGGGTATCGATCAGGATCATAAAGCTGGCTCCCAGACTGAGACTGAGGGGCACCACATAACGGTTGTTGCTTCCTACCAGCATCCGGGATGCGTGCGGGATCAGCAAACCGATCCAGCCCACCTGACCGCACATGGAAACGGCTGAAGCCGTGACCAGCGTAGATGCAACAATGAACAGCATTCGGGTCTGCTTGATGTTGATGCCGCTGGCACGAGCCTCGTCATCACTCAGTGAAAGGATGTTCAGCCGCCAGCGCAGCAGATAGATGATGATAATTCCGGCAACGATAAGTGGGCAGCCAATCAGGATCTTCTGGTAACTGGCACTGGTAAAGCTGCCCATGAGCCAGTAGGTGATCTCCGGCAGCTTGTCCTGCGGATCGGCAGTATATTTCAGCAGCGAACCCAGTGCGTTGAACAGAGAGGATGCAATCGTGCCGGCCAGCACCAGATAAACCATAGAACGCCCATCACTCTTGCCTGCGACTTTCAGAGTAAAACAGACGGAAATCAGGCCAAAGACCAAGGCGATGAGCTGCGTTTCCAGAATACTGCAAGACAGGATAATAGCAAGAATTGCACCCACACAGGTGCCGCTGGTTACACCCAAAATATCCGGTGTGGCAAGCGGATTGGAGAATAAGGATTGATAGGTATTGCCTGCACAAGACAGACCTGCGCCGACGATGATGGCCATCAGAATGCGGGGCAGCCGCAGATTGATGACGATGGAGTAGTTCTGTACATTTGAGGTGCTCTCACCCGTCAGAGCAGTGCGCAAAGCCGAAAGGACTTCGCCTATCGGAACACTCATTCGCCCAAAGCACAGGCAGATGAGTGCGGTCACAAGGGGCAAAGCAAACATCAATACCACGGCCAGAGGTGTGAACCGGCCTTTTTTTATCCAGATGGTATCTTTCATCAGTACAGCAGCATTTCCTCCAGCTCGTCATCCGTCACATCGTAGCCGTACCATGTCTTGTAATATTCCTTGATGGTATCGCCCAGCGGATAATCGGCAAAAGCATCCGGGTAGGTGTTGCAGGCCAGCCATGCCAGCACCAGCGGAGCATCTGGATTCGGGGTGAACCAGTTCCACATACCCAGCGTAGTGTTGTAGACCCGGCCGCTCTTCACGGCAGTCAGGGTGGAGAAGTCAGCACCGTCAACATTCCCGCTCAGCACGTCCTCGGTGCGCAGGGGCTGCAGGCCGGGACCATCCAAGAAAAGAATATCGGGATCCCAGCTATAAATCTGCTCCATGCTGGCCTGTGCAAAGCCAGTGGCTTCCAGTGCCTTGTCCATTACGCCCAGACGCTTCATCCAGTAGGTGCCAAAGGTGCCCTGACCGGATACCTGCGGCACACCGTTTGCATACTTCCACAGAATCAGCGCACTGGGGCGATCTGTTTGAGGAATTTCCGCAATACGGGCTTCCACATCGGCCACGATCTCATCACCGGCAGCAACAAAGGCTTCGGTCTTGTCCGGCTCGTTGAAGATCTGCTCCAGCAGCTTCAGCCACTCTTCGTAACGCTCAATGGGATCGGCCTCCGTAGATGCGCCCGCGGTAGCGAAACCGATGGAGGGGATTCCGCTGGCCTTCAGGATTTCGGCATGGGAGGAGTTGCCCGCATTGTACAGGATAACATCGGGATTCAGCTTCATGATCTCCTCGATGTTCAGGTCGCTCTGAGCATAGACCGTATCGCTGGACTCCAGAAGCTCCGGAGCGATGTTTTTCAACACCGTGTCAGAAATAACCGACTTGAAAGAGCCGCAGTAACCCACAATGTAGGGAGCACTGCCCTCAAAATAAGCCATGTAGGTGGACAGGATTGGAATCTGGTCGATGACGACACGGGTGACCTTATTAGGCACTTCTACTTCGTTGCCGCCGTGGTCTACGACGGTATGGGTACCGGTCTCATCCATAGATGCGGCAGAGGAAGTTGCTTCGCTGGATACAGCGGAAGAAGCCACAGAAGAAGCCGTGCTGCTTGAAGAAGAACCGCAGGCGGCCAGAACACCGGCTGCACTTACAGCAGCCATGGCAGTGATAAACGAACGACGAGAAATCTTTTTCATGGAAAACTCCTTTGATAAATCAATGGTTCTTTGGTTGTGGCAGTTAGTTAGTAGTAACCAACCGCAGGGCATTTTATCAAATTCACTTTCCTTTGTCGGTTGCTATGGCAACGGCAGTGCAAATTTATGTGATGGTAAAAATAGCCACAAAAACAGGGTGCGCCCCTGAATAGGACGCACCCTGCCATCGCAATTCACGATTTGATTCGTTGATAACAACCGTGAATTGCATATCGCAAATCGGTCGTTGAGAATTGCGCTGTTTGTAAAACTTGCGATTAAGACCACAGACGATAACGATATGTACAACAGGGCGTTCCCCGTAGCAGAGTTCCCATAAAACAGTATTTGCAAAAGCTCCCGAAATGGGGAAGATTTGGCGTGACTTCGGTCACGCCTTTTCTTTTGCTTCCAGTTCATCCAGAGGGATGTACCCCAGCCCATCGTACTTGATATGGATGTGCTGCACCCGCTTTCCGCTGGACTTATCCGGGGCATCCACATAGATGGCCGACACCAGTTCACGGAG
>ENA-UPWP01001560-UPWP01001560.1-human-gut-metagenome-genome-assembly--contig:-NODE-1560-length-11532-cov-5.183850_pt1 | contig 11532 bp, 6 predicted proteins | sample MGYA00250052_ERZ773380 | MGnify/ENA primary metagenome ERZ773380 (study PRJEB29103, sample SAMN06112063) | human gut metagenome | biome: human gut; feature: ankylosing spondylitis patient; material... | reverse complement strand
AACACTCCTGCACAACTCACTGCGTTCAAACAGTGCCCGTGTTGGCTGCGATTTTGCAAAAAATCCTATGGAATTCTCAATGTCATTAACTTAAGAAGAAAGCAGAAATTGTAATTATTTATAAAATTATTATTTCTGCTTTTTGATTTTTATATGAATACACTTATCCTATTTTTCCTTGTATTAGTTGAATTTTAATGTCAATATGCTCTCTTATGGGTATTGGAATACTTTGCTGCGAACTTTCCTTTCCTTCTCTTATAATGCCGTTTAGGACGAACAGGAACAAGATTCTTACTGATATCTTCATATATTTGTTGAAATAATATACCTTTCTTTTGTTCATCTGTTTCAATGAGAATATAAATCAGATCATTTTTTAAGATACCGATACTAACTGTCTGATTGATCATCATTTTATGTTTTCTGTTTGTTTCTTTCTGATCCAGTTCACGCTCTGCATCTAGTATGATGTCTTCGGCTAAATTGCTCACATATATAGTACTGTATATATCTTGTAATAATAGGATCGGCTTTGTACCTGTAAAATTTTCTATCTGCAACCGGCTTTTCAAAGTTTCATATGCTGTCTCTATTTCCCATCTCATATGATATAATTCGCTGATTTCTTCTGTATTGAATTCAGATTGTGAGAGATTTGTTGCTAAAACTTCCCAATTTCCGTTTTCTAATGGAATTTTAACCATACGTAATGAAATTTCGCCTAGTTCTTTCATACGTTTTCCATCCATTGTTCCCTCATGACATCGAATTCTTGACATATCGAATTTTATTTTAACTAACTGGTCATTTTCAGACATATTGTTTTGTTCTTTTTTGTAATCATTCCTTTTTAAACGCACAATAAATTTAATGTTTTTATCCATCATATGTATGAATGCTGGTGTAGAAGGATAGCCTCTGTCCATGATAATAATAAAAGGAATATCTCCTATTGTTTCTGGTATTCGTTCCAACTGCCTTTGTGCCAGACGCATTTCATCAAATTTCACTCTGTTACAATCACTTTCCAGTATCATACGGTTCATTACATCATAAATACAGCCTAATCCTATCTGAGCCTGTGGTTTTGTAGTTTTTCGGCTTGTAGATCCATACAGTTCCAGTGTTTCAGCAGTCGTAGGAATATTAAGAGCTGACCCGTCAGCTGCTAATATTAAATGATCTTTGTAAGTTAAAAAAGAAGAATCCGCATAAAAGTTACGGTTATGATATTTATATAATTCTAAAAAAGCATCTGGATTAAGTTTCATACGCTGTTTCAGATATCCTGGTTTTGAAATAGAAGTACCAGGATGAGCAATTTTCATATAATTTCTCAGTTCCAATGCCAATGTCAGCCCCTTTCTGTTTATCATTGTGAAAAGAAGATCATGAAGAGGCATTTTTCGAACTCTGGTAAAATAATTTTTATTAGATGATCGACAAAATACCTTAAATTCGTTAGATTTTATTTTTTGTATATCCATGAATGTACGATTTTGAGAATGTTTCATATATAATCACATCCTTTTTGCTGGCAGGTTCATGGTTTCTCTTTATAATATAAGCATATCAAAAAAGGAAGAAGATATCTATTCTAAAAGAATTAGATATCTTCTTCCTTAAGTTAATGACATTGATGGAATTCTACCATTTCGTACCGCTATCTTTCTTTATCTTTTTATGAATACTCAATACATTCCCGTCATACAATTAAAAAATTTTACAAAAACTTATCATTCCCATGTACCTTTCCTTAATCTCCCAAGTGTATAGTTAAACTCAACAGAGAATGATTGACTATATCAAAGGAGGATCTTATTGTGAGAACAATTCGCAGAAACATAGCAAGAAATGCAAAAAAATATGCAGCAAAAGCAACTGTATCAGCCATGATGTTAGCAGGCGGAGTTATGATGGCATCTCCAATCCTTTCATCAACAGTCAGCGCAGCGACAGAACATTGGAATGATGCATCTGCTTCTAAAACAGAAAGCTGGTCCACATGGAAAGCAAACTGGGATAAATACAGCACAAACTATGAAAATGTATCCCTAACACCAGGAGCGACAGAATCACAGCTTAATTTTGCATACTACAGCAAGACAGAAGAAACACCAAAAGTTAAGATCGCAACAAAAGCAGATATGTCTGATGCAAAAGAAGTCGAAGGAAAACAGACACAGGCAGTAGCGATCGAAAGTGTTCAGTACTATTCAAACAAAGCATCTGTAAATGATCTGAAAGAAAATACAACTTACTACTATCAGGTATTCCAGAACGGAAAATATCAGGATGTACAGAAATATTCTACAAAATCATTTAAAAATTATTCTTTCTTATATGTAGGAGATCCTCAGATCGGAGCATCTTCAGGACAGACAAGTACTGAAGGAGATGCGATGAAAGATAATAACTATGCAGCAAGAAATGATAGTTATAACTGGAACAACGTATTAAATAACGCGGTAAAACAGAATCCAAATTTAAGTTTTGTTGCATCCGCGGGAGATCAGGTAAATAACAATAACAATGAAAAACAGTATGCAGGTTACCTTGGAGCAGATGCTTTAAGATCTCTTCCAGTAGCAACAACGATCGGAAACCACGATTCTGGATCAGCACAGTATGAGATGCATTACAACAATCCAAATGCATTTGATACAAGTGGATATAGAAATAAAGCAAAGTATACAGAAGGAAAGACAGCAGCAGGAACAGACTATTATTACACATATGGAAATACATTATTTATCGTATTAGACACAAACAATTACAACTGTGCAACTCACGAAAATGTTATGCGTAAAGCAATCAAAGAAAATCCAAATGCAAAATGGAAAGTTGTAATGTTCCACCAGGACATTTATGGATCAGGATATGATCATTCAGATTCTGACGGAATGGTTTTAAGAACACAGTTAACACCATTAATGGATAAATATGATATTGATGTTGTACTTCAGGGACATGACCATACATACTCCAGAACATATCAGTTACAGAGTGATGGACAGGCACATGATAAATTCGCAAAAACAGAAAATACAGCAAATTACGCAAAAGAAAACAACTGCTACGAAATCGTTGATACAACAAAAGGTGGAACGGTTGTAAATCCAAAAGGAACTGTATATTTAGAAGCAAACTCAGCAACAGGATCTAAATTCTACAATCTGATCACAGCAAAACAGGATTTCATTTCTGAGAGAAGCCAGACATGGACACCAAGTTATTCTGTAGTCAATGTAACAGATGACTCTTTTGAAGTTACAACATACGATGCGGACACAGGAAAAGTATTAGACGGATCATCTTCATATAAGATCGTGAAGAAAGTAGAAGATACCAAAAAAGATGATGCGAACTCAAATACAACAAAGAAAGATGATACAACAGTAGTACAGACAAAAGACCAGACGATCACAGCAACAGCATCTTATAAGAAGAGTGAAACATCCAAAGCATTTAAATTAAATGCAAAAACAAATGGAAATGGAAAACTCACTTACACAACATCAAACAAAGCAGTTGCAACAGTTGATGCCGCAGGAAAAGTAACAGTCAAAGGACCAGGAGTTGCCAAGATCACAGTCAAAGCAGCAGCAACTACAGACTACAAAGCAGCTTCCAAAACAGTTACAGTGACTGTAGCACCAAAGAAACAGAGTATCTCGTTAGTAAATAAGATCAAAAAACAACTAACGATCAAATGGAAAAAGAATACGAAAGCATCAGGATATCAAGTTGTATATTCTACAAACAAGAAATTTACAGGTAAAAAGACAGTAAGAAAAGCAAAAACAACAATATTTTACAAGATCAAAGGTCTGAAAAAAGGGAAAAAATATTACGTAAAAGTCCGTTCTTACAAAACAGTAAATGGAAAACGTATTTATGGAGCCTACAGCACAGCCAAAAAAGCAACAATCAAATAGAGATGATAAAGAATTAGTGTCGTAACTTAATTTATCAGACAGAGCAAAAGCCTGCGCCCGGAATGATAGATCCGGACACAGGCATTCTCTGATTTTTCTTTATAAATAAAAGGCTACGATTTATAGAAAGAAGACAACTTATGGAAAAAGCAGTATCATGGAAAAAAATCTTGATCCTCGCAATAGCAGTGTGTTTATTTGCAGGGATCATAGTCAAATGCAATCAGTTTCAGAAAACGCCATTGGCATCTTATAAAGGACAAAAATATGAAAAAGCAGTTGTAACAAAGATCATAAAAGATAATCTTGCAGAAGACGGAAGTCGTTATGGAACGCAGAAAGTTCTGGTCAAAATAACAACGGGAACCTACAAAGGAAAAGAAAAACAGGCGATCAATCCGAGCGGAACTTTATTTGGAGCGGATTGTAAAGTAGGAGCAAGGATCATCGTGATCGTAAATAAAAGTGGAACAAATGCAGGATTTACCGTATATAGTCAGGACCGTACCATGGCAATCTATGGATTTGCGTTGATCTTTGCGGCAGTGGTATGTGCGATCGGCGGGAAGAAAGGCGTTTATGCTATTTTGAGCCTTGTATTTGCGTTTGCATGTATTATCGGTATTATGTTCCCAATGATGTATCGGGGAATTTCACCGATCGTGTTGACGATCATTGTGGCAGTGTTGACAACGATCGTAACATTAGGACTTCTTGGTGGATATTCGAGCAAAACAGTGTCCGCGATCCTTGGAACAGCGATCGGAGTCGTGATCGCAGCAGTGGCAGCGATGGCATTTGGAAAAGCAGCAGGGATCACGGGGTATAATGTATCGGATATCGAAGCATTGAACTATGTCGGACAAAATACAAAGATAAAGATCGGAGAATTGCTTTTTGCCGGAATCATCATTTCAGCATTAGGAGCCGTCATGGACGTTGGTATGTCCATTGCATCTACGATTCAGGAAATTTATGAAACAGACAAAACACTGTCCATGAAACGACTTTTTGTATCAGGAATCAATGTTGGAAGAGATATGATGGGAACGATGACGAATACACTGATCTTTGCTTATGTGGGAGGTGCAATGACAACATTAGTGATCAATTACGCATATGATCTAAGCTACAGACAGTTAGCGAACTCTTATGTGATCGGAATTGAGATCATGCAAGGACTATCTGGAAGTCTTGGTGTTGTATTAACAGTACCGATCACAGCATTGATCGCATCATTTCTTGCAGTACGCAAAAAATAAATTTTATAATTCATAAAATAAATCATAAATACGATCTATGGATTTTATAAAAAACATCTATAAATCTATTGACACAGAAAAAAATTTCATGTATCGTAAAAACATCAAAACAAGGAGAAACTAAGATGACAACAAGTAAGATGAATAATTGCACATTTTATTACTTTAGCTTTCAGGGTTATTATTTTTATCCTGACTATTTTTGTTGCAATGAATCATCGCCAAAACTTATGTCACTTTAAACCGACAGAGTAAAACATTTAAGGCATGCATTCTTGCAACAGAGTGCATGCCTTTTCTTTTTACTCAAAGAAACAAAGGCCGCACCAGAGAAGCAAGATAGAAACGACTTGCCAGGAAAGGACGAACATCATGATTATTATTTTAAAGAAACAGGCAGAAGAAGCAAAGATCAACGCATTAAAGAAAGAGATGGAAGAGCAGGGACTGGGAATCCACGAATCCGAAGGTGTTAACACAAGGATCCTTGGATTAGTGGGAGATACATCTGTTGTAGATATGCGTCATATCATGGCAAACAGCATCGTTGAAAATGTACAGCGTATTCAGGAGCCATACAAGAAGGCCAACAGAAAATTCCATCCAAACGATACAGTTGTTGATGTAAACGGAGTAAAGATCGGTGGTGGAAACTTCCAGGTGATCGCAGGACCATGTTCTATTGAGACAAAAGAACAGATCACAGAAGTCGCAAACGATGTGAAGAATTCTGGTGCAGGATTATTAAGAGGAGGAGCTTTCAAACCAAGAACTTCCCCATACTCTTTCCAGGGACTTCATGGAGAAGGATTAGAATTATTATTAGAAGCTAAGAAAGCAACAGGACTTCCAGTTGTTACAGAGATCATGGATGCAAGTCATCTTCCATTATTCGAAGATGTGGATCTGATTCAGGTTGGAGCAAGAAATATGCAGAACTTTGAATTATTAAAAGAATTAGGAAAGATCAACAAACCAATCTTATTAAAACGAGGACTTGCAGCAACGATCGAAGAATGGTTAATGAGTGCAGAATACATTATGGCAGGTGGAAATGAAAATGTAATCCTTTGTGAGAGAGGAATCCGAACATACGAAACAGCCATGAGAAATACGTTAGATCTTTCTGCAATCCCTATGATCAAGAAGAAATCCCATCTTCCAGTCATGGTAGATCCATCTCATGCAACAGGAATCAGAGATATGGTAGAGCCAATGGCATTAGCAGCGATCGCTGCTGGGGCCGATGGATTAATGGTAGAAGTTCATAATGATCCAGCCAAAGCATTATGTGATGGACCACAGTCACTGACACCAGAACAGTTTGATACATTGATGAAGAAGGTAAATAAGACAAGAGAATTCTTTCAGGCATTATAACTAGAAAAAATCTTGCTGAGAATTGTAAATTGGGATATACTATAACTAAAGAAAGAAAAAGACAACCCGGGAATCCATTGATTTCCGGGTGTTTGTCAGTTTTATAGATTCTAGGGAAAAAGGAGAGATATCTTATGAAAGTAATCGTCGGACTGGGGAATCCGGGAAAGAAATATGACAACACAAGACACAATATTGGATTTGAAGCCCTTGATTATATTGCAGACAAAGAAGGCATAAGTATAAATACAGGGAAACACAAAGCATTGATCGGAACTGGTTATATGGGAGGAGAAAAAGTCCTTCTTGTGAAACCACAGACATTTATGAACTTAAGCGGGGAAAGTCTTCGCCCAATCATGGATTTCTATAAATTAGAGCCAGAAGATTTTATCATTATTCATGATGATATCGACCTTGATGTTGGAAGACTGCGTATCCGAAGAAAGGGAAGTGCAGGGGGACATAATGGACTGAAAAGTATCATCAGTCATTTAGGAAGTATGGATTTCCCAAGGGTGAAGATCGGTGTTGGAGAGAAACCAAAAGGATATGATCTGGCAGATTATGTATTAGGACATTTTACAAAAGAAGAACAGGCAATCTTTGCGGAACGTTTTGATGAAGTGTACGATGCAGTACAGCTGATCGTTATGGGCGACATCACAGAAGCGATGAACCGCCACAATAAGAAAAAGTAGGGATAGAAAGTGTTAGAACATATATTAAAAGACGATCCGGTATACAGACAATTAAAGGATGAGGTCGAAGATTACTGTGGCCCGGTTCTTGTATCAGGATGCACCGATACAGCCAAATGGCATCTGACCAGTCTGATCGGAAATCATAAGAAAAAGCAATTTAAGATCATCATCGTACCAGACGAGAACAAAGCAAGACAATGGGTCGAGGCAAGTCATTTCTTTGGAGAAAAGGTTCAGTATATTCCAGCAAAAGATCCATTATTCTATACAGCTGATGTTCATGGAAATGCAATCGCAAGAGACCGTATGCTGGCAATCAAGAAGATCGTGGATGACAAATGTGGAACCTTTGTGATGACGATCGATGCTGTGATGGATCAGGTTGTTCCATTAAGTGATATCAAGAATCATAGGATGACGTTTAAAATAGGAGAGACACTGGAAGAGGCAACGATCGCAGAAGAATTTGTTGCCAGAGGCTACGAAAAAGCACCATTTGTTGAGGCTCCAGGCGAGTTTGCTGTGCGAGGAGGGATCATTGATATTTTCCCATACACGCAGGAAAGCCCATATCGTATCGAACTATGGGGAGATGAAATTGATTCGATCCGAAGTTTTGATAAAGAAAGCCAAAGATCCATCGAAGAAGTCGATGCTCTGACCATTTATCCGGCATCAGAGATCATTTTAAACCAGCCAAGGATTGAACATGGTCTTCGAAATATGGAAGAAGATTATGAGAAGTTATCACAGAAGTTTAAAAAAGAAAAAAAATATGATCAGGAAGCCCGCCTAAGAAAAGAAATGGACCGTGTCCGTGAGGAATTAAGGGAACTTCATATGTTGATCGGAGTAGAAGGTTACCTCCCATATTTTTATGAAAATACAGAATGCATCTTAGATTATTTCCCAGAAGAAAGCATGATCTATATGGATGAACCAAAACATATCAGAGAACGTGCAGATGCATTTTATCTGGAATTCTCAGAGAGTATGAAAAGCCGTCTGGAAGGTGGGTATCTTCTGCCTAAACAGGCAAATACGGTGACAGATTATGAGAGTATTTTATATCAGATCGAGAAACATAAGATGCTATGTTATTCGATCTTATCTGCTGAGATCAATGATTTTAGAGTTGCTAGAACCTTATTTATGGATACAAAATCCATTCAGTCTTATAACAACAGTTTTGAGCAGTTAGTCAAAGATCTTACCAAATATCAGAGTAAGGACTACAGGATCGTTGTTGCTTCTCCATCTGTTACAAGAGCGAAACGTTTAAGCAGTGATCTGAGAGAAAATGGTTTGGTTGTGACATATGATAAGGACTTGAAATATGGAGTGGAAGCAGGGCAGATTGTTGTCACAGCAGGAAAGCTTCTGACAGGAATTGAATATCCGGCAGCCAAATGGGTATTGATCTCAGAAGGAGACATTTTCAAAGGAAGAGAAGAAAAAAAGCGCCGAAAGAAAGAGAAGAAAAAACAAGGAGAAAAGATCCGAAGTTTTGCAGATATCAATATCGGTGATTACGTTGTTCATGAAAAACATGGAGTCGGTATTTACCGCGGTATCGAAAAGATCACAACAGATGGGGTTGAAAAGGACTACATCAGTATTGAATATCAGGGCGGTGATAATTTATTTATTTTAGCATCAGCCCTAGACCAGATCGCAAAATACGCAAGTGCAAATGCAAGAAAGCCGAAACTTCATAAATTAGGTGGAAATGAATGGAAGAAGACGAAAACACGTGTCAAAGGTCAAGTCAAAGATATTGCGGAAGAACTCGTGCAGTTATATGCACTAAGACAGGCAAAAGAAGGATATGTCTATGATAAGGACTCTGTATGGCAGAAAGAGTTTGAAGAATTATTTCCATACGATGAAACGCAGGATCAGTTAAATGCGATCGATGATACGAAAAGGGATATGGAAAGCAAGAAGATCATGGACCGACTGATCTGTGGAGATGTTGGCTATGGCAAGACAGAAGTAGCGATCCGTGCAGCATTTAAGGCAGTAGACAATGGAAAACAGGTGGCGTATCTCGTACCAACCACGATCCTTGCACAGCAGCATTACAATACATTTGCACAGAGATTTCATGATTACCCGATCACCGTACACATGATGTCCAGATTCTGTACAGCAAAAGAGCAGAAAGAGACGATTGAAGGACTCAAAAATGGAACGGTAGATGTCGTGATCGGAACGCATCGTTTATTGTCCAAAGACATGCAGTATAAGAATCTGGGACTGCTCGTAATTGATGAAGAACAGCGTTTTGGAGTGACACATAAAGAAAAGATCAAGACAATGAAAAAAGATGTCGATGTCTTATCATTATCTGCTACACCAATTCCAAGAACCCTGCATATGAGTCTGATCGGAATCCGTGACATGAGTGTATTAGAAGAACCACCGCATGACCGAAGAGCGATCCAGACATATGTTATGGAATATAATGAAGAACTGGTCAAAGAAGCGGTCTACCGCGAAATGACACGTGGCGGGCAGGTATATTATGTGTATAACCGCGTCAATAATATCGCAGAAGTGACAGCCGAATTACAGAGATTGCTTCCAGATGCGAAAGTTGCATTTGCCCACGGACAGATGAAAGAACGCGAACTGGAAGAGATCATGATGGGATTTATGAACCATGAGATCGATGTATTGGTATCCACAACGATCATCGAGACAGGACTAGATATTCCGAATGTAAACACAATGATCATTCACGATGCCAACCAGCTTGGGTTGTCCCAGTTGTATCAGTTAAGAGGACGTGTCGGAAGATCGAATCGAAATGCATTTGCATTTTTGATGTACAAAAAAAACACACTGTTAAAAGAAACCGCAGAAAAACGATTACAGGCAATCCGGGAATTTACAGATCTGGGATCCGGTTATAAGATCGCAATGCGAGATCTGGAGATCCGCGGAGCAGGAAATCTCTTGGGACAGGCACAATCCGGTCATATGGAAGCAGTTGGATACGATCTGTATTGCAAGATGCTGAATGAAGCAGTCTTGAGATTAAAAGGCGAATTAAAAGACGAGGATGAATTTGACACAACGCTCGATCTTGATATCAACGCATTTATTCCATCAACGTATGTATATAATGAATATCAAAAACTGGAATTATACAAACGTATTTCATCCATTGAATCCAAAGATGAAATGGAAGATATGACAGATGAGTTGATCGACCGCTTTGGGGAAATGCCGAAAGCAGTCTACAATCTGTTATATGTTGCATATTTGAAATCATTAGCACACCACGCTTATATGACAGATGTGAAACAAAAAGGAGAAAAAGTCTCATTTGAAATGAAACCAGATGCAGCTGTGGACGTAGAAAAAATTCCAGTGGTATTAGAAGAATACAAACGTGAATTATCCTTCCAGGCAGGCAAGAATCCGACATTTGTACTGGATCTGTCAAAGACAAAGAAAGTGAAGCAGTTAGAAAAGATTGAACATTGTGTGAACTCGCTCAATTCATTGATAATCCGATAAGTTTGTGCTATAATATCGCCAGACATTAGCCTAATATAATCATAATATGAAGGAGAAAATGAAATGAAGAAATTAGCAAAGAAGTTGCTATGTTTAACTGCAGTTCTTGCGTTAACTCTTTCTTTATTTACAGGATGTAAAAGCAAGAATGAGAAGACATTATTTGAATATGCAGGACAAGAAGTAACATTCCAGGAAGCTCATGTATATGCAAGAATCATGCAGTATCAGGCAGAAGCTCAGTACGGAGCATACTTTGGAGACAGCATGTGGTCTATGCAGGTCGGAACAGACAGCAAAGGAAAGAAGATCACAATGCAGCAGTCTGTCAAAGACAGCGTTATCAACCAGTTAAAACAGATCAAAGTTTTAGCAGCACACGCAGACGACTACAACGTGAAGTTAACAAAATCTGAGAAGAAACAGATCAAAGAAAGCGTAACTGCCTTCGCAAAAGACTCAACAGGTAAGAAAGTCATGAAGAAGACAGAAGCAGATAAAGATATGATCCAGAAACTGTACGAAGAAAGCACGATCGCAAGTAAAGTTATGCAGGCGATCATCAAGAAAGCAAACGTTACAGTAACAGATGACGAAGCCAAAACTGTCAAAGTCTACAAACTTGTTTTCACAACAAAGACAACAGACAGTAAGACAGGAAAAGAAAAAGACATGACAGCCGCTGAGAAGAAAGATCAGCTAAAGAAAGCAAAATCC
>ENA-UPWP01001542-UPWP01001542.1-human-gut-metagenome-genome-assembly--contig:-NODE-1542-length-11638-cov-6.284404_pt1 | contig 11638 bp, 9 predicted proteins | sample MGYA00250052_ERZ773380 | MGnify/ENA primary metagenome ERZ773380 (study PRJEB29103, sample SAMN06112063) | human gut metagenome | biome: human gut; feature: ankylosing spondylitis patient; material... | reverse complement strand
TTTCAAACGTGGTATGAAAGCTCCTCAAGCAGCTGGTATCATCCACTCTGATTTTGAAAAAGGATTTATTCGTGCGGTGACTATGTCTTATGATGATTTGGTCAAATACGGATCTGAAAAGGCTGTAAAAGAAGCTGGACGCTTGCGTGAAGAAGGAAAAGAATATGTCGTTCAAGATGGCGATATTATGGAATTCCGCTTTAATGTATAATCAATATTTTTAATAGTGTCAATTAGGTTGGAAAAAAATTCCAACCCTTTTGGCTTTTGAAAGGAAAAATAAATGACCAAATTACTTGTAGGATTAGGAAATCCAGGGGATAAGTATGTTGAAACCAAACACAATGTAGGCTTTATGTTAGTGGATCAAATGGCAAAGTCTTTAAATCTTACTTTCTCCCATGATAAGATTTTTCAAGCTGATATTGCCTCAACATTTTTAAATGGCAAAAAGGTCTATTTTGTAAAGCCAACCACTTTCATGAATGAGAGTGGAAAAGCAGTCCATGCCCTTCTGACTTATTATGGTCTGGATATTGAAGATCTTTTGGTTATTTACGATGATTTAGATATGGAAGTTGGCAAGATTCGTCTTCGAGCTAAAGGATCAGCTGGAGGTCATAACGGAATCAAATCGATTATTAATCATATTGGAACTCAGACTTTTTATCGAATTAAGATTGGCATTGGAAGACCTAAGCAGGGGATGTCAGTTGTTCATCATGTCTTAGGAAAATTTGATAAAGACGATTACATCACTATTCTACAAACAATCGATCGAGTAGAAGAAGCGGTTAACGATTACTTGGTAGAAGAAAATTTTGAAAGAAGCATGCAGAAATACAACGGGTAAGTAGATGAATGTAATTGATTTAGTGAGTCAAAACTCCAACCTTTTATCCTGGCAACAAGGATTGCAGAAAAATAATAGGGAGCTAATTTTAGGATTATCTGCGACTACTAAGGCTATTGTAATGGCTTCAGCCTTTGATTCTATTGAAAAAGCAGTCCTCATCACCTCCAGTTATAATGAAGCGGAACGATTGGCTAGTGATTTTATTGCCTTACTTGGAGAGGACAAAGTCCATACATTTTTGGGAGATGATAACCCTTTAGCAGAATTTGTTTTTGCTTCACAAGAAAGGCAATTTGCAAGATTAGAGGCTTTGAATTTTTTATGTCAAGAGGATTGTCAAGGTATCCTTGTGAGCAATGTGAGTGGTATCAAACTACTGTTACCTTCTCCTAAAGTTTTTGCATCTAGCATTTTTCAATTGAAGGTTGGTCAAGAAATAGACTTAACTACTCTGAGTGAAACCTTACAGAAAATTGGCTATCAAAAAGTGGGCCAGGTTTTGCAACAAGGTGAGTTTAGTCTACGAGGAGATATTTTAGATATCTTTGAGATCGACCAACTCCAACCCTATCGGATTGAATTTTTCGGAGATGAGATTGATGGGATCCGAATCTTTGACCCAGAAAGCCAGCGTTCTGTTGAAAATGTCGAAGAAGTTCAACTCAAAGCAGTGAGTGATCTATTATTGCAAGAGGAAGATTTCATCCGTGGTCAGAAGCAAATCGAACAATTGCAAGAACAGAGCGCGAATGAAGAATTTAAATCTTATCTAGCAGAAATTCTAGGAGATATTTCTCAAAGAAAACTCCATCCGGATCTTAGAAAATTTATTAGTTTCTTTTATGAGAAACAATATACATTATTTGATTATCTCCCTAAACACACTCCTGTCTTTCTGGATGATTATCAAAAAATAGCCGATCAAATAGCGAGATTTGAACTAGATACAGCTAATTTCTTGACGGAAGATTTACATAAAAATAGAGCTTCTTCTCGCCAAGTTTATTTTGCAGACACCAGTACAATATTACGAAAATATACACCTGCAACTTATTTTTCAAACTTTCAAAAAGGATTGGGAAATCTGAAGTTTGATCATTTGTATCAATTTAATCAATACCCAATGCAGGAGTTTTTTGGACAATTTGATTTACTAAAAGAGGAAATTGAACGGTATCGAAAATCAAACTATACGGTTATTGTCCAAGCAAGTTCTCATCACAATCTTAAACAGCTCCATAAAAATTTAGAAGAGTATGGAATTCGATTAGATTATATCGATGGAGATGCGATCATCCCTCAAGCTAGTCAATTAATTGTTGGAGGACTAGCTCACGGTTTTCAATTTGTTGATGAAAAAATTGTCTACATTACAGAGTCAGAGATTTATCAGAAAAAAATCAAGCGAAAGATTCGCAGGCAAAATATTTCCAATGCAGAACGTCTAAAAAATTATAATGAACTGGAAAAAGGGGACTATGTTGTTCACCAAGTTCATGGTATTGGTCAATATTTGGGAATTGAAACGATTGAAATTTCGGGTGTCCATCGTGATTATGTCTCCATTCAATATCAAAATGGAGATCGCATCTCGATTCCTGTCGATCAGATTCAGATGTTGTCCAAATACGTTGCAAGTGATGGAAAAACGCCAAAAATTAACAAATTAAACGATGGTCGTTTCCAAAAAACGAAGCAAAAGGTTCAGACCCAGGTGGAGGATATTGCGGATGATTTGATAAAACTCTATGCAGAGCGTAGTCAATTAGAAGGTTTTGCTTATTCTTCAGATGATGAAAATCAAGAAGCTTTTGAACAAGATTTTCCATATATTGAAACAGATGATCAGTTGCGCTCCATTGAAGAAATCAAAAAAGATATGGAATCGAATCGTCCGATGGACCGACTGCTGGTTGGAGACGTCGGTTTTGGGAAAACAGAGGTTGCTATGCGAGCAGCCTTTAAGGCAGTAAATGATCATAAACAAGTAGCAGTGTTGGTTCCTACGACTGTTCTTGCCCAACAACATTATGCCAATTTTAAGGAGCGTTTTGAAGCTTTTGCGGTAGAAGTTGCTGTTTTAAGTCGTTTCCAGAGTAAGGCGGAGCAGAAGGAAACGCTTGAAAAATTGAAAAAAGGACGAGTGGATATTATTATTGGAACTCACCGGTTATTGTCTAAAGATGTCGTCTTTTCAGACTTGGGCTTGATTGTGATCGATGAAGAGCAACGTTTTGGAGTAAAGCACAAAGAAACATTGAAAGAATTGAAAAAAAAGGTGGATGTGCTTACCTTGACAGCTACCCCTATTCCTCGGACGCTCCATATGTCTATGTTAGGAATTCGAGATTTGTCTGTCATTGAAACACCTCCAACTAATCGGTATCCTGTGCAAACTTTTGTACTAGAGACCAACCCAACTATTATTCGAGATGCTGTGTTGCGGGAGATAGATCGTGGAGGTCAAGTGTACTATCTTTACAATAAGGTAGATACGATTGAGCAAAAAGTATCCGAGTTAAAAGAGTTGATTCCAGAGGCTTCAATTGGCTTTGTTCATGGCCAAATGAGTGAAGTTCGCCTGGAAAATACCTTGTTGGATTTCATTAATGGCGAATACGATGTCTTAGTGACGACAACCATTATTGAGACAGGTGTGGATATTCCAAATGCCAATACACTCTTTATTGAAAATGCGGATCATATGGGACTTTCAACTCTTTATCAACTAAGAGGTCGTGTGGGACGAAGCAACCGAATCGCTTATGCTTATTTGATGTATCGTCCAGATAAATCTCTTACAGAAGTGTCTGAAAAACGTTTAGAAGCTATTAAAGGTTTTACTGAGTTGGGGTCTGGATTTAAAATTGCTATGCGAGATCTATCGATCCGTGGAGCAGGGAATATCCTTGGAGCTTCTCAATCTGGTTTCATCGATTCAGTTGGTTTTGAAATGTATTCTCAATTGTTAGAAGAAGCTATTGCTAAAAAACAAGGCCAAGAGCATCGCAGGCAAAAGAGTAATGCAGAGTTGAACCTTCAAATAGATGCGTATTTACCTAATGAATATATTTCAGATCAACGTCAAAAAATTGAAATTTACAAACAAATTCGTGAAATGAATTCTGCGAGTGACTATGAATACTTGCAAGATGAATTGATTGATCGTTTTGGAGAATACCCAGATGTTGTCGCCTATCTACTTGAAATTGGTTTAGTGAAAGCTTACTTGGATCAAGTCTTTGTTCGTTTGGTGGAGAGAAAACAACAAAAAGTGGCAGTGAAATTTGAACCTATTGCCAAACAACTGTTTTTAACACAGGATTATTTCAAAGCTCTGTCAATGACACAGTTAAAGGCACAGATTGCTGAAGAAAAGGGATTAATTGAAGTAATCTTTGATATTCGAAACAAGAAAGATTTTGAAATTTTAGAAGCTCTGAAGCAATTTGGTCAAACCTTATTGGAAATTAAACAGGAAAAAGAAGAGAACTAGCAGTTCTTAGCTCATTTTTCGCATTTTATGTATAAAAAATGATACAATACTATGTTAGAGGTGACAGTATGAGATTAGATAAATATTTGAAAGTTTCTCGCATTATTAAGCGTCGCCCTGTTGCAAAGGAAGTTGCAGATAAAGGGCGGATCAAAGTCAATGGAGTATTAGCCAAAAGTTCAACGGATTTGAAAGTGAATGATCAAATTGAAGTTCGTTTTGGAAATAAAGTATTGACGGTTAAAGTCTTGGAAATGTTGGATAGTACCAAAAAAGAAGATGCATCCAAAATGTACGAAATCATTAGTGAAACAAGGATAGAAGAAGATGCCTAAAAATATCGTTCAAATGAACAATAAATATATCAAAGACGAAAGTCAGCGAAAACGTTTTTTAGAAGAAGAAAGAAAAAAACGCAATCGTTTTATGGGACTCGTCTTGATATTGGTCATGTTACTGTTTATTCTTCCAACTTATAATTTAGCCCAGAGCTATCAATCGCTACAAGATAAAAAAGAACAATATAAACAGTTGGAAAAAGAGTATAAAGAGACAAGTGAACAAAAAGAATACCAACAAGACATCGCTAAAAAATTAAAAGACGATGATTACGCAACAAAATATGCACGCGCCAAGTATTCTTTTTCAAAAGATGGTGAATATGTTTATACCATCCCAGATTTACTCCCCCAATAACCGATGGAAAATATCTTACAAACAGTTAAACAATTTCTTGAATTTTCGGATGAAAAATTAGAAAAAATAAAAAAGAAAAACCAAATGGTCAAACTTCAAAAGGATGAAAAGGAAAGGAATACAAGTGTCTAAACGATTTCTGCTCCTATTGTTAGTTCCAATTTTATTTATTGGGTCTCAAGCAGCGAGTGTTGAGCAGTCTGAGTCTTCTCAGACAATGGCTCATCCATCAGAACTTTATTTTTCTTCAATTCCAGCAAACCCTAATGTCTATCGCAAAATTTCTATTTTCTCTGATCCTCAGTTGAAAAAAACAAAAGGAGAAATTCTCCCAAATTCACCATTTACAATCGAACAACTCTTTGTAAATGATGAAGGGAAAGCTGTATTTAAAATAGCAGAGAAAGGATATGTATTAGCAGATTCTTCTGTCATTTTTTCTGATGTTGTACAAGAAACACAAGAAAAAAAACAAGACATGTGGCTAAAACCTGGTTTTAAAGTGTACGACCGCCCCTTAATAAATGGTGCAAAAGAAAAAAATACACCTCTTTCTCCTTATACAAAAGTGACAGTCTTACGTACAGCTAAGACTTTACGAGATGAGTTTGTAGAGATTGAAGGTCAGGGCTGGGTGAACAAAGAATTCGTCACTGAAAAAGATAATCGAATGGAAAAAGTCCAGGAATTGTTAAATAGTAAATACAATTCTCCTTCGTATGGAATCTACGTAAAACAATTAGCGACTGGAAATACTGCTGGAATCAATCCGCAAAAAGAAATGTATTCTGCCAGTGTAACGAAATTACCATACTTGTACTATGTCCAAGAGCAGCTCAATAAAAAAGCCATTTCTCCATCTACAACCTACAAGTATATTCCAGAAGTCAATGACTTTAAAGGTGGTTATGAACCAGAAGGAAGTGGTAGTATTTCAAAAACAGCAGATGGTAAGGATTATAGTGTCCAAGAATTAGTAGATAAGATTGCAAAAGAATCCGATAATGTTGGCCATAATATCTTGAATTATTATGTCACTCATCAATCAGATCAAGATTTCCAAAAAACTTTGGATAAAATTGCAAAAAAACATTGGGATGTTGAAAAAAGAGAAGCATCCGCTGAAATGGCTGGTAATGTCATGGAGGCTGTCTATCAACAGAATGGCTCAATTATTGATGCGCTCTCCTCTACAAAATTCGATGATCAACGGATTGCGCGTGACATTCCAGTAAAGGTTGCTCATAAAATTGGAGATGCCTATGATTTTAGACATGATGTTGCGATTGTCTACACAAATTCACCCTATGTACTAGCCATTTTTACAGATCATTCGAATTATGATACGATTTCCAATATTTCAAAGGATATCTATGAGGTATTGAAATAATGGAAAAGCGATTTTTAGAGTTTTGTGAAAAACAAGATCTATTTACTTCCCATCGTCGTGTTTTAGTTGCCTTATCGGGTGGATTGGATTCAATGAATCTGTACGAACTTTTAGAAAAGAACAAAGAACGATTGAAAATCCAACTGGTACTCGCTCATGTTAATCATGGACAAAGACCAGAATCAGATTTAGAAGAAAGAGAACTTCGAACACTAGCTGACAGGCGCAAGACACGTATCCACGTTGGTCACTATTTGGGTGATTTTACAGAAGCAAAAGCTCGTACCTTTCGTTATGATTTTTTTAGACAGATTATGGAGAAAGAGAATTGTACTGCTTTAGTAACAGGCCATCATGCAAACGATCAAGCTGAAACAACTTTCATGCGCTTGATACGAGGAACTAAATTACGTCACTTGAGTGGCATTCCTGTACGCCAACCATTTGGAAAAGGTGAATTAATCCGTCCTTTATTGAGTTTTACCAAAGATGAGTTGATGAAAATTCCTCATTTTGAAGATAGTAGTAATTCCTCGCAGGATTATTTTCGCAATCGTGTACGCCATCAATACCTTCCAGAATTTGAAAAAGAAAATCCTCAAATGCAAGCAAGTCTTCGCTATTTAGCAGAGGAAGTGACTCAGTGGCACAAAGCACTGAAAGAATTGACTAGCGAGTTCACTATTCAAGATTTAGCTTCTTTTAGAACTTATTCCGATTCTGTCCAGTCTTTCTTATTAGAAGAGTATCTGGCACAATTTCCAGATTTACAACTTGGTAGAGTCCAGTTTCAAGAATTACTAGATTTACTAAGAAAAAAAAGAAATTGTGTCCATTATTTAAAGTCGAATTATGAACTCCATCAAGAATATGATTTCTTTGAAATACAAAAAATCAGTCAAAAGTCGGATGACCAAGTCCTCCCATTTTTGTTAGAATTTGGGAATATCTTTGAGATTGCAAATTATAAATTATCTTTTGGCCACCCATTAGTAGGGAAAAATGTGGAAATTCTTTCTGTTTCACGCGAAACGCCCATCTTAATTAGAAGGCGAGAGGAAGGAGATCAGCTGCTTGTTAATGGTCACCATCAAAAATTAAGGCGGTGGTTTATCAATCATAAAATCCCAATTTCTCTTCGGCAAAAGGCTCTCATTTTAGAACAGAATCATAATATTCTTTCAGTCGTGGGATTGGTAACGAGTGATTTGAGTAAGCCCTCAAAAAGTGGTATAATGAAAGATAGTCTTTATATTCAAAAAATAGATAGGTAAAAACATGTTAGAAAAAGATATAAAAAAAGTATTGGTTTCACATGATGAAATTGTAGAAGCAGCAAAAAAATTGGGTGAAACCCTAACAAAAGAGTATCAAGGAAAAAATCCTATTTTCGTTGGTATTTTGAAGGGTTCTGTTCCATTTATGGCAGAGTTGATCAACCATGTTGATACTCATATTGAATTAGACTTTATGTTAGTGTCAAGTTATCATGGTGGTACAGCAAGCTCAGGTATCATTAATATTATCAAGGATATTGATCAGGATATTACAGGTAGAGATATTTTATTTGTGGAAGATATCATCGATACAGGTAAAACCCTCAAGAGTCTAAAAGAACTCTTTGAAGAACGAAATGCAGCATCTGTGAAGATTGCGACATTATTGGATAAACCTGAAGGACGTTTGGTTGAGATCGAAGCAGATTATACTTGCTTTACGATTCCGAATGAGTTTGTTGTCGGATATGGTTTAGACTATGAAGAAAATTATCGTAACCTACCATATGTTGGTGTATTAAAAGAGGAAGTGTACTCAAAATAGAGGAGACTAGATGAATAACAGAAAAAACAACGGTTTTGTTCGAAATCCTTTTCTGTATTTGTTGATTATTGTAGCGGCTGTGACAGGATTCCAGTACTTTTTTGCGGGTAATGGAGTTGGTCAAAGTCAGCAAATCAACTACACAGAATTGGTCAAGGAAATTAAAAATGATAATGTCAAAACGATCAGTTACCAACCAAATGGTAGTGTGATTGAAATTGCAGGGACCTATAATAAAGCAAAAGAATCAAAAGAAGATACAGGGATTCAATTCTTTACCCCGAGTGTTCAAAAAGTATCTCGCTTTACTAGTGTCATCCTTCCATCTGATATTACTGTTAATGAATTACAAAAATTAGCAGCTGACCACAAAGCAGAAATCACCATCAAGCGTGAGAGCTCAAGTGGCATGTGGATAACAATTCTCACTTCAATTGTTCCATTTGTTATCGTCATGTTCTTCTTCTTCTCTATGATGAACCAAGGCGGTGGCGGAGGTGCCAGAGGCGCAATGAACTTTGGTCGCAATAAAGCCCGTGCTGCTAATAAAGAAGATATTAAAGTTCGTTTTTCAGATGTGGCAGGAGCTGAGGAAGAAAAACAAGAACTTGTTGAAGTTGTTGAGTTTTTGAAAGATCCAAAACGCTTTACTAAATTAGGAGCAAGGATTCCAGCAGGTGTGCTTCTTGAGGGCCCTCCGGGAACTGGTAAAACCCTTCTAGCAAAAGCAGTAGCTGGAGAAGCTGGAGTACCATTCTTCAGTATCTCTGGTTCTGACTTCGTTGAAATGTTTGTCGGAGTCGGAGCTAGTCGTGTTCGTTCACTTTTCGAAGATGCTAAAAAAGCTGCTCCAGCTATCATTTTCATCGATGAAATTGATGCTGTTGGACGCCAACGTGGTGTAGGCCTTGGCGGTGGAAATGATGAGCGGGAACAAACCCTCAACCAGCTCTTGATTGAGATGGATGGTTTTGAAGGCAATGAAGGAATTATTGTTATTGCTGCTACTAACCGTTCAGATGTTCTGGACCCAGCCCTTCTTCGTCCTGGCCGTTTTGACCGTAAAGTATTGGTTGGGCGTCCAGATGTGAAAGGTCGTGAAGCAATTCTTCGAGTTCACGCTAAGAACAAACCACTCGCTCAAGATGTAGATTTGAAATTGGTTGCACAACAGACACCAGGATTTGTCGGTGCCGATCTTGAAAATGTTTTGAATGAAGCAGCCTTAGTTGCAGCTCGTCGAAATAAAAAAGTAATTGATGCTGCTGATATCGATGAAGCAGAAGATCGTGTTATTGCAGGACCATCTAAGAAAGATCGGACGATTTCGCAAAAAGAACGTGAAATGGTCGCTTATCATGAAGCAGGTCATACGATCGTTGGTCTGGTTTTGTCAAATGCTCGAGTGGTTCATAAGGTTACTATTGTTCCTCGTGGTCGCGCAGGCGGTTACATGATTGCCCTTCCTAAAGAAGATCAAATGTTACTTTCTAAAGAAGATATGAAAGAACAATTAGCTGGTCTCATGGGAGGACGTGTTGCGGAAGAAATTATTTTTAATTCACAAACAACAGGTGCTTCAAATGACTTTGAACAAGCCACTCAAATGGCGCGTGCAATGGTGACAGAATATGGAATGAGTGAAAAACTTGGACCTGTTCAATATGAAGGAAATCATGCCATGTTCGGGGCTCAAAGCCCACAAAAAATGATTTCAGAACGGACTGCTTATGAAATCGATGAAGAAGTACGTAGTCTATTGAATGAAGCTCGTAACAAAGCTGCAGAAATTATTCAAGGTAATAGAGAAACGCATAAACTTATTGCTGAAGCTCTATTAAAATATGAAACCTTGGATAGTGTTCAAATTAAATCATTGTATGAAACAGGTAAAATGCCCGAAAATTCAGAGCATGAATTGGAAGAAGAAGCAAAACCTCTATCCTATGATGAGATTAAGTCAAAATTAGAAGAAAACAACTAACTTAAAAGAAGGAAAATATTTCCTTCTTTTTTTATTAAAAAAGTGTTGACAGAGTAAAAATATTCTGTATAATAGAATATGTTGTAAAAATGGTCCGTTGGTCAAGGGGTTAAGACACCGCCTTTTCACGGCGGTAACACGGGTTCGAATCCCGTACGGACTATCGATAAACTGTCACCAAGTGGCAGTTTTTTTGTGTATTTGAACAAAATAGTTAAAATAATAACCAAATAGTTAAAAAAACGTACAGAATAGAAAAAAAGTCCAATGGGCTTCTTTATTTTTATAAAATACAGATAAAAGTAAAGGAGAGCTTATGGAATTTAATAAAATGTATCAAAAAGTAAAATATATCGTAAGAAAATGTGAAAAAGAATATTATATTCAATTATGGGAAAAAGATGATTGGGAACAAGAAGGTCAGTTAACTCTGTTTGAACTTTATCAAAAAAATCCTGAAATTGAAACAAATGAAAAATTACTTTATACATATTTCAAAACAAAATTTAGAAATCATATTAAAGATAAAATCAGACAACAGGAAAGTGATAAAAGAAAAATTAATAGACTTCCATATATTGAAATTGGGGAAATTAGCCACAGAATTTCATCAAGAAAAATGTATTTAGACGAACTGGTAGTTCTAAGAGATTCTTTAAAGGATTTTAAAGAAAAATTAACAGCAAAAGAAAAAGAACAATATGAAGCATTACTAACAAACAGAAGATGTCAAGGAAAAGTAAAAATGAAAAAGAAATTAGAGAAGTATCTAAAGGATTTTAAAAATTCCATTTAAAAACTGAAAGTTAACAGTGTTTAAAAAAAACTTCAATAAAATAAAATTTTTTGGAAAAAAGTATTGACAGTAAGGAGAGGTCATGATATACTAATATAGTTGTCGCGCGAGAGCGACAAAGACCTTTGAAAACTGAACAAGACGAACCAATGTGCAGGGCACTATAACTAAGGTTATAGTAACTGAACAATAAAAAAACAATAAATCTGTCAGTGACAGAATGAGTTTAAGACAAACAATTATTTTAATGAGAGTTTGATCCTGGCTCAGGATGAACGCTGGCGGCGTGCCTAATACATGCAAGTAGAACGCTGAAGCTTGGTGCTTGCACCGAGCGGATGAGTTGCGAACGGGTGAGTAACGCGTAGGTAACCTGCCTCTTAGCGGGGGATAACTATTGGAAACGATAGCTAATACCGCATAAAAGTCGACATCGCATGATATTGACTTGAAAGGTGCAATTGCATCACTAAGAGATGGACCTGCGTTGTATTAGCTAGTTGGTGAGGTAACGGCTCACCAAGGCGACGATACATAGCCGACCTGAGAGGGTGATCGGCCACACTGGGACTGAGACACGGCCCAGACTCCTACGGGAG
>ENA-UPWP01001538-UPWP01001538.1-human-gut-metagenome-genome-assembly--contig:-NODE-1538-length-11652-cov-4.238618_pt1 | contig 11652 bp, 10 predicted proteins | sample MGYA00250052_ERZ773380 | MGnify/ENA primary metagenome ERZ773380 (study PRJEB29103, sample SAMN06112063) | human gut metagenome | biome: human gut; feature: ankylosing spondylitis patient; material... | reverse complement strand
ATGTGCAGTAATAATACTCCGATGCCACAGACCGTTCATTGTAAATGAACTGATAGCCTTTGCCAATCAGTATGATTCGCTTGAAAAGAGAATCCTTGAAGAACTGGCATTGCCCTATGCCATTATGGATATGAATGGCAGAATGATCTGGTCCAACAAAGTATTTGCGGAGCTTACAGGTAAAGATCAGTTTTATAAGAAAAATGTCAGCACTGTTTTTCCGGATGTAACAGCTGACAAATTACCGGTTGCAGATAAGAAAGAGACTGCTGAGATCAGTACTCGATTTGGAGAGAAGACTTATCGTATTTCCATGCAGAGGGTGTCTCTTGGTGAAGTGGTTGCCAAAAGTGAGTTTCTGGAGAATTCAAACAGGAATGTCAGCCTGATCGCCATGTATCTGTATGACGATACAGAACTGAAGTCTTACATTAAAAAGAATGAAGACAATAAGCTTGTTGTAGCGTTGGCTTATCTGGATAACTATGAGGAAGCACTTGAGAGTGTAGAGGATGTGAGACGTTCACTTCTGATTGCTCTGATTGACCGGAAGATTACGAAATATTTTTCCAATTTCGATGGTCTTGTAAAGAAACTTGAGAAGGACAAATATTTCCTGATCATGCGCCAGAGTTCGCTTGAGGCTCTGAAAGAACAGAGATTTCATATTCTGGACGAGGTTAAAACAGTTAATATCGGAAATGAGATGGCGATCACTTTGAGTATTGGTGTGGGACTGAATGCCTCCACTTATATTCAAAATTATGAGTATTCACGTATTGCTATAGAGATGGCACTTGGACGTGGCGGTGATCAGGTTGTTATTAAGAATGGAAATAATATTACCTATTACGGCGGAAAGACTCAGCAGATGGAGAAGAATACCCGCGTAAAAGCCAGGGTAAAAGCGCAGGCACTGAAAGAGTTTATGAGTACGAAAGACAGAGTCGTTGTCATGGGACATAAAATCACAGATGTGGATGCGTTGGGAGCAGCAATCGGTATTTTCCGTGCAGGTAAAACACTTGGAAAATCTGTCAGTATTGTAGTGAATGATCCGACAAAATCTATCAGACCGTTGATCGCAGGATATGTGAATAATCCAGACTACGAGCCATCTATGTTTGTGGACAGCGAGCAGGCTAAAGATATGGTAGATAACAATACAGTGGTGGTTGTAGTTGATACTAACAGACCAAGCTATACGGAATGCGAGGAGCTTCTGCACATGACAAAGACAATTGTTGTGCTGGATCATCACAGGCGGGGAAGCGAAGTGATAGAGAATGCGGTGCTTTCCTATGTGGAGCCTTATGCATCCTCAGCCTGTGAGATGGTAGCAGAGATCCTGCAGTATTTCTCGGATGACCTGCGTATCCGCAATATGGAGGCTGACTGTCTCTATGCGGGAATTATGATCGATACAAACAATTTTACTACAAGAGCAGGTGTACGTACCTTTGAGGCTGCTGCATTCTTAAGAAGGAGTGGAGCAGACGTGACCAGAGTACGTAAACTGTTAAGGGATGATCTGAAATCTTATCAGGCACGTGCAGAAGCAGTGAGAACTGCACAGATTTACAGAGAATGCTATGCCATTGCCAGATGTCCAAGTGAAAATCTGGACAGTCCTACAGTTATAGGAGCACAGGCAGCCAATGAGCTTCTGAATATTGCAGGGGTTAAGGCATCCTTTGTACTGACTCAGTACAATAATGAAGTTTATATCAGTGCCAGGGCTATTGACGAAGTCAATGTACAGGTAATGATGGAAAAGATGGGCGGAGGCGGTCATATGAATATTGCCGGTGCCCAGGTCAAGGCTTCTCCGGATGAGGTGGAGAGAATGCTTAAAGACATCATAGATCAGGAATATCAGGAGGAAAACACAAAATGAAAGTAATCTTACTTGAAGACGTAAAAGCACTTGGAAAAAAGGGACAGATCGTAAATGTAAGTGACGGATATGCAAGAAACATGATCCTTCCTAAGAAACTGGGGCTGGAGGCAACTCCTAAGAATTTAAATGATCTGAAACTTCAGAAAGCAAACGAAGAGAAGGTCGCAAAAGAAGTATATGAAGCAGCACAGGCATTTGCAAAGGATCTCGAGACAAAAGAAATCATCCTTACACTGAAAACAGGAGAAGGCGGAAGAACCTTTGGTTCCGTTTCTTCCAAAGAAATCTCTGAAGCAGCAAAGAAACAGTTGAATCTTGACATTGATAAAAAGAAACTGCAGCTTCCTGAGCCAATCCGTACACTTGGTGTTACCCAGGTGCCTGTCAGATTACATCCTAAGGTAACAGGAACTCTTAAAGTATGGGTAAAAGAAGCATAAGTCTTCCGGAGGGATAAAGAATGGAAGAAGCGCTGATTAAAAGAATACTCCCCCACAGTATAGAGGCAGAGCAGTCTGTAATCGGCTCAATGATTCTGGACAGAGATGCGATCCTTGTGGCATCTGAGATACTTACCAGTGATGATTTTTATCAGAAACAATATGGCATCATCTTTGATGCAATGGTGGAATTGTGTAATGAAGGGAAACCGGTAGATCTGGTGACCCTTCAGAATCGTTTAAAGGAGAAAGAACTCCCGCCGGATATCAGCAGTATGGAATATGTAAGAGATCTGATCTCAGCGGTTCCTACTTCTGCAAATGTGAAGTACTACGCAAAGATCGTCAGTGAGAAAGCAGTCCTTCGCAGACTTATCAAGGCAAATGAAGAGATTGCCAACACCTGCTATCTGGAGAAGGAGAATACAGAGATTATTCTGGAAGAAGCAGAAAAAAAACTGTTCAATATTCTTCAGAGACGCAACAATGAAGAATATGTTCCAATCCAGCAGGTAGTTCTGAATGCCATTAATAACATTGAGAAAGCGTCTAAGCTTAAGGGTTCTGTAACAGGTATTCCCACAGGCTTTATGGATCTGGATTATAAAACATCCGGTATGCATCCTTCTGATCTGGTGCTGATCGCAGCCCGTCCTTCCATGGGGAAAACAGCCTTTGTACTGAACATTGCACAGTATATGGCATTCCGAAAGGATGTCACAGTTGCCATATTCAGTCTGGAAATGTCAAAGGAACAGCTGGTGAACCGACTTCTGGCAATGGAATCTCATGTAGATTCCCAGAATATGAGAACAGGTAATCTGAAAGACGAGGACTGGACAAAACTGGTAGAAGGAGCAGATATTATCGGTAAATCTAATCTGATCATTGATGACACGCCGGGTATTTCCATTGCGGAAATGCGCTCCAAATGCAGGAAATATAAGCTGGAACATAATCTCGGGATTATCATGATCGACTATCTGCAGCTGATGAGCGGAAGTGGAAAAAGTGATTCCAGACAGCAGGAAATTTCAGATATTTCCCGTTCTCTGAAAGCTCTTGCCAGAGAGCTGAATGTGCCGGTGATCGCATTGTCTCAGCTCAGCCGTGCGGTGGAACAGCGTCCGGATCACAGACCAATGCTTTCGGATCTTCGAGAATCCGGAGCCATTGAACAGGATGCCGATGTGGTAATGTTTATCTACAGAGATGACTATTATCATAAGGATACAGAGAAGAAGGACATTGCAGAGATCATCATTGCCAAACAGAGAAACGGTCCCATCGGAACAGTAGAACTGGTATGGCTGCCGAGATATACACAGTTTGTGAATATGAAGAAATAATCTATCTCAGAGGAGTTTGATCTTTGACTTGAATAATATTATAGCAATCCTCTAAAATAATGCATCTTAATCCAGCCCATCAGAGTGTGAAATCCTGCTGAATTGTCTTAAATGCATTATTTACGAGGATTGCTATAGAAAAATTTTACAGGGAAACAGTATCAGGGGGAGAATCCGGTACTGTTTCCCTGTTTTTTGTGTCAAAATAAAGTTTTATAGGGAAGTTTGTCAATCGAAACTTCTTGCAATCTCGCTATGGCGTTTTATAATAAATATACATGATATCAGGATTACGACAGCCGTTTTTACAGTGCAGTGGTTCAATGGTATCAGGTGATAGATTGAGTTGTTGATATGCATCAGTGGTTTCTGATGAAAAAATGGACTCAAAAGGAGGAGGGGCAGCATGGAGCAGCGGTATACTGTGACTCAGACCGCAGAAATCCTTGGCGTGAGGGCATCGGTCCTCCGGTACTGGGAGGAAGAGCTGGAACTGAGGATATGCAGGAATGAGCAGGGACATCGTTACTATACAGGAAATGATATTACGCTTCTGGCTAATATAAAGGAACTAAAGAAAAGAGGACTTGCCCTGAGAGCAATCAAAGAACTGGTTCCAAGAATTTCAAGGACTGCACCCGGGACTACTGCGAGCAAAGTGAAGCTTCTTGAAGATGAACAGCCTGAGAGGGAAAAAATACTTGAATTTCAGAAAATCATGGAACGTCTGATCGCTCAGGAGCTACATATGAAAAAAGAGGGAGAAGACCAGTGCCGGGATCTGGATGAAACGATCCGTAACAGACAGCTTGCGAGAAAAGAGGCTGCTGCAGCACTGGAAAAAAGAAGCAGGAGGATCAGAAGAAAACATTTGTAAAAGTTATCCATAAAGAAAACAGCTTCGTCTCTGCGGTAAACAGAGATGAAGCTGAATAGCCTCTGTTGGACATGCATCTGCACATGTTCCGCAGTCTAAGCATGCATCAGCGTCGATTACATAATGCTCATCTCCCTGAGAGATAGCTTCTGCAGGACATTCGCTTTCGCATGTTCCACAGCTTACACATTCGTCTGAAATTACATATGCCATAATTAGAATCCTCCTTATCGTAATAACGTTTTAGGCCCCTTTCGGGGTTCTGCATACATTTTAATATATCTTTGTCTGAATTACAAGTATAAAATCAGATACATTATAAAATAATATTAAGTTAGTATTTGCTTACTTTATCTGTAGATTACAAATAGCTGACGGACATGTGAATGTCTGTCCGAGCAGAGAAATTATCCTGCCAAAATACAGGCATTTGTATGATGGAAAATAGTCTGTTAATATACAAAAAAAATAAGAGTATCAAAAAGAAAGTGCGTTTTTGCTGAATTTATTGACAATTCAGACATAAACGGTTATAGTAAAGATACTTGCAAGGAGGCATAACACAGAAAGTTGTGCCTCTTTTGTTCCGTAGCAGGAATCAGAAAACAAATAGAAAGAATGGAGGAATGAAGAATGAAGAAAGCATTGGCAATTGGACTTGCAACAGTAATGGCGGTTTCCATGAGTGCACCGGTATTTGCAGAAGATGAAGGCAAAGGGATTGCAAAAGAGGACCTGAAAGTAGGAGTGATCTATATCGGTGATGAGAATGAAGGTTACACGGCTGCTCATATGAAAGGAATTGATGAGATGGAAGAGAAGCTTGGTCTTGACGATTCTCAGATTATTGAGAAAACTCTCATCGGTGAAGATGAAGGATGCTATGATGCGGCAGCAGACCTTGCAGATCAGGGATGTCAGATCATCTTTGCAAACAGCTTTGGACATGAGACTTATATACTGGAAGCAGCAGGGGAATATCCGGAGGTTCAGTTCTGTCATGCAACAGGAACACAGGCTGCATCCAGCGGACTTTCCAATATGCATAACTATTTTACAAATATTTACGAAGCACGTTACGTGTCAGGTGTAGTTGCAGGTCTGAAACTGAATGAAATGATCGAGGACGGCACAGTAAAAGAAGACGCATGCAAGATGGGTTATGTAGGTGCATTCCCATACGCAGAGGTTATCTCCGGTTATACAGCTTTCTATCTTGGCGCGAAGAGCGTATGCCCGTCTGTAACAATGGAAGTAAAATATACAAACAGCTGGGCAAGCTTTGACCTTGAGAAAGAGTGCGCAGATGCTCTGATCTCTGACGGCTGTGTACTGATCAGCCAGCATGCAGATACAACAGGTGCTCCTACAGCATGCGAAGCAGCAGGAGTTCCATGTGTAGGTTATAATATTGATATGACATCTGTTGCTCCGAACACAGCACTTACTTCTGCATCTATGGACTGGGGTGTATATTATACATACGCAGTACAGTGTATGCTTGACGGCACAGCAATTGATACTGACTGGTGTAAAGGATTTGCGGAAGGTGCAGATAAGATCACAGCTCTCAATGACAAAACTGTAGCAGAGGGTACAGAAGAAAAGGTCAAAGAAGTGGAAGATGCGCTCATTGATGGTTCCCTTCATGTATTTGATACATCTGCATTTACAGTAGACGGCAAGGAACTTGATACTTATAAGAAGGGTGATACAGAGTACATTTCTGACGGATACTTCCATGAATCTGAATATGGTTCCGCACCTGCATTTGATATTGCGATTGATGGAATTACATCTATTACAGAATAAGAAAATTGCTGGAGCTGCAAAGCGCGGAGCAATTTACGACAGCAGGGCTGCCCGGGCGGCAGCTCTGCTGTTTTCATATCGTACGTGCAAAAGAAGTCTTGAAGTCTTCTGACAGAAGGTTTCTTTTGCTGTATTATGGAGTATACAGGAGAGCAATTCCATAATTCAGAAGTAGGATTAAATGATATCGGCAGTCAAAGAGACAGGACTTTTACTGTAGATTGGATATCATTAGATAAAAGGAGGAAACGATAGTGGGAGAAAACTATGCACTTGAACTTAGAGATATTTCCAAGAGTTTTGGTTCGGTCCAGGCGAATGATCATGTAGATCTCACACTGAGAAAATCGGAGATTCTTGCAATTCTGGGGGAAAACGGAAGCGGAAAGACAACTCTGATGAATATGATCTATGGAATTTATTATCCGGATGAAGGACATATTTTTGTAAATGGAAAAGAAGTAACGATCCGTTCACCGAAAGATTCCTATGAACTGGGAATCGGTATGGTACATCAGCATTTTAAACTGGTAGATGTACTGACAGCAGCAGAGAATATTGTTCTGGGACTTCCGGGAAAGGGAAAGCTGGACATGAAGAGGATCACAGAGGATATTCAGAAGCTGGCAGATAAATATGGCTTTGAATTGGATCTGTCACAGAAGATCTACGAAATGTCCGTTTCCCAGAAGCAGACAGTTGAGATCATAAAGATGCTCTACCGTGGCGCGAGGATTCTCATCCTGGATGAGCCGACTGCAGTTCTGACACCACAGGAGTCTGACAGGTTATTCGATATTTTGAGAAATATGAGAAAAGATGGATGTTCCATTATGATCATCACGCACAAACTCCAGGAAGTTCTGGCGTTATCAGACCGTGTGGCAATCCTCAGAAAAGGAAAGTATATTGATACAGTAGAAACAGCTCAGGCAAATGCACAGAGTCTGTCAGAGATGATGGTAGGCGGCAGAGTAGATCTCAATATCGACCGTCCTGAACCGGAGAATGTAAGGAAACGATTAGTAGTCAAAGGTCTGAACTGTAAAAACAAAGAAGAGGTAAAAACTCTGGATGATGTTGATCTGACAGTAAATGCAGGAGAGATTCTGGGTATTGCCGGCATTTCCGGAAGCGGCCAGAAAGAATTTCTGGAGGCAATTGCAGGACTCCAGGCAATAGAGAGCGGTTCGATCACCCTGCTTGATGACAATGGAAAAGGAACAGAGCTTGCTGGAATGGATTCTATCTCCATTAATAAAGCAGGGATCAGCCTTGCTTTTGTTCCGGAAGACCGTATTGGTATGGGGCTTGTGGGCGATATGGATATGACCGATAATATGATGCTCAGAAGCTATCGCAATGGCAAAAGTCCATTCCTGGATCGAAAAGGTCCAAAGGCACTGGCGTTAAAAATCAAAGAACAGCTTGAAGTCATGACTCCAAGTATTTCTGCACCTGTCCGTCAGATGTCAGGAGGAAATGTGCAGAAGGTTCTGGTAGGAAGAGAAATCGCCCAGAATCCGAAAGTGCTTCTGGTAGCTTTCCCAACTCGAGGGGTGGATGTCAATACTTCCCATGTGATCTACCGCCTTCTGAATGAACAGAAGAAAAAAGGGGTTGCAGTAGTCTGTGTTATTGAGGATCTTGATGTAGTTCTTGAACTGTGTGACAGGATTGCAGTGTTCTGCGGAGGTAAAATCAGCGGAATTGAGGATGGAAGAACTGCAACGAAAGAAGGAATCGGGATTCTTATGACGAAGCATGAAAAAGGAGGGACACAGGCATGAAGAAAGAACCTTTCTTACAGGTAAGTAAAAGAAGAAACAAAGCCAGATGGCAGGAACGTCTTCTGATTCGTTTCATTGCATTGATCCTTGCACTGATCGTGTGCGGAGCGGTGATCGTTGCCCTGGTAAAGATGAATCCGGTGGATGTCTATAAGGCAATCTGGGATGGAGCAATGGGTTCGGATCGCCGTCTGTGGCAGACTATACGAGATACAATGGTACTGCTGTGTATTTCCATTGGTCTGGCACCTGCATTTAAAATGAAATTCTGGAACATCGGTGCAGAAGGTCAGATTCTGATCGGTGGTGCCTGCTCTGCTGCCGTCATGATCTATGCAGGAGATAAGATGCCTACAGGGTTACTCCTGATCGTAATGTTTGTGGCAAGTGCACTTGGCGGAATGATCTGGGGAATGATCCCGGCTGTATTTAAAGCAAACTGGAATACAAATGAGACACTGTTTACTCTGATGTTGAATTATGTTGCCATGCAGGTAGTAACTTATTGTATTGTATTCTGGGAAAATCCGAAAGGTTCCAATACAGTCGGTATCATCAATCAGGCTACAAAAGGCGGATGGCTTCCGGAATTGTTCGGACAGAAATATGGCTGGAATGTAGTCATTGTCCTGATTCTGACAGTGGGAATGTTTATTTATCTGAAATACTGTAAGCAGGGCTATGAGATCGCAGTAGTAGGTGAGAGCGAGAATACTGCCAGATATGCCGGTATCCAGGTGAAAAAGGTTATTATCCGTACAATGGCAATCTCCGGTGCAATCTGTGGTATCGCAGGTTTTGTTATTGTCAGCGGAGCCAGCCATACGATTTCCACTGCAACAGCAGGCGGTCGTGGATTTACTGCGATCATTGTCGCATGGCTTTCCAAGTTTAATACATTTATTATGGTTGCAGTTTCCTTTGGCATCGTATTTATGAACCAGGGTGCCGTACAGATCGCAACACAGTATGGACTGAATGAGAATGCTTCCAATGTTCTTCTGGGAATCATTCTGTTTTTCCTGATCGGTGCAGAATTCTTTATCAACTACAGAGTAAAGCGTGCAAAGAAATAGGAGGTAGCGGCAATGAGTGTACTGATAGTTTTTATTCAAAAAGCAATTGTCCAGGGCATCTGTATTCTGTATGGGGCGCTTGGTGAGATTATGACAGAGAAATCCGGTAATCTGAATCTTGGTATTCCGGGAATTATGTATATGGGCGGCATTTCAGGTTTGATGGGAGCTTTCCTCTATGAGAAGGATAATCCTGATCCCAATGCACTTGTGGGTGTACTGATATCGTTTTTGTGTGCGTTTGCATGTGCTGCAATCGGTGGTCTGATCTACAGTATCCTGACTATCACACTTCGTGTAAATCAGAATGTAACAGGTCTTGCACTTACCATTTTTGGTACAGGTTTTGGTAACTTCTTTGGCGGTTCTATTTCCAAGCTTGCAGGCGGTGTAGGACAGATTTCCGTAAAAGTAACAGGAAGTGCCTATACGGCAAAAATCCCGGGATTGTCTAAGATTCCGGTTATCGGAGGTATTTTATTTAATTATGGTTTCCTTACATATCTCTGTATTATTATAGCAGTCCTGTTATCGTTTTTTCTGTTCAAGACAAGAGCGGGATTGAATCTCAGGGCAATCGGTGAAAATCCGGGAACTGCAGATGCAGCAGGTATCAATGTTATCAAATATAAATATCTGTCAACCTGTATCGGTGCAGGTCTGGCAGGTCTGGGCGGACTCTATTTCGTAATGGAATATTCAGGAGGAACCTGGACAGACAATGGTTTTGGAGATCGTGGCTGGCTTGCTGTTGCACTGGTAATCTTTGCATTATGGAAACCACTGAATGCAATCTGGGGAGCATTCCTGTTCGGAGCTCTTTATATTCTGTATCTTTATATCCCGGGACTTGGACGAAGCATGCAGGAAGTATTTAAAGCACTGCCTTATGTGGTAACGATTATCGTACTGGTATTCACAAGCTTCCGAAAGAAAAAGGAACACCAGCCGCCTGCTGCGCTGGGACTTCCGTATTTCAGGGAGGAACGATAAAATTAAAAGTTTGCAGTTGATTCCAGAGTAAAATAGTATTATAATATCAGAAGCTATAAAAGCTGAGTAGTATGAAGAAAAATTAAGGAGGAAATATACAATGGCTAAAGTATCAAAAGACATGCTGATCGGTCAGCTTCTTCAGATTGATGCAAATATCGCACCGATTCTTATGAGAGCAGGAATGCATTGCCTTGGATGCCCATCTTCCCAGATGGAATCTCTCGAAGAAGCAGCTATGGTTCATGGACTGGATGTTGATGTACTGGTTAACCAGATCAATGATTTTCTTGGAGAATAATCTTCCTGAAAGGTAATCATATGACGGACTATGACAATTGTTGAATTGTCATAGACTGACATGTAAAAAGGATGTTCTGAATAAGTTCAGGACATCCTTTTTTGAGAAATCTGTAATTTGCTATGGTATAAGAAAAGAGCTTTCAGATGAAAACTGAATGCTCTTTTAATTATGAAAATTATTACAGCTGAATCAGCTGCTGAAGGGCAGAATCGGAAATCAGTTCTCCATGTTCTGTCAGATAAGCTTCTCCTGAAAGAGAGAAAGCCTTTCCCTGTCCATATTCCGTAAGAATATTACATACCCTGTTAAAATCCTCCGGAGAAAGTGATGACTGGTGAAGTACCAGTTTGTAAAGCTCATCGGCCGGATCTTTGTACAGGGTGTTTGCACCGGTAAAATAGCCGTTCAGTCCATGGGCGGCCGCAATCACATCGTCCAGTGTGTCGAACTCATAGAGACGGATAAGATTTACATCAGGAACCTGAGTATCGTCATTTTCCTTTGCTCCGGTATTCTGAGCAGATTTGCCATCTTTTGTCTGAGTACTCTTCATCTTTGCTTCGTAAAGCTTCTGGAAGATATCAATAATATTGTCTGCACCGTCAAGCTGAAGAGTATCTGTCTTATCATTCCCTCTGAATGGAGCAAATTTGGAGAAACGGGTATCCAGTTCTTCAGGATCCTCTACTTTGGTAATGATCAGGATGATGCTCTCGGTACTCACCGGGATGGCCTCGATCATTAATGGAATATTATCTGCCTCAAAACCAAACTGTATCTGTGCCTGCTGCATCATATCGCGGAAAAGTTTCTTGGCTTTCTCAGTGCCGTAAGCCAGTTCACTGATACGGATCTGATGGTTCTCCAGGTCTTCTCTTGTCAGTGTGCAGCGTATCTGGTTGTCGTTGATCTTTTCTATCTTCATGTTGTCACATCCTATTCTGAATAACATTGAATTATCTGGCAGCTTCATAATTGCCTGTGAAAATCCATTAAAAGTGTTTCTGATAATGAAAATTTAACTTTTGAAAGCTGCGGACAATTACGGATAAATTAAAAGTTACTATTGTTTTTTTGAACAGCAATTTTAAAGGATTGCCATAGATGCGCT
>ENA-UPWP01001536-UPWP01001536.1-human-gut-metagenome-genome-assembly--contig:-NODE-1536-length-11670-cov-4.154231_pt1 | contig 11670 bp, 9 predicted proteins | sample MGYA00250052_ERZ773380 | MGnify/ENA primary metagenome ERZ773380 (study PRJEB29103, sample SAMN06112063) | human gut metagenome | biome: human gut; feature: ankylosing spondylitis patient; material... | reverse complement strand
ATGACATCTACCAGCAAGAAGATGTCATGAAAATCGCAGCTGATGCTGGACTGGTATTGGATGATTTTTACAAGCCTAAGGCTGATATCGTCATCGACGCCAATACTGGAGCCATTTTGTACGGAGACAATATCGACACGGTCCGGGACTCAGGAAGCATGGCCAAGCTCATGAGTGCCTATGTTGTCTTTCGGGCCCTCAAAGAAGGCAAGATCAAGTACGATACCGTGGTCACAGCAACAGAGGCAGACCAAGCCATCTCAGAAAACAACCTTTTAAGTAATTCACCTATTGTAGCTGGTGTAGACTACAAGGTATCGGAATTGATCAAGATGCTCTTTGTTCCATCTTCCAGTGCGGCCGTGATTATGCTCGCCAACGCCGTCACTGACAATGATCCCGATAAGTTTTTGGACTTAATGAATCAGTACGCGCAAGAAATGGGGATGAGCCATACCAAATGGCACAATCCAAATGGGGCGATGATCTCGGTCCTTCAGGGCTACTACAATCCTCAGCGCTACGATGTCAATGCGAATAACGAAATCACAGCGCGGGACATGTCTATTCTGGCTTATCACATCGTAAACGACCTGCCAGAAATGTTGGAATACACCAAGCAAGCTCACACTACGATCATGGAAGGAACCCCCTACGAGCAAAGCTACGATAACTACAATACTTCCCTCGAAGGTGGAAAATTCGCCCTTAAAGGAACAGATGGACTCAAAACTGGATCCAGCCCGACTGCTGACTACAACTACACCGCGACAACCAAGCGGGGGAAACAGCGGATTATCGAAGTCATTTTGGGGGTTGGAAACTACGATGTCGAGATCGCCGAAAGTTACCGCAATCAAATCGGGAATACCTTGGCTGAGAAAATGTTCGCAGACTACCAGTATAAAAAAATCCTTTCTGCAGGCGATCATACCATCGACGGGAAGACAATTCACTTGAAGCAAGACTTCTATGCGACTGTTAAGAAGGGGACGAAGCCAGCGCTAAAACTCGAAAATAACCGCCTAGTCGTCCAAAACGGCTTGCAACAGGTATCTCCAAGCATTAAACCGGGAGTGGCCGTAAGTGAGTCTAAAACAACGACCTCTAGCAGTAAAAGCAAGGGACTAGATGTTATGTGGCTCTTCTGCTTCCTGCCTGCCGGAATTTTATACCTGATCTTTAAACAAACCGATCCAAAAAGAAGAAAATAGAAAAAGAACTCCCATTACCATAAGGTATGGGAGTTCTTGGTTTGTCGACAAAGTCATCTTAGAAACTTTCCTTAGGTGAGTACGGACGTCAGCGAACTTCGAAGAAGTTCCATGACTTAGTTTTGGACCTAAAGTTCCAAAACTCCCGAGTGCTAGAAACAATCGTGTTTCTAGCACTTTTCTCACGGCGGAAAGTTCCTAAGCATTTTTTAATGAGCCTTAAAAAGTATCTAATTTTAATTTTTTAGGCATCCATTAGTTTGTTTGATGTAAAAAATCAGTTTGTCTACATTATCTGTGAATGACAGATATTGATTTAGTCTAAACCTTGAACGTAGGCATCTACTGCTACGATGGCTTGGGCAATATCAGAAGCCTTCACTTCAAATGGCATTTGATGGATGGTTTCTCCTTCGATGGTGGCCTGTTGGCCAACCTTGAGAAGATCTTCATAACTTGCAGTTTCAAGATGCATTTCTTTCAGAGTGGTTGGCATACCGATTTGTTGATAGAAACGAATGTATTTATTCAATTCTTCCTTAGGACGGTTTTCCAAGAACAATTGAACCAAGGTTCCATAAGCTACTTTTTCACCGTGAGTCAAATGGTGGATGTCCCCAGTAAGGGCTGTAAAGCCATTATGGATGGCATGGGCAGCAGCTAATCCCCCACTTTCAAACCCAATCCCACTAAGAAGGGTATTGGCTTCAATGATGTTTTCAAGAGCAGGGGTTACGACTTTGGCTTCACAAGCAGCCATGGCTTGGAGACCATCAGCAAATAAGGTTTCTTCACAACGTTGTGCAATGGCGACACCCGCTAAGGTTTGTCGTTGACCCAACATGGTTTTTCCATTCGCTTGCATCACTGCACGCGCTTCTACCCAAGTTGCTAGGCCATCTGCGATACCAGAAGCGAGCAAGCGTTTTGGTGCTTGAGAGATCACTTTGCTATCCACCAAGACCAATTCTGGGTTCTTAGAATAGAAGATATAGCGCTCAAAGGCACCCTCATCCGTATAGATAACCGACAAGGCGGAAACGGGAGCATCTGTAGAGGCGATGGTCGGAGCAATCACAACTGGTGATTTTAGAAGATCAGCAATAGCTTTTGCACTATCGATGGTTTTTCCTCCACCAAGTCCAATGACCAAATTACAGCCATTTTCTTCTGCCAGACTAACCACACGATTGATTTCGTTGTCAGAAGCTTCTCCATTAAAGAAGACTGGCAAAACCGTGAGCCCATTTTGACCAAGGTATTCTTCAAAACGCTTCCCTACGATATCATAGACCACTGAATCACATAGCAAAACAGGGTGATTCCCTAATTCTGAAATAGATTGCGCATTTTCAAATAAGGCATTCTCACCTTGAATGTAACGTGACGGACTTGCAAAATTTCTCATAGTCTGCTCCTTTAAAATTTATTTAGTTCACACTCATAGTAGCATTTATTTCTATGAAATTCAAAGAATTATACAAGGCTCTAATCAATTAAATTTATCTATTCACGCAGTCATTGGAAGCGCTTCGTTTTTATTTGATGAATCTTATTATCAAAAATCCCCAAAGCTAGTTTCAGTAGATTGAAACTTGGCTTTGGGGATTTTTATTTTTTTACAAGCATTGAGAAAATCAATCACTTAACTGAAGTCGAGACTACTTCCTTTGATCAACAAAACTAGTATCGCGAAATTGAACTCGCCCTAAAAGCGTCGAGAAAAAGAGAGATTGACTGGTGGGCCTGGCCCACATGGTCAAGAAAATCAATCGCTTAACTGAAGTCGAGACTACTTCCTTTGGAAAAAAGATAAATCAATTGGCATTCAGGGAATGCGGCATTGATTTCCTATTTTTCTGCAGGAAGTTTCGGTAAACCGAATCGTCTCTCCTATCTTAGTTTACCAAATAATCACACGATCTTCTGGTGCGCGCCACATGCCGTCGCCTTCTTTGACATCAAAAGTTTCAAAGAATTCGTCAAAGTTTGGTAATTGGACATTGGTACGGAGTTTTCCTGGTGCGTGGACATCGACACTTGCGAGGAGTTGCATGTACTCAGTCCGAGCTTTCATGCGCCAGATGCGAGCAAAATTGGTGAAGAATTCTTCCGCTGAGAAATCTTTCTCTTTCTTCGCTGCTTCAAGGGCTGCAGCGATACCGCCGAGGTCTGCCACGTTTTCAGAAACGGTCAATTTCCCGTTGATCTTGGCACCGTAAGAGTCTTGCCCTTCAAACTGATCGATGACTTTTTGCGTGCGAGCGGTAAAGGCTTCGTAATCTTCTGGCTTCCACCAGTCTTTCAAGCTACCGTGCTCATCAAAGGAAGCACCATTGGTGTCAAAGGCGTGGGAGATTTCATGGGCAATGACTGCACCGATTCCGCCGTAGTTGGCTGATGATGATTGGTGAAGGTCATAGAAAGGTGCTTGTAAAATCGCTGCTGGGAAGACGATTTGGTTCTGTTGCGGATCATAGTAAGCATTGACCAGATGGGCTGGCATGTGCCATTCGCTTCGATCAACCGGTTGGTTCCACTTGCTCCAAGTATGGGCAATGGAAATTTCGTAAAGGGCTTGAGCATTTTCCACCAAGGTCTTGCTCTCGTCGATGATCTTCTTGGCGTATGTTTCTGGTAATTTTTCAGGGTAGCCGATATGTGGTGTGATGACATTGAGTTTGACAATGGCTTTTTCACGAGTTTCAGGAGCGAGCCAATCTGCTTTTTCTAAGCGCTCCTTATAGACGTCAATCATGGTCGCTACTTTATGCTCTACATCTGCTTTTGCTTCTGGTGAGAATTTTTCGCCCGCATACCAGAGTCCAAGTGCTTGGCTATAAGGTCCTTCTGCCAAGGCCAGAGCTGCTTTTTCTTTTGGACGAGGTTCTGGAATCCCCGTGATGATCCGTCCATATTCACCAGACAAGACACGGATTTCTTCCGTCAAGAAAGACGTCCAATCTAAAGCTGCACCAAGTTTCAATTTGGCATGAATGGTTTCCCAGTTGGCTGCCGAGTAGTATTTTGGTGCGAATTCCTTCCAGAAACGCTCTTCTGGCACGATGATTTTATCTGGTGTTTGTCCGATCACTTCAGTAAAGAAGGCATCGAGTGGCAATTCTGGGACCAAGGCCTTGAAATCTGCCCACTCATAAGGATGATAGAGTTTGTTGTACTCGGATCTTTCTTCATTTGACAAGACATATTTGGCCAATTCTGCATCCGCCGCAATGACCTTATCCAGGATATCCTTGATTTCTGCCTCTGAGAATTCAAATTTAGGTAAGAGTTTTTCCATCATTTGGCGCCAGATAGCCAGTAATTCTGGGCCTTTTTCGTTGCCTTCTTCATAATAGGTTGTATCTGGCAAGATGAGAGCAAGAGACTCTCCCCACAAGACATTCATTTGGGCATTCATAAAGTCTGGTGACACGCTAAATGGCATGAGATTTGGTTTGCCAGCTAGTTCATAGGTCCCCAACTTGCTGGTATAGTCTTCAAAGGAAGATAAGGCCTTGATTTCGTTGATCAAAGGCATGACTGGTGCCACACCAGCTGCTTCTCGCGCATCAAAATCTGCCACCATTTTATGGTATTTGACAAAGTTTTGCAGAATGCTGTCTTCAGGCAGCTCTTCTCCCCGTTGCCATTTTCCAGTGATATCCAACATCAAGTTTTCGATATCTTGGATCAAGTCCATAAAACCACCAGTTGACGGTTTGTCATCAGGAATCACAGCTGTCTCAGCCCATTCCCCATTGACGTAATCATAAAAATCATCTTGTAAACGTACCATGATCTTCTCGCTTTCATTCTTTTCTAATAACCTTATCAAAAATAGGAACTTTTTTCAATGATTACAAGTAAGTTAATCTAAATCATTTTAAAAATTAACTTGACTTAATTTTTTTATTTATGTATATTAATAGTAAAGGAGCAAAATCATGATTCAAATTGAACATCTAAGTGTTGCTTACCAGCAAACACTGGCCTTGGAGGATCTTTCCCTCACCATCCAGGGTCCAACCATCCTAGGCATTCTTGGACCCAACGGAGCTGGAAAATCAACCCTGATCAAGGCCATGCTAGGACTTCTCCCTCATTCGGGAAAGGTCCTGCTCGATCAAAAAGATCTCGGCCAAGCTCTTCAACGAGTGGCCTACGTCGAACAGAAATCCGCTATTGATTTCCACTTCCCCATCACGGTGCGGGAGTGTGTCTCACTGGGCCTCTACCCCCATCTTCCGATCTTCAAGCGAAAAAGTAAAGAAGATCTCCAAAAAGTGGAAAATGCCTTGAAACTTGTCAATCTTCTTGATCTAGCAGATCGCCAGATCGGCCAGCTTTCGGGAGGGCAATTCCAACGGGTGCTAATCGCCCGCTGCTTGGTCCAAGAAGCAGATGTCATCTTTTTGGATGAGCCCTTCGCAGGGATTGACTCCGTCAGCGAAGACATTATCATGCAGACCCTTCAGACCTTGAAACAAGAAGGCAAGACCATTCTGATCGTCCATCACGATCTCAGCAAGGTCCCAGCTTATTTCGACCAGGTCCTCCTCCTTCACCGCAAGCTGATCGCTTTTGGAAAAACAGAGGAAACCTTTACCAAGGAGAATCTGCATGCAGCCTATGGGCATGAACTCTTTATAGGAGGTGGAGTCGGATGATTACAGAATTTATCGATGGATTACAGCAATTCCACTTCTTACAGAATGCCCTGATCACAGCCATTGCCATTGGTATTGTCGCTGGAGCTGTCGGATGCTTCATTATTTTGCGAGGCATGTCTCTCATGGGAGATGCTATCTCGCACGCAGTCCTTCCAGGGGTGGCCCTGTCCTTTATCCTTGGCATCAATTTCTTTATTGGCGCCATTGTCTTTGGGCTTCTAGCTTCCATCCTTATCACCTATATCAAGAGTAACTCCATCATCAAGAGCGACACAGCGATAGGGATTACCTTTTCTTCTTTCCTTGCCTTAGGAGTCATCCTGATTGGAGTCGCAAAAAGTTCCACCGACCTCTTCCACATCCTCTTTGGGAATATCTTGGCCGTGCAAGACCAGGATATGTGGATGACCATCGGTGTTGGGGTGGCGGTCTTGCTGGTAATTGTCCTGCTCTTTCGCCCCTTGCTACTCACTTCTTTTGATCCCGTTCTAGCTCAATCCATGGGCGTCCGGGTCAAGATCTATCACTACCTCCTCATGGTGCTCTTGACTTTGGTTTCTGTCACTGCTATGCAGAGTGTCGGGACCATTCTCATCGTCGCCATGCTCATCACACCTGCTGCGACAGCCTATCTCTATTCCAATAGCCTCTGGTCCATGATGCTTTTGTCCTCTAGCCTAGGTGCTCTTGCATCCGTTCTGGGACTCTTTATTGGCTATAGTTTGAACATCGCCGTTGGATCTTGTATTGTCCTCACTTCTGCCGTCTTCTTTCTCATCAGCTTTTTTATCGCTCCTAAGCAGAGAAAGAACAAGCACGCTCTTTCGTCTCATTAAAGGAGAAACACATGAAAAAAATCGCTTCTGTCCTCGCCCTCTTTGTGGCGCTCTTATTTGGCCTTCTAGCCTGTAGCAAGGGTTCTTCTTCTGGAGCTTCTGGTAAATTGAAAGTGGTCACCACCAATTCGATCCTTGCAGATATGACCAAAAATATTGCTGGGGATAAGATCGAACTGCACAGTATCGTTCCCGTCGGCAAAGATCCCCACGAATACGAACCGCTACCAGAAGATGTCAAAAAAACTTCGCAAGCAGACCTGATCTTCTACAACGGGATCAACCTCGAAACCGGTGGCAATGCTTGGTTCACTAAATTGGTCAAAAATGCCAATAAAGTAGAAAACAAGGATTATTTCGCAGTTAGCGAGGGAGTCGACGTCATCTACCTAGAAGGCCAAAACCAAGCTGGAAAAGAAGACCCTCACGCTTGGCTCAATCTCGAAAATGGGATTATCTACGCTAAAAACATTGCCAAACAATTGATCGCCAAAGATCCGAAAAACAAGGACTTCTACGAAAAAAATCTAGCAGCCTATACTGAAAAACTCAGCAAGCTCGACCAAGAAGCCAAGCAAGCATTCAATAACATCCCAGCAGAGAAGAAGATGATCGTAACCAGCGAAGGCTGCTTCAAGTACTTCTCCAAAGCCTATGGCGTCCCATCTGCCTATATCTGGGAAATCAATACGGAAGAAGAAGGCACACCTGACCAAATCAAAACGCTGGTAGAAAAGCTCCGTCAAACCAAGGTGCCGGCCCTCTTTGTTGAATCCAGTGTCGATGAACGTCCTATGAAAACTGTGTCTAAAGATACCGACATCCCAATCTATGCAAAGATCTTCACTGATTCCATTGCCAAAGAAGGAGAAAAGGGCGATAGCTACTACAGCATGATGAAATGGAACTTAGACAAGATCGCAGAAGGATTGAGTCAGTAGACCCTTTAGATTTCTAAACAAATCAGTGGCCCCTCCTCCGGTATTGCGGTACAATAAAAACAAAAAAAGGAGTCTTTTTATGGCAACATTTTTAGGAAACCCTGTTACCTTTACCGGATCTCAACTTCAAGTTGGGGAAATGGCTCATGATTTTTCATTGATCACTCCAGCTCTTGAGAAGAAATCTTTAGCTGATTTTGCTGGCAAGAAAAAAGTCCTCAGCATCATCCCATCCATCGACACAGGGATCTGTTCGATGCAAACACGTCACTTCAACAAGACCTTATCGGACTTGGAAGACACTGTCGTCTTGACGGTCTCTGTCGACCTTCCTTTTGCTCAAGGTAAATGGTGCGCTGCTGAAGGACTCGACAATGCCATCATGCTCTCAGACTACTACGACCATTCCTTCGGGAAAGCCTACGGCCTCTTGATCAATGAATGGCACTTGCTTGCGCGTGCTGTCTTGGTCTTAGATGCAGACAACAAGGTGACTTACGTTGAATACCTAGACAACATTAACAGCGAACCCAATTACGACGCCGCAATCGAAGCTGTCAAAGCACTTGGATAAACGAAAAAGAGGTCGTAGACCTCTTTTTGTCTGCTATAAAATCCGATGGAGCCCATTTTGGAGGAGGACCCGCCAGCGTAAGCGAGGGATGCCTTGTAGGAAGCTTCGCACGCGCTTTGCCACTTGTTGCTTATAGCTCTTACCTCCCTGTGCAAAAACTCCTTTTCGACTCCAATAACCTTGCTCTCCTCGGTCATTCTTCGGAGCTAGATAGCGAACACCTTGCTGATAGAGGACCTGCTTGCGAAAGGCTGGATCCCAAGCTTTGACGGGATCAATATCCAAGTCCTTATGGGTCCGGCCCCTAGCCAAGCCGTAGTTAAAACTGGCACCATTGACAATGCCATTTTCAGAAACTTCTATTGGATCAACTTCATTGAGAAAATGCCCAGCTTGATCGAGAATATACTCCGTATGAAAATTTAACAAGACCTTGAAATTAACTTGTTGGGAGGCCCCTGATGGATAATGAAGGTGACCATCTGGCCTTAGGGAGACCTTGTTATGAAGACGAGCAGCCGCATAAGCATCCACCGTGACCGCTCTAGCCTCCTGTAGGTAAGCTTGTAAGGCCTCCTCGTCAGTCTGTCCAGTTCTGGCCTCATGCGTCCGAATCCATTGTGCCTGGTAACTTGAAAGTAGGTAGCGCAACTGGTGAACCTGGCGTTTCAAGAGCTGATCTCCCGACTGATCCGCTAAGGGATCCTTTTCAAAGGCGATTTGCACGACGTGTGAAAAAGCCTTCCAAAAGTCGGAACCTGGCGGACAATCTGGAGCCATCCTACTCAGAAGAAAGGCTGTTTCTTCACAAGTTCCAGACAAGTCACTTGGCATAAGAAGAATTTTCATGACTCCCCTCAGCAAGTCTTGGGCAGCAGTTTCCGTTAGATCTTTGATCTCTTGAAACCACATGTTTTGAAACAGAGGACTGGCAAAGAAAAAGACAGACTGGTATTGTTCTTGATAGGCTTGTGGATCTCTCAATCCCTGCAAGTGCTTCTCTAGATAGGCTAAACTACTCTCTCTCCAGCCTAATCTCACTAATTCCCGTCTGTTCATAGTGCCGTCCTTTCTATGCTTCTATACTACCATCTTTTGGAGCTTGAGACAATTCTCATTACTCCACTAGCGTTTTTGAGGATTTTTTTGATATACTAGAAGTGAGCGAAGAAAAGAGGAAAGCATGACACCAAACAAAGAAGATTACCTCAAGTGCATTTATGAAATTGGCACAGAAGTAGAAAAAATTAGCAACAAGGAAATCGCGAGTCGCATGCAGGTCTCTCCACCCGCTGTGACCGAGATGATTAAGCGCATGATCTCAGAGGGTCTCTTGGTGAAGGACAAGTCTCGTGGGTATTTGCTAACGGATCTAGGATCGCAGTTGGTCTCTGATCTCTACCGCAAGCACCGCTTGATCGAAGTATTTCTTCTGGAAAAACTTGACTATACAACTGAAGAAGTCCATGAAGAGGCAGAAGTTCTCGAGCATACCGTTTCTGAACATTTCATTGACCAGCTGGATCACATGCTTGGAACTCCTAAGACCTGCCCTCACGGTGGGACAATTCCAAAGAAAGGCGAAAGGCTTGTCGAAGCCTACCAAGACCGTCTCAGCGAAGCGACCCAACCTGGTCTGTATATTCTGCAAAGGGTCCATGACACCTATGAATTGCTAAAATTCTTAGACCAGATCCATCTCCAGATTGGGAATACTATCGCGTTTCAACGGTATGATGACTACACAGGCCTCTATCACTTAATCATCCATGGACAAGAAATTTCTATCAACCAAGTGATCGCCCAACAACTCTATATCGAAAAACATGCAGTCTAAACCGACTGCATGTTTTCTTACTTATGGATTTTTTGTATCTAACAAAATCGTCACTGGACCATCATTGATCAATTCAATCGCCATATCGGCCCCAAAGATCCCTCGTTTGACAGGGACTTCTTTTTCTAATTGATCATTAAAGGCATCATATAACTGACTGGCCATATCTGGCTTGGCAGCCCCTGTAAAAGCAGGACGGTTGCCTTTTTTGGTATCCGCAAAGAGGGTAAACTGAGAAATAGAGAGGATTTCTCCTTCAATATCCTTGACAGACAGATTCATCTTGCCTTCTGCGTCTGAAAAAATCCGCATATTGACAAGCTTTCTCACAGCATAATTCAAATCTTCCTCGTGGTCCTCTGGGCCAACACCGACCAGTAATAAGAGCCCCTGATTGATTTTTCCCTGAATCTGACCTTCGATACTCACTTGGGCTTTTGTAACCCGTTGGATAATGATTTTCATAATAGCCTTTCTGGTAACTGAAGAGAGAATTAACCGTTGGTCCGTTTGACAGAGTAAACCTCTGGCACACTCTTAATCTTGTCCACGACTGTGGTCAGTGTAGAGAGGTTGGAAATACCAAAGGAGACATGGATATTAGCAAATTTCATATCCTTGGTTGGTTGAGCATTGACTGTTGATATATTCTTGGTTGTGTTTGAAAGAACTTGCAGTACATCATTCAACAGTCCTGTACGGTTGAGACCGTAGATATCGATATGGGCCATATACTCCTTATTTGAGTTTGAATACTGGTCTTCCCACTCCACATCAAGGAGACGTTGCTCGTAGTTTTCTTGGGCACGGAGATTCATACAGTCCACACGGTGAATAGCCACACCGCGTCCCTTAGTAATGTAACCGACAATGTCGTCACCCGGAACTGGATTGCAACACTTGGCAATCCGAACTAGGAGACCTGAGGCACCTTCAATGACCACTCCACCCTCATGCTTAACCTTGAGGGTTTCTTTGTTTTCAACCTTAACTTCGCCACCTTTGACAAGCTCTTCTGCTTCCGCCTTGGCCTTGGCACGTTCTTCCTCACGACGTTCCTTTTCAGTCAGACGGTTAAAGACAGTAATAGCTCCAATTTCTCCAAAACCAATAGCCGCAAAGAGGGATTCTTCTGTCTTGTAGCTGGTCTTTTGAAGGACCTCGTCCATGTGACGCTTGTCCATGAATTTATTGGCTACATAGCCGTTTTCTTGGAACTGGGCCATCAACATCTCACGGCCCTTGTTAACGGATAATTCCTTGTCTTGATTTTTAAAGAACTGACGAATCTTGTTGCGCGCCTTGCTGGTCTTGACCATGTTGAGCCAGTCACGACTCGGACCAAAGGAGTTGGGATTGGTGATAATTTCAACCTGATCCCCTGTCTTGAGCTTGGTTGTCAGCGGAACCATACGGCCATTGACCTTGGCACCAGTCGCTTTTTCACCGACTTCGGTGTGGATTTCATAGGCAAAGTCAATCGGTCCTGAATCTTTTGGAAGAGAGCGGACAGCTCCATCTGGGGTAAAGACGTAAATTTCCTCAGCCAGATAGTTTTCCTTAACTGAATCGACAAATTCCTTAGCATCATCAGC
>ENA-UPWP01001531-UPWP01001531.1-human-gut-metagenome-genome-assembly--contig:-NODE-1531-length-11742-cov-3.213802_pt1 | contig 11742 bp, 9 predicted proteins | sample MGYA00250052_ERZ773380 | MGnify/ENA primary metagenome ERZ773380 (study PRJEB29103, sample SAMN06112063) | human gut metagenome | biome: human gut; feature: ankylosing spondylitis patient; material... | reverse complement strand
CCGCACAGTTGAGTAGGGCTGTAAAAGCTGATGAAATCAGCGTAGTAGAGCCCACTCAACCACTGCGTCTTGCTCGATAATCCAAAGACAATTGAAGAGGCCAGGACTTTTGTCCCAGCCTCTTCCGTCAATTATTCATTCATATTCACACGATGCCATTCATTGATGACATAAGCTAGTTCTCCCAACTGATAAAGACCAACACCACTGATTTCAGAACTTTCTGGGGTCGTTCCACCCAGTCCTGCAGTATAGATGGCAACCAAATAAGGGGTCGATTCATGGACAATGGCATCAACATTGAGCGCTTCCGCAACATAGCCCGGTTTTTGTTGAATGACCAAATCTGGCAAGAATTTCTTATAGTACTCACCTGGGAAAGATTCCCCAATCAATTCCAACAAATCTGCATATTTTTCTTGATGATTCCAAAGATATTGCAAGACATGGATATAATAATCCGTTGTCGTTTTATTATCTTCGCTAAAGGTTTTGACTTCTGGTGAGCGAGATTGACCATAGCGACTGAATAACTTGCGCGCTTGCTCCATTCCCCCTAAACGATCTGCCAAGGCATAGGCTGGGGTATTTTCAGAGTAAACTAATGAATAGCGTTGCATATCAGGGATAGACATGGCTCCATCAAAGGCAGCAACGTAATTGTCATGTTCCCCTACATATTCATAGTAGGTATTGTTAATGTCAAACCGATCTGTTAAATTGAGTTTCCCCTTTGTGACCTCATCCACCACCAACATGTTCAACGGTAGCTTATAGGTACTTCCTGCCGTCATTGGTTGAAGATCATTCATGGCAAATTGCTCTCCTGTAATGGCATTGCGATACGTGAAGGCAACTTGTGACGGATCAATTCCACTTTCCGCTAGGAAATCCTGGACAACCTCTACCAAACCCTTATTAGCATAATCATAGACAAGGCCATAAGCACTCATCGTTTCCATGTCTGCATCGACCACTGCTTGCTTGGCTTCAGGAGATTTGACACGTGGTTTTTTCGTCTCAGGCGTAGACTTTTCTATATCTTTTTCTTTTGCTTCTTTTGTTTTCTTTTCTTTTTTTTCAATTGCTGATGCTGTTGGTTGCGTAACATGCAAGTAGCCCAGTGCGCTTGTTCCCACTAAGCACAATAGAATACTGACCGCAATCATGATCGAGCGTAGATTAAAATATTTTTTCATACGAGATTAATTATAAAAGATTCTACTGAAAATAACAAGAATTATCAGAAATAGAAAACGATTTCTTTTTAAAAAGATTATTTCTTTTCATCAAAGGCTTATTTTCGTTTAAAGGAGCCCATAATTAGCTTAGCGATCTCACGCGCAATCGTCCGGAATAAGGAACTCAAGAAGGAATCCTTAGCTTTTTCAAGACTGGATTTTCTTGGGCGACCTGGACTGCGTTTTTGCTCTGTTTTTTCTGTTACAGACCGTTCTTTTTCTGCTTCTTTTTTCTCTTCTTGCACTTCCTTGCTTGCTTTAGCCGCTAATTTTTCATAGGCAGATTCTCGGTCAATCGCTGTCGCATACTTTTGATGGAAAGACGATGTTGTAATCAAGGCCAATTGTTCACTTTCATTTAAGAGGTCAAAACTTGATTGAGGAGAGAGAATATAAGCACGCTCAACAACACTAGGTTGCCCCTTCTCATTCAGGAAAGAAACCAAGGCTTCCCCTGTCCCTAATTCTGTGATCACTGTTTCTGTATCAAAGTCTGGATTCGGACGAAAACTTTGGGCAGCCACCTTGATGGCCTTCATTTCTTTTGGTGTATAAGCTCGAAGCGCATGCTGCACACGATTTCCAAGCTGTGCCAAAACAGATTCTGGTAGATCTTGAGGATTTTGGGTAATAAAGTAAATCCCTACACCCTTAGAACGAATCAGGCGCACGACTTGCTCGACTTTCTCAAGAAAGAGCTTGCTTGCATCCTTAAAGAGGAGATGGGCTTCATCAAAGAAGAAAACCAGTTTTGGCTTTTCGGGATCCCCAACCTCGGGAAGTGTTTCAAAGAGGCGAGACAACATCCAAATTAAAAAGGTTGAATACAATTTTGGTGAATGAAAGAGCTTTGTAGCCGAAAGAATATTGATATACCCACGCCCTGATGCATCGAGTTGCATAAAGTCATTTAAATCAAGTGCAGGCTCTCCGAAAAACTGATCCGCTCCTTCTTCTTCAAGAACCAAGAGGCTTCTTTGGATCGCACCGACAGATTGTTTGGTGATATTACCATATTGGGCAGAATAGTCTGAGCTGTGTTCATAGACTTCCTTTAAAAGGCTTTGCAGGTCCTTCAAATCAATCAAAGGCCAATCTTTCTCTTGAGCCACTTTAAAGACAATTGCAAGAATTCCTGATTGAGTTTCATTCAAATCAAGCAGACGAGAAAGAAGCAATGACCCCATTCCTTCGACAGTCGCACGAACAGGGTGACCAGCTTGGCCAAAGACATCCCACAATCGAACAGGGAAGGCTTGCGGCTCAAACGGATCTGTGAGACCAAGCAGTTTGTAGCGTTCTTCCAGTTTTGGAGTCCATTGCCCCGCTTTGGCTAAACCAGATAAATCTCCCTTGATATCAGCTAGAAAGACCGGAATGCCCTCTTTGCTTAATTTTTCTGTGAGGACCTTGAGGGTAACTGTTTTCCCTGTCCCTGTTGCTCCTGCAATCAAGCCATGACGATTCAACATCCGTAAATAGATAGGCGTCTCAACTGCTCCTTTGGTAATGGTAATACTAGTCATTTCATTTCTCCCTGAATATTTCAGTTTTCATTTTAACGGTCATCTTTTCCTTGCCTAAGCCCTTCAAACTGGGCTTCTGATAAGTAAGACACACTCCTATTAGTGTATCATTTTCCTGTCCAAACGCAAGAAATTATACTCCGATTTTCCGGATACAAACAAAAAAATCTATAAGAGCCAATTGTCGCTCTTATAGATTCCTTTATTTTATTATTTTGCTGCTGCAAACAAGTCATTAACTTTATTCCAGTTGATCACTGAGAAGAAAGCTTTGATGTAGTCAGGACGTACGTTACGGTATTTTACGTAGTAGGCATGTTCCCAAACATCCAAACCAAGGATTGGTGTTTTTCCTTCAGAGATTGGTGTATCTTGGTTTGCTGTTGAAGTGACTTCAAGTTTACCTTCTTTGTTGACAACCAACCATGCCCAGCCAGAACCAAAACGGGTCGTTGCTGCTGCTGTGAAGGCTGCTTTGAAGTCTTCAAATGAACCAAATGTGGCATCAATAGCTGCAGCAAGTTCTGCTGAAGGAGCTGTTTGTTCTGGAGTCATCAATTCCCAGAAAAGAGCGTGGTTCAAATGACCACCACCATTGTTGATCACAGCTTGGCGAATGTCAGCTGGAATGGATTCAACATTAGCTAACAAGCTTTCAAGGTCTTCTCCAATTTCAGGATGTTTTTCAAGAGCTGCATTCACATTGTTTACATATGTTTGATGGTGTTTATCATGGTGCAAATGCATGGTTTCTTCATCGATATAAGGTTCCAATGCATCATAAGCATATGGTAATTCTGGTAAAATGATAGCCATTTTATGGTCCTCTTTTCTTTATTACTGATTTGATGATAACGCAAACAGCTAAATTATTCAACTAATCTGCTTGCAATTTCATTCATGTTTAGACGCTATTTGCCACTTTTAAAAGTGCCACATCAAATAAGTAGTCTTTATCATACGTTCCACTTTTAATTACATAATCCGTCTCGATGAAGGTCATCATGGCCTGCTTCAAAAAGGACAGGGAAAGCTTGCGGCTATCCCGTAAGGCAAACTTCACCTGATATGGATTGACCTTGCGTCCTGACAACTCTGACAAGCTCGCTACGATTTGGCTTTCGGATTGACCTTCTTCTGAAAATATTTTTACTTGAGAAAACATTCGGAATTGTCCCAACAGAATAGCAATCAATTTTATTTCATCTTCTCCTTGTAAGCGGAGATCTTTCACCAAATTCCGGGCTTGATCGATTTGGCGTTTGAGAATCATTTGGGTCAGATCAAAAATATTATCTTGCAAGGTTTTGGGAACAACCTCCTCAATATCTTCGAGGGTAATCTGACCATCCTCTTTATAAGCCTGCAAAAGAGCGAGATTCTTCTGTAACTCTCCAAAATCATAGCCAGATTTTAAAAGTAGTTGGTCCAAGGAATCGCCCACAAACTGCAGGGCCAATTCTTGGGCTTGGCTTGCAAAATAGCGCTTTACCTCTTGCTCTTTAGGAGTCGCTGCTTCAATGATTTGGGCATCCCGTTTTAGGAGTTTGACCAAGCGACGCTTACTATCTAATTTTCCTTCTGCAAAGATCAGCAAATGGGTCGATTCAGAAGGATTTTCCAGGTAGTTTTCAAATTGCTTCAGATCTTCATCTGTTAAATAGCGTTTTTTGGCAGTAGTCAGATCCAATAAGTGATCCAAAATCACAATTTTTTCATCAGCGAAAAAGGGAAGACTGACCAAATCCAGCTCTACCTCAGCATAGGAGGCTTCCTTCATATCAAAATAAGAATAATTCAAATCTGAGGGATCATAGCCTATTTTTTTTAAAATGTCTTTTTTTAACCATTCAAATTGACCTACATCCTCGCCTGTCAAGACAAGAATAGAAGGCAGAGTTTGAACCGTCAGATGTTTAGTGTCGGTAATTGCTTGCATGAAACTCTCTTATCTTTATCCGTTTAGTGGATTTCGTGTTCAGCAGCCATTTTTTGTTCCAATGGTGGTTTTTCATCGGACAAATCAGGTGCTCCTACAAAATTAGGAATTTGCTCAAACGAGTTGCCTCCAAAGCTCCCCCCTGTCGCTGTGACCTGTGGTTCAGAAACTACTCCCATAGGAGTTTCTACTGGTTGTGGGAAGGTATTTTTCCCTGGAAGCATCATGAGAATCAAGAGAGAAATAACTGTAATCCCCCAAAGAAATAGGAAAATATCTAGCCCCGTCAACAAATAGAGCAGAACCGGACCAAGGTTTAAAAAGATCCAAGACCAATGGATTCCTGCATCCCGCAAGCGACGCACACAAATGGCTTGACTGGGTACTAAAATGAGGAAGTAAAAGAATGCTAAGAAAGCGAGCGCCCATAAACCTGTCTTAGAATGAACAGTTGAAAAATTGAGCGTTTCTTGAGCATTTTGATGGGATAAAGAGGCCACGATATAAAAAACCCAAAGAGGCAAAGAAATCAGGGAATTCCAGAAAAAAGCTAGCCAAAAATGGGCCCGACTGGTCTTACTTGAAAAATCTGCATACTGTATCCAAAATTGCTTAAATGCGTTCATACGATTCTACCTTTACATTGATTTCACCTTCTATAATAGCAATTTTCAGCATAGAAAGCAAACCTCTCCTCGTCTCTAGCGGACCGTTTCCACCCTCCAATGGTCCCACCCAATCAAGCGAATTGCTCCCCTTTCATCGGTACGAAGATAAGAAATAGAGCGTTCCTCTAGACGATCGAGCAATTCTTTATGGGGATGTTGGTAGCGATTTTTCTTTCCAACAGAGATCAAGGCCAACTGAGGATGTAACTGATCTAAAAACACATCACTAGAGGAACCTTTAGAACCGTGGTGGCCTACTTTCAAGACATCTACTTGTAATTGTGGATCGTTTTTCAATAGTTTCTTCTCTCCGGCTTCTTCCAGATCACCTGTGAACAAAAACCGTTTCTGATAGAATTGTCCATAAAGAACAATAGAGTCATCATTTTTACCATCTCCAATACCATCAGGGGCTAAGACCTCTAGGTAGCTGTCAAAAATGGGAAGTCGTTCACCCCTCTGGACCACTTTAATCGGACTATGAAGCAGTTTCAATTTCTCTCGAAATTGAGAATTAGTTAGACTACCTGGACTGACATACACTTTTTTAATTGGGATTTGTTTGGCAACCTCCACCATATCACCCATATGGTCCTGGTCTGTATGAGTCAAGACCAAAGCATCGAGTTTTCCAACACCTCGACTCTTGAGATAGGGAATCAAGGTTTGATCCGCATTGGCAGATTGACTGCGCTCTTGCCACTTGTCTCCACTTTTAAAAGTGACGCGTCCTCCGACATCAATCAAAATGGTTCTTCCTCTCCAATCACGTAAAAAGATACTGTCTCCTTGACCGATATCCACCATAGTGATCTCATTTTCTAAAGGATGCTTGGTCCAACAAAAGATGAGTAGAATCATACCGATGAACAGAAAACGAAGTTTCTTTTGCTTTCGAAGATCATATAAGGTCCCTAAAAGAAGTAAGAGGACGATCAGAGCTAATCCCGTCGGCTGACCAAATACCAACGGTAGCGACGTGAGTTTTGAGATCCAACGAATACACTCCTCTATGAGTAGAAAGAAACTATTAAAAATCGTAAGCGGCTTTAGAATCGATAAGATAAATAGCACTGTTAACCCTGGAAGGAGAACAAGATCAAACAAGAAAGAAAAGAGGAAGGTTAAAGGGAGTGACCATGGTTGAAAGACACTAAAATAATAGGTCAAAAGGGGTAATATACCCAGACTAATCCAGAAACTTTCCACTAGTACCTTTTTAAGTCCTGAATAAGAATTGGTATCTATCAAGGTCAAAATAAAGGCATAGGCACAACTCAAGACGCCTCCAGCTGTCAGGAGAAACTTGGGCGTGAGCAACATTAAGAGCATCAAGGTCATCGCCATATTCTCCATCCCTCGGATGCCCTTTTGAGAGAGGATCTTCTGCAAGAGACTGCGAACCACTGAAACAGAAAAACCTGTCAAGCCAGCATACACCAAAGAAATTGGAACCATCCAGATATCGACTGTCTCTTGCAAGATTCCTAGACGTAAGAGAGCTTTTCGGATCCCATTAATGAAAAAGCCGACCTGCATCCCAGACAAGGCAAACAAATGAATAATTCCTAAACTCGTGTAAAGCTGATCCATCTCCTCAAAATCCGTATCTAAATAACCAAAAAGAAGGCCGGTCATATACTGGTTCATTGGCTGTGGAAAGTGCTCCTTGCTCCAAACAATAGCTTGGCGCCTCCATTGAGATAGCCAATCGAAAACATTCCACGTTTGGACGGGAAGCGCAGATTGGATCGTTTCAATTCTAATTTGGTGATATATTCCCTGAGTCTTCAAATAAGCTCGATAGTCAAAACCTCTAAAATTTCGCTGCCCTTCTGGCTCTTCTATGACACCCTTATACGTCAAATCCAGCAAGTGGATTTGATTTTGCCACTGCTGTTTTTCTTTCTCAGATTTCAAGGTGTAAAAAACTTGGTAGGTACTACCCTGATCTTTAGCACGAAAAGACAGGGCGTCCCCATTGATCTTGATGGTATCTGGAATCAGACGTAAGTGGGATGGGGGCTGACTTTCTGCTTGTACTGGATGATCCTGTATTCGCTGAAAGACAAAAAAGGCCGCAAAACAAAGGGTTGCTAAAGCAAGCCCTAGTAAACTTGAGCGCTCCCCTTTATAGTGATGAACCGCTAAAACTCCCACTACTACTAGACCGCTGATCGAAAGCCAAGATGGTTGATAGGTACTAAAATACAGCCATAGGAGTACAAAAGCGAGATGGACAAGCGAAAAAGGGAGGTCTTTAATCCACCGTGAAAGCATCTCTTAGTTTCTCCAGTGTTTTCTCTCCGATTCCTGAAACATTCTTCAGATCATCCACTGATCGAAAAGGACCATTTGCTTCGCGATAGGCGATAATGTCCTGGGCACGTTTCTGGCCAATGCCTGATACGGTTTGGAGCTCTGATTCGGTCGCTCGATTCAAATGGACCTTGCCTGTTTTTTCTGCTGGTGCTGACGAAGTTGCAGAACTTTCTGAACTTCCAAGTGCTGGAACATCCTCTCCTTCTTTAGCAACATAGATCACTGCTTCATCAGAGAGTTTTTGCGCCAAGTTGACCGATTGGCTATTGGCATCTGCTGTCATCCCACCCGCCTTATGAATGGCATCGTGGACTCTGCTATTTAAGCGTAGCTCATAGACACCTGGTTGTTTGACAGCTCCTTTGACATCGACCGTAATGATCTCGGATGCCTCAGACACAGATGCTGCCGTCTTTTCTTCTTTGGAACTAGTGGTCTGCACCTTTTCTTTGCTCGAAGTTGAACTAGAAGCTTGATAAATATCCGGTATGGTGGATGCACTTGACTGAGGTCGATGGAAAAGAAAATACCCTCCAAGTAAGAGTCCGATAGCAGTAAGAGCTAAAAAGAGCTTATATTCTTTGATTTTTTCGATGATATCCTCCATAAGAAACCTCCTCTCACTTTTATTATTCGTAAAAATAAAAAAAACTGAGAAAAACTCTCAGTTTTTTTACTTGTTTTTCCGATGTTTGTCTGGATCCCATACAAAGCTTGCTAGGTAACTAAAGAGCAAGGTCAAGATGCCCACGACTAAGACAAGGGGAATCAAAAGGATTTTTAACAAACGAATCAAGATAAAAGGTTTTGTTGGGGTGTTGATCGCTTGCGCTTCCGCATCCAAGCGATCAAACTCCTCTTGGATACGGCGGGCAACTTCTGCCACTCCTTCGTCATTCATCTTTTTAATATCCGAAATATCGATGGGATGTCCAAAGTTCATATCAATGCGTTCACCCGTTGCCAACCCTTTCAAGTCTCTTGGACCAGTATAAGTCACTGGCATGATACGGACCTTCGCCATTTTAGCAATGATTGCAACACCGCCTTTAACGTCTTGAGAATGACGGCTTCCACTTGGGAACATAATCAAGGAACGGTTGCTCTTTTTCAGCATATTGACAGGATACTTAATGGCTTCTGCTCCCGGATTTTCACGGTCGATCGGAAATGCCCCACACATGCGAATCCACCAGCCAAAAATACGATTGGTGAAGAGTTCTTTTTTCTCCATAAAGATAAACTGCTTTGGCTTGGTTGCAAAGGCCATATAGACCGGATCCCACCAAGTCCGGTGAGGCGATACCAATATGTAGTTCTCTTCCTGATCTGGAATATTGTCCTTATGATGGTAATGGGCATTCCCATTTAAAACCCAAAGAATAAAGGCAACAAGGCCACGTAAATAGGTATAAAACATAGTTGTTCCTCAAATCCATTTCATTTGTCTCTCTACAAGATATTCAATCATGTAAAACATTCTTTCTTATTATACCGTATCCTGATTTTGACCGCAAACCTTTTTAGATAAAAAATGTCTCAACGGACCGATTCTAGATAGTCTTTTTCTCAAAAAAATGATATCATATTGTCTATGGAAACGAATGAATTAAAGGGGTTATCCCTCAGTGAAGTCCGCAAGAAAATGGATCGCGGACAAACCAATGATTTTACAACGAATACAAGTACCAGTACCTGGCAAATCATTAAGCGCAACGTCTTCACCTTGTTTAATACCTTAAACTTTGTGATTGCCGTAGCCTTGGCTGCTGTACAGGCCTGGAGCAATATGATCTTTTTCGCGGTTATTTGCTTCAATGCCATTACAGGAATCATGACCGAGATGCGCGCCAAGCGGATGATTGATAAGCTCAACCTCATGAGTCGTGAGCTAGTGACTGTCATTCGTGACGGGGAAAAAGATGCGATTCCACCAGAAAAGCTTGTTCTAGGTGATTTAATGCTCTTGTCTTCGGGTGAGCAGATCCCTAGTGATGCTGAGGTCATGTCCGGTATCGCAGAAGCCAATGAGGCTATGCTGACTGGTGAGAGTGATCTGGTCTTAAAAGAAGTTGGTGATGAACTGCTTTCTGGTAGTTATATTGCCAGTGGTCAAGTCTATGCCCGTGTCAAGCGAGTTGGAGCAAACAACTATGCCAACAAACTGATGATGGAAGCTAAAACCTTGAAGCCTATCAATTCGCGTATTCTTTATAACTTAGCGAAAATTTCTAGCTTCACTGGTAAAATTATCATCCCATTTGGCCTTGCCCTCTTCTTTGAAGCATTGTTGATCAAGATGCTGCCAATCAAGGATTCTGTCGTGAATTCTTCCACAGCTCTCCTGGGAATGTTGCCAAAAGGAATTGCCTTACTGACAGTTACGTCTCTTTTGACAGCGGTTATTAAGCTCGGTATGCGCAAGGTTCTTGTCCAAGAAATGTACTCAGTAGAAACCCTGGCGCGTGTGGATACCTTGTGTCTAGATAAGACCGGTACCATCACCCAAGGGAAGATGACAGTTGAAGCTCTCCATAGCTTATCTGATCATTTTTCTGAGGAAACCATCAAAGTTATCCTTTCAGCTTACATGCAATATAGCGAGGACACCAATCCTACTGCTCAAGCTATTCGCAAGGCTTATGGGGAGTTGGAGCATGCTTATACTGCGGAAAACATTATTCCTTTCTCAAGTGATCGGAAATGGGGAGCCATGCACCTATCCAACCTTGGAACCGTCTTTCTCGGTGCTCCTGAAATGCTCCTTCAAGAAAATCCAGCTGCTGTCGTCGAAGCACAAGCTCGTGGATCGCGCGTGCTCGTCTTGGCTCACAGTTCAGAACTGATTAGCATGCAGGAATTGAATCTGCCTGAAAATCTTGAAGGGATTGCCGTTATTGAGATTACAGACCCCATTCGTGAAGGGGCTTCAGATACTCTTGAGTATTTGCGCTCTCAAGGAGTGGATCTCAAAATCATCTCCGGTGATAACCCTGTGACGGTCTCTTATATCGCTCAACAAGCTGGCTTCAAAAATTATGAGAACTACGTCGATTGTTCAAAAATTTCTGATGATCAATTAGTGGATCAAGCAGAAGAAACAGCTATCTTTGGGCGCGTGTCTCCTCACCAGAAAAAACTGCTTATCCAAACTTTGAAAGCAGCTGGTCGGACGACTGCTATGACAGGAGATGGGGTCAATGATATCCTTGCTCTTCGCGAAGCAGACTGCTCCATCGTGATGGCTGAGGGAGATCCAGCAACCCGTCAAATTGCCAATATTGTTCTTTTGAACTCTGACTTTAATGACGTTCCAGAAATTCTTTTTGAAGGCCGTCGTGTGGTGAATAACATTGGACGAATCGCTCCAATCTTCTTTATCAAAACGATCTATTCCTTCCTCTTGGCTATCATCTGTATTGCCAGTGCCCTCTTCTTTAACGTCAATTATTTGCTGATTTTCCCTTTCATTCCTATTCAAATCACCCTGATCGACCAATTCGTCGAAGGATTCCCACCATTTGTGTTGACCTTTGAACGCAATATCAAACCGGTTGAAAAACACTTCTTGAGACGTTCCCTTCTGTTAGCCTTACCAAGCGCCTTGATGGTCGTCTTTAGTGTCTTGTTTATTCGCCTTTGGGGAGCAAGCCATGGTTGGTCTGCAGCCGATATGTCTACTGTATCCTACTACTTACTTGGATCCATCGGTTTCCTATCCGTTATCCGTGCTTGCCTGCCACTAAATATCTGGCGGGCCCTCCTCATCATCTTCTCTGTAGTAGGATTCTACGCATCTGCGGTCGTGTTGAAAAACTTGATCGAGATTTCCCTCCTTACAACCACTACTTTCCCAGTTTATCTGGCATTGATGGCTATCTTTACAGGAGTCTTTATCCTCACTACGATTCTCCAAAAATATGAATTTGATTAAAAAAAGTTGAGAGTAAAAACTCTCAACTTTTTATGTTTTATCGATCTTTCCCCAGGCCTCTTTTCATGCTATAATAGAGCCATGACAGATATCGAATTAAAAGACGGCGAGC
>ENA-UPWP01001530-UPWP01001530.1-human-gut-metagenome-genome-assembly--contig:-NODE-1530-length-11757-cov-4.217637_pt1 | contig 11757 bp, 8 predicted proteins | sample MGYA00250052_ERZ773380 | MGnify/ENA primary metagenome ERZ773380 (study PRJEB29103, sample SAMN06112063) | human gut metagenome | biome: human gut; feature: ankylosing spondylitis patient; material... | reverse complement strand
ATGGTATGCATGCCAGCTTCCGGCATATCTTGTTGAGTCAATACAACAGTCAACTCTTTGGCACGGTCGTTACGGTAAAGATGGGCAAAAAGCTGCTGATTATCGCCGAGGATATCGAGGGTGAGGCACTGACCACCATCATTCTGAACAACCTGCGTGGTACTTTCAAGTGCGCTGCTGTCAAGGCTCCGGGCTTTGGCGACAGAAGAAAGGAAATGCTCCAGGATATCGCAATCCTGACCGGCGGTACTGTCCTGTCCTCTGACCTGGGCATGGAACTGGCTGACGCAAGCGTTGAGATGCTGGGCAAGGTTAGCCAGGCTGTTATCGACAAGGAGAACACCATCCTGGTCGGCGGCGCAGGCACTTCTGAGGCGATCCAGGAGCGTATCGCAGAGATCAAGAATCAGATCGCTGCATCCACTTCTGACTTCGACAAGGAAAAGATGCAGGAACGCATCGGCAAGCTGTCCGGCGGCGTAGCTGTTATCAAGGTCGGCGCTGCAACCGAAGTTGAAATGAAGGAAAAGAAGCTGCGCATTGAGGACGCTCTGTCCGCAACCAAGGCAGCTGTAGAAGAGGGCATCGTTGCCGGCGGCGGCACAGCACTCATCAATGCAATCCCGGCAGTAGAAAAGCTGGTTCCGTCTCTGGACGGCGACGAAAAGACCGGCGCAAAGATCGTTCTGCGCGCTCTGGAGGCTCCGCTGCGTCAGATCGCTGCAAATGCTGGTCTGGAAGGCAGCATCATCGTGGATAAGATCCGCCGCAGCCGCAAGGTTGGCTATGGCTTTGATGCTTACAACGAGACCTACTGCGATATGATGGCAAACGGTATCGTTGACCCGACCAAGGTTACCAGAAGCGCACTCCAGAATGCTGCATCCATTGCATCTATGGTTCTGACCACAGAGAGCGCTGTTGCAAACATTCCGAAGGATGAGCCGGCAGCCGCAGCTCCGGCAGCAGGCGGCATGGGCGGTATGTATTGATCCGCTGAATCAAGCAAGCCAGGCATAACACAACAAATAACAAAGCGGAACATGGGCGTTTGCCTGTGTTCCGCTTTTTGTTGTATGCAGATAGAAACACCGCCCGGAATGGATGTTCGCATTCCGGGCGGTGTTTGTTTTATTGCTTGATAATGGTACTTACTGTCCCCGTTTCTGTGCCTTGTTCAAGAAACGGTCTGCGTCCACCAGAAAGCGCTTGTGCGTGCCGGAGCCGATCACGCCCACGCCGTCCTCTGCGGTCACGTGGTATGAGATCTCTCTGCCGCTGACGCCGGTGATCTCTGCGGTTGCAGTAACAGTCAGACCCTCCGGCGTTGCTGCATCGTGGCTGATGTCCAGCTTTGTGCCGACTGTGGTCTCGCCCTCACTGAGAAACGGTGCAATGGCATTGCAGGCAGCCTCTTCCATGAGCGCTGCCATCATCGGTGTGGCAAACACCGGCAGCGAACCGCTGCCCACGGTCAAAGCCAGATTGGTCTCATCGACCTTGACGCTGGCAGTGCCTTTACTTCCAATTGTGATCGGTTCCATAACAATTCTCCTCTTCCTTTTACAGGAACTTAGTCCGTTGTGGTTTCTGTGGTATCTTCTGTGGGATCCGGCAGCACATCCAGTGCGCTGGGGGAAATGATGTCACCCAGGATTCGGTCATATGTCAGAGTGTCCAGCTTTTTGTCCGCCTCCTGCATGGGCATATAGTTAGTGGAATATACCGGCTCGACCTCCATCTCGTTCATCATGGACTGGGTAAAGCTGTCTCTCGGCGCATCGATCAGATCCATGACCAGATACGGTGCATAGAAGGCAGAAACCGCCTCCGTGGGGAGCGAGCTGGTATCCAGACCGTAGTTGTTCCACAAAATGTAGCGCTGCTCATACAGCGTGCTGCAGTTTTCACTGGTGATGTTCAGCTGGCTGTAGATGCCGTCGTCTCCACGCAGGGACGGGAAATGGTCACCGACAAACAGCACGATGGTCGGCTCGTCGATCTGAGAAAGCCGTTCCAAGAAGTCTGCCAGTCCGTCTGCGGAATGCTGCAGCCGGCTCAGATAGTTGACAAATTCGTCATCGCTGTCCCCGTCTGTATAGGGCTGGTGGTTCTGCATGGTTGTTGCATGAACATACAGCGGCTCATTGGTAGAGGCGATCAGCGATTCGATCTGGTTGTAAACTACGTTGTCGTCGATGTACTCGCCGTAGGTGGTGGTCGGAACGGTGAAGTCATCCTCGAAGATCATGGTGTCAAAATTGAACTGTCCATAGATCCGCTTACGGCTGTAAAAGCTGCTCTGGAACGGATGGACATACGCCGTGGAATAACCCCAGCTCTTATAGTAAGACGGCACAGTGGGCTGCTGCCGGGTGAGCAGCATACGCTGCGGCATATTGGGGTCATTCAGCGACTTTACCGGCAGACCGAACAGCAGCTCAAATTCTGTCCGGACGGTATAGCTGGCATAGGTCGGCACGATCAGTGTACCCTCTGTTCCCATAGAAGCGGCTCTGTCCAGTCCGGAATAGTAGGAGTCCAGGTCGGTGTAGCCCAGCTCTGCCAGCTTATCGGAAAATGCACGGAAATCCGCAAAGGATTCCGACATGATCTCTACCACATTGGGCTTTACGCCGTTATCGAAGTCCAGATCCGGCACTTCCTTTGACAGATACTGCTTGACGGTATCGTCGCTGTCCTGTTTATAGTCGTCCGGCTCTTCCAGCTGGTTGGACAGATTCTCAGAACCGGTCTGCATAAAGAACGCCAGAAAGCCGTTGTTGTCGAACTTTTCATTTAAGATAAAGGTATTGTCCGCCTCTTTGGTGTCCAGACCGAACAGCGCATAGACCGGCTGGGAAACTGCCGGAACAGTCACCACCATAACACAGGCGATCAGACAAGCCAGCCCCGGCGCCAGGCGCTTGCGCAGCTTGATACGCATTTTCAGCCGTGGATTGAACCAGAACGCCAGCAGGATAAAGGCGGCGCAGATGCTGATGTACAAGACCAACCTGGGCGTGATCTTGATGTAGGCGAACGAGGTCAGACTCTTTACGCTGCGGAACAGCTTCATGTCCGTCATAATCAGATGGTTGCCGTTGGTGTTATACTTGAATAGCTCCGTGATACTCAGCGCCATGTACAGGATGCTCTCCAGCAGCATGGAGAACCACCCGGAGCGGAACAGCAGTAGCGCTCCCACAAAGATCAGCCCGGCAATCAGCACGTTAAACAGCATGATGGTGGGATGATCGGTGATGAACAATACCAGCTTGCTGGGGTATTTGTCCTGGTTCAGCTCCGCCATGCACACAATGAAGATCGGATACAGGATCAGCAGCAGCCGGTTGGTCATAGGATAGCGCAGCGTATTATACGAACGTTTCTCATGCACAGAGCAGAACCACGCCCGAACGGAAGAAAAGCAGTTATGCCATGTCATATGTTCTTTCATGTCTCAATTATCACCTTTGTTTCGAAACGAATTGCGAAAAGGCAGTGGTTTCCCCTGCCTCGACATTACATTACTATAACATAAATTTGCGGTTTCTGCAAGCGCTCTCATCAAAAACTCACCTAATTTTCACGGAATTTGTACATTCCATCGAAAAAAGTCAGCGGCAAAACACGGTTTTGTGCAAGTTGCAGAGGACAAATTTCCCGTATTTGGGTGCAAATCGACACTTTCTCTGCCGCCTGTCAGCCGCACCAGAAACCGCCGTTCACCGGGATATCCTGTCCGGTGATATACGCCGCCCGGCCGGACACCAGAAAGCGCACCGCATCCGCCACATCCTCCGGTTTTCCCAGCCGTCCCAGAGGTGTTTCCTCTGCCAGTTCGTCCAGGGTCTCCTGGGGCAGATGGGCGACCATATCCGTGGCGATCGTCCCCGGCGAGACCGCATTCACCCGGATGCCGGACGGCCCCACTTCCTTCGCCAGCGCACGGGTAAACGCCAGCACAGCGCCCTTTGTGACGGAATAGTCCACCTCACAGGATGCGCCGGTCTCGCCCCACATGGACGAAATATTCACAATGCACCCGGTGTGCCGGGAAATCATGGACGGCAGCAGCAGCCGGCTCAGTTCCACCACGGCAGTGAGATTTACCGCATAGAGCCGCCGCACCTGTTCCGGCGGCATACACTGAAACAGGTTGATGTAGGAACAGGCGGCATTGTTTACCAGAACGTCCACCTGTCCCAGCTGTTCCAGGACTGTCTCTGCCAGCCGGGGCAGCATCTCTGTCTGCGCCAAATCTGCGGCAATGGGGATCACACCGCAGGACGCCGCCAGCGACGCCATTTCCTCCTGGCTGCGGCAGTAGACTCCGGCAACACGATAGCCGTCCTCCGCCAGTCCCCGTGCCACCGCCGCACCGATGCCACGGGATGCACCGGTCACCAACGCTGTTTTCAGCATATGCAGCACCTCCTGTAAATACAAATCCTGCTTGGGCAACACCGCACAAAGCTTGTGCGTAAGATGCGAAGCCGGATTTTTCGGCAGATTGCATAGAAATTTCGCAGGCATACTGTCGTATGGCAAGGAATTTCTGGGCAATATGACGAAAAATCAGCAAGCAGATTGCGTGCAAAGCCGTCAGGCGGGCTTTGTGCGGTGTTGCCTCTAGTCGTATAAATTATGAGATACTATATATTGTACTACTTTTTGCGGTAAATAGCAAGAAAAATCTGTGTGATTTTTTCGGTTTTCACGAATTTTTGTAGAAGATACGGTATAGACCGGAACATCACACAAAAAAATTTTGCCATATTGCAATAAAAACGCCTGCTGCCGCCGCAGCTGTTCCAGATCTCCCGTCATGCGGGAAACCACGCCCAGCGCAGCCATTTCCAGGATCTCCTGCCAGCAGTGCCACCGGGTGAATGAGAGAAACATATCGCTGCCCACCAGCAGCACCAGTTCCGCCTCCGGATACCGCTCCCGGAACAGCCGGACGGTATCCACCGTATAGCTGACCCCGGAGCGTTCCAGCTCGCAGCTGTCCACCTCACAAAAGGACAGCGTTTCTGCGGCAAGCCGGCACATCGCCAGACGGTCCGCCCCGGACGCCATGCCCGGCGCATCCTGTTTGAACGGCGAGACATTTGCCGGGATCAGCACGACCTTGTCCAGTCCCAGCCCTTCCTTTGCTGCTTTCGCCAGGTGAAGATGCCCGTTGTGGATGGGGTTAAAGCTGCCGCCGAACAGTCCGATGCGCTGCATCAGAACTTTACCACCGGCTCTTTGGGATTGCGCTTGAACAGGACGAGACGATTGCCGATGACCTGTACCACCTCTGACTCTGTCTTTTCCGCCAGCTCCTGCGCCGCCTCTCTGGCATCCAGAGGGCAGTTGTCCAGTACGTGCATTTTGATCAGTTCCCGCTTGCGCAGGGCATCGCTGACCTGCTGTACCAGCGTATCGCTGATGCCGCCTTTTCCCACCTGGAAAATGGTTTCGTATGTGCTGGCGATGCCACGCAGGGTCGCCCGTTGTTTGCTTGTCAACATAAAAAAGTTCTCCTTTTATTTCTCTTCAAAAAATGCTTTCAGCTGTTCCAGCGCTCTTCCCCGGTGGCTGATCCGGTTCTTTTCCGCCTCTGTCATTTCCGCCATGGACTTTCCGTCCACATAGAACAGCGGATCATAGCCGAACCCGTTTTCTCCTCTGGGTGCTGTGCCGATCACGCCCTCACAGACACCGGAAAACACCTTTTCCGTGCCGTTGGCATCCAGATAGCAGAGCGAGCAGACAAACCGTGCCGTGCGCTTTTCTGCGGGGATGCTGTCCAGTTCGTGCAGCAGCTTGGCGTTACGGTCTGCATCCGTTGCGCCCTCTCCGGCGAACCGGTGGGAATACACGCCCGGCGCTCCGTCCAGAGCGTCCACCATCAGACCGCTGTCATCGGCGATGACCGGACAGTGCATTGCCGCATAGACTGCCTTTGCCTTTATCGCCGCATTTTCTGCAAATGTGGTGCCGGTCTCTTCCACGTCCTGGCAAAAGCCTGCCTCACGCTGAGAGACAACTTCCAGCCCGAATGGTTCCAGGATTGCCCGGAACTCCCGGAGCTTTCCGGCATTGTTGGATGCAATAATGATTTTTTCCATGGTCATTCCTCCGTCGGTTCAAACAGGGCACGGACAAAGTCCTGTGCGTGGAACGGCTGGAGATCGTCGATCTTTTCGCCCACACCCACCAGCTTTACCGGAATGCCCAGCTCATTGCGAATGGATACGATGATACCGCCCTTTGCAGTACCATCCAGCTTTGTCAGCACGATGCCGGAAATATCTGCCACTTCCTGGAACAGTCTCGCCTGGTTCACGGCGTTCTGTCCGGTGGTTGCGTCCAGCACCAGCAGAATTTCCCGATGGCATCCCTCTGCTCTCGTCTCAATGATGCGGTTGATCTTTGCCAGTTCCTGCATCAGATTCTTCTTATTATGCAGCCGTCCTGCGGTGTCGCAGATCAGCACATCACAGCCTCTTGCCTTTGCCGCATCAATGGCGTCATAGACCACCGATGCCGGGTCAGAGCCTTCGGCGTGCTTGACGATATCCACGCCGGCACGCTGTGTCCAGACCTCCAGCTGGTCAATGGCAGCCGCACGGAACGTATCTGCCGCAGCGACCAGCACCTTTTTGCCCTCGCCTTTCAGCTGATGGCACAGCTTGCCGATGGTGGTGGTCTTGCCTGCGCCGTTGACGCCGATCACCATGACGATGGTGGGCTTTGTGGGATATTCCAGCGTCTGATCCTCGCCCAGCATCTCTGCAATGATCTCCTGGATCATGCCCATGATCTCCTGGGGATCCTTTACACCACGCTCTTTCACACGCTTGCGCAGGGTCTCGCAGATCTCCACCGAGGTCTCCGGTCCCAGGTCGCTGGTAATCATGGTCTCTTCCAATTCGTCAAACAGGTCGTCGTCGATCTTGGTGAACCCGTTCAACACCTGCTGCATCCGGGACATCATGGCATCCTTTGTCTTGCGCAGTCCGTCACGGATCTTGGCGAAAAAGCCTTTTTTCTCCGGCTGTTCTTCCGGCTCGGTTTCCTCTTCCGGTTCAGTTTCCTCTTCCGGTTCGGATTCTTCTTCCGGTTCAGTCTCCTCTTCCGGTTCGGTCTCTTCCTCCGGTTCAGTTTCTTCTTCCGGCTCAGTCTCTTCCTCCGGTTCGGTTTCTTCCTCCGGTTCAGTTTCTTCTTCCGGTTCAACCTCTTCTTCCGGCTCAGTTTCCTCTTCTGGTTCGGATTCTTCTTCCGGTTCAGTTTCCTCTTCCGGTTCGGATTCTTCTTCCGGTTCAGTTTCTTCTTCCGGCTTGGACTCTTCGCTTTTCAGAATCCCGGCAGCCTCCAATGCCGCCTGCCGTGCCAGGGCAATTGCCTCCTGGTGCTGTTCTGATTCTTCCACCACTGCCTGTGCCGCAAGACGGGCTTTCTCCACCTCGTCCTGCTCCTGCGCTTCCTGTTCCCGGATGGCAGCGGCGGCGATGTCCTCTTCTTCCCCAGCGAATGCCCTGTCAGATTCTTCCGCCGGGCTTTCCTGCTCCGTCAGTTCTTCCTGTACCAGTTCTTCTTCCTGCTTTTGTTTATTGCGTTTCCAGAACGGTACGCCCTTTTCTTTGTTTTTGTTCTTCTTGCCAAATAAGCCCATGGTACACCTGTCCTTTCTATTGAAGTTCTTCCTGTTCCATCCGCAGCAGACGGGAAATGCCGTCCTCCTGCATGGTCACGCCGTAGAGGACGCTTGCCTCTTCCATGGCGCTCCGGCGGTGGGTCACCAGGATGAACTGTGTGGTATCGGTAAAATTCTGCAAATACTGGGCATAGCGCCGGACATTGCCCTCATCCAGCGCCGCATCAATCTCGTCCAGAATACAGAACGGAGACGGCCGCAGCCGCAGAATGGCAAAATAGATAGCGATTGCCACAAACGACTGTTCGCCGCCGGACAGAGAGATCAGATTCTTGATGACCTTTCCCGGCGGTGCGACCTTGATCTCGATGCCCGATTCCAGTACATTTTCCGGGTCGGTGAGTTCCAGGCGTGCCTCGCCGCCGCCGAACAGATCCCGGAAGATCTCCTGGAAATTCCGGTTGATAATGGAAAAGCTCTCCGAAAAAATGCGCTGCATCTCCTCGGTCAGCGAGGTGATGAGGTCTTCCAGTTCCCGCTTTGCCGTCTCTGCATCCTGCATCTGTTCCGACAGGAACTGATACCGTGCGGAGACCTCTTCGTACTCGGCGATTGCCGCCACATTGACCGTACCCAATCCACGGATGCGGCTTTTCAGACTTTGCAGTTCCCGCTGCGCCGCCTGGAGATCTTCCAGGGGCTGCGCCTGCTCCTGCGCCTCTGACAGAGACAGTTCATACTGTTCCAGCAGCTGGCGTATTACGCCGTCATAGTCGCTCTGGACAGCGATTTTCCGCTCTTCCAGCCGGCTCATCTCGCCGGAGAACTTTTCCCGGACGGCGTTGGTCTCCCGGAGTCCGCTCTGCATCTCCCGGATCTGCTGATCCTGGGCATCATGCACCTGCTGCCAGTGCCGGATCTCCGCCTGACCGTCAGTGCGGCTTGTTTTCATCTGTTCCAGAGTCTTGTTTCCACGGGTGATCTCGTCCTGTTTCTGCCGGATGAGTTCTTCCTGGGTGGAAATATCCCTGTCGATCTGCGCCAGCTTTTCTGCCATGGAATCCTGCTGGTCGCTCTGCTGCTGGATCTCTCTGGACAAGGTATCCATATCCTTTTCCAGCTCCATCATGCTGATCTTCAGCTGTGAGCGCTGTTCCGCCAGACGAGCCTGCTCCTGTTCCAGGGCGCTGCGCTGGTCTGCCTCCTGGGACAGCATCTCCTGTCCCTTTTGTATCGCTTTTTCCACCTCTTCTGCCTCTTCGGCAGCGGCGGTGTATTTATCCGCAGTCTCCTGCAGACGCTGCTGCAGTACTGCCTGCTGCGATGCCGCCTCTTCCAGACGCTCTGTGTTCTGCTTTCGCAGATACTGTTCCTTTTCCAGCTGTGCCTCTGCGGCTACCTGTTCCGATTCTGCCCGGCGGCACCGCTGCTGGAGTTCTTCCATCTGCTGTTCCAGCTGCGCCGACTGTGCCTGCGCCTTCTGAAAAGCCGCTGCCGCCGCCTGCTCCTGCTGTTCCAGCGCCTTTACCTCACCGGAAAGCGCCGTCAGTTCCGCACGGCGTGTCAGCATACCGCCGGAACGCATTGCCGAACCGCCGGTGAACGAACCGCCTGCATTGATGACCTGTCCGTCCAGCGTCACAATGCGGAACCGGTACTGATACGCCTTTGCCAGTGCCGTTGCGCTGTCCAGATCCTCTGCCACAGCCACACGCCCCAGCAAAAACTGGACAACGCCGGAAAAGCGCTGGTCATAGCGCACCAGTTCGCTCGCCATGGCGATAAATCCCTCGTGGCGTTCCAGCCCGGTCTCGTTCAGCGTTCTGCCACGGACAGAAGTCAGCGGCAGGAATGTAGCACGTCCGGCACGCTGCTGCTGCAAAAAGCGGATCCACTGTTTCGCAGCGTTTTCGTTTTCCACAATGAGATTCTGCATGGCGCCGCCCAGTGCGGTTTCCAGCGCCACGCCGTATTTCTGGTCGGTGGTGATAAGCTGTGCCACCGTGCCGAACACCCCACGGGGCTTTCCGCCGTCCGCCCGGAGAACTGCCTTGACGCTGCCGCCAAAGCCCTCCATGTTCCGCTCCATATCCTGGAGCAGTTTCTGGCGCTGGCGCTTTTCCCGGAGTGCAAACGCCGCCTGGTCCCGGTTCTTTCTGCCCTCTTCCAGCGCCTGCACCGCATGGGCGTAGCGTTTCTGAAAACCGGCACGCTGGTTCTGCACCTGTTCGAAAAGTGCCTTCGCCTGCTCCGCCTTTTCTCTGGCGGCATCGTAGACCATATTCTGACTGGAACACGCCTGCTGCAAAGCGCTCTGCCGCATTCCCTGTTCCGTCAGCTGGGCTTTCAGTTCTTCCTGCTGTCCGGCGGCAGTCTGCTGCATGACACGCAGTTCGCTCTGCCGCACCAGCAGCTTTTGCAGGATGCCGTTCGCCTGTTCATATTCCTGCCCACGCCGTGCCGCCTGCTGTTTCAGTCTCTCCCATTCCTGTTCCGCCTGTTCCGACGTCACCTGGAGCGACTCACGTTTCTGCCGCAGCTGCACGGTCTGTTCCGACAGGGATGCCATCCGGCTCTCCATGCTCCTGGACTGTTCTGCCGTCTCCGTTTTCTGACTGTGCAGACTTTCCAGCATCTGACGGCTGTGGAGAATGTCGTTCTCGCACACTGCCACCGCCGCCCGGAGCTGTGCCGCCTCTTCTTCCGCCTGCTGGATCTTCTGACGGATCTCTTCCATTTTCAGCGTGCTTTCCTGCATCCGGCGATAGCCTTCCTGCACCTGGGCATCTGTCCGCTGGATCTCCCGTTCGGCGTTCTGATATTCCGCCTGTGCCTGGAGATAGCCGTCCGACAGCCCGGTAAGCTTTTCCCGGAGTGCCGTCAGCCGTCGCACCCAGAGAGAGACCTCCAGCTGTTTCTGTTCCCCGGCAAGCTCCACATACTGCTTTGCCTTTTCCGCCTGCTGCCGGAGCGGTTCCACACGGGATTCCAGTTCCATGACGATATCCTGGAGACGCACCAGGTTTTCCTGTGCAGCGTCCAGCTTGTGCTGCGCCTCCTGCTTTTTATAGCGGAACTTGGAGACACCTGCCGCCTCCTCGAAAATATCCCGGCGGTCGGTGCTTTTGGCGCTGACGATCTCAGCGATGCGTCCCTGTCCGATGATGGCATAGCCGTCACGTCCCATACCGGTATCCATAAAGAGTTCCGTCACATCCTTCAGACGGACATTTTTGCCGTTGATGCGGTACTCACTGTCACCACTGCGGTACAGCTTTCGGGTAACACTGACTACAGCACCATAGGCATCTCCCAGTTCGCCGGTCTCGTTGTTGATCTCCAGCGTAACTGCCGCAAAGCCCATTGCTTTCCGGGTCTTTGTGCCGGAGAAAATAACGTCCTCCATCTTGTTGCCACGGAGCGTCTTGGTAGACTGTTCCCCCAGCACCCAGCGCACCGCATCGCCGATGTTGCTCTTGCCGCTGCCGTTGGGTCCCACTACGGCGGTCAGACCCTTGTCAAAGTGCAGCTTGATCTTATCGGGAAAGGACTTAAAGCCCTGTAATTCCAGGGATTGCAGATACATTTCGATGTCTCACCTCTTTCGAAACATTTATTTTGGCGATTGCAGCACACGCACGGCATAGATCTGATTGTGGAAATCAGACAGCGGCACGGTCTGTTCCTTTTTCTGCAAAGGATCCATGCACTGATACGTCCCGTCCTCGCTGCCTGTCAGCAGTACATAGTGGGTGCTGCCGCTTTTCGGCATCTTCACCCGGACAATGGGAAAACAGCCGTCCGCCAGATACTCGTCCAGTGCGCCCTCCGGCAGTTCCGCAGCATCCTGCCGCAGCACCGGAACGCCTGTCACTTGTTCCAGTACGTCCCACTGCAAATTTCCCTGTCCGTCATACACGCCCTGTTCCGAAAAGAACTGGTTCACTGCTCCGGCATCGGCATCTTCCGGCAAACCGTCCACAGAGATCTGCTGCATTTGCAGCGCCGCCGCCACACAACAGGTCAGACAGCCGGAATCCGCCATGTGATAGGCAGAATCCCCCAGTGCATCGTCTTTCCAGCGGTCATCCTTCTGTCGGAAGATC
>ENA-UPWP01001510-UPWP01001510.1-human-gut-metagenome-genome-assembly--contig:-NODE-1510-length-11907-cov-4.960862_pt1 | contig 11907 bp, 11 predicted proteins | sample MGYA00250052_ERZ773380 | MGnify/ENA primary metagenome ERZ773380 (study PRJEB29103, sample SAMN06112063) | human gut metagenome | biome: human gut; feature: ankylosing spondylitis patient; material... | reverse complement strand
TGAACCGCACCCCGATTGTTGGACTGAAGAAATTCAGATTCGATGATCGGAGGTGCGGTTCTTTCGTATGCGTGAGGATCGAAGGAGACGTTACGACGACGGGTTCCGGCGCGAGGCGCTGGAACTCATCAAGGCCGGAGCCGGCGGGAACACGCTCGCCAGACGGCTTGCCATACCGGTGTATACCGCGAGAAACTGGATCAGGCTGTACAGGTCCGGCGGCGAGGAGGCGGTCATGGGAGGCAACGGCAGCAGACGCTACGACTGGGAGACGAAGGTCGCAGCCGCGCGCGACCACGTCGAGAACGGCATGACCAAGACGGAGGTCATGGCGAAGTACGCGATCGCGAGCATCGCGCCGTTGGAACGCTGGTGCCGCGAGTACCGGGCGGGAGGCCCGGAGGCGCTCAGGCCGAAGCCCAAGGGCAGGCCCAGAGGCTCGAAATCCAAACCGAAGCCCGAACCCACGCGCGAGCAGGAGCTCGCCGAACAGGTCGCCTATCTGAAGGCGAAGGTCACGTACCTGGAAAAACTCCGGGCCCTGCGGGCGTCCAAGTCACGCGGCGCGAGCGAAGCGCCGTCCGAGCGCCGTGGCGTTGATCGACAAGGTCTTCAAGCGGATACTTGAGTTGGACGGCAACCCGCGTAACAGGGGCGACTATGGCGGCAAGGCGTATATCCGCCATTGCATGGAAGACCACAACGGCCAGGTCCCGTTGTGGGTGCTGGCCAACGATCTTTCTTTCGGCCAGACGGTATGGTTCTTCCAAGTCCAGTCCCCGGCCGTCCGATTGGCGGTCGCCGAAAGTTTCACCGGTTTGTATGCGGACACGCACGACGGGCCGCGGCGCATCACCATCAAGCGGTTGGACAGCATCTTCAACAGACTGGTGTTCTACCGCAACCTGTGCGCGCATGACGAGCGCTGCTATTGTGCCCTGTACGATGGGCGCGCTAACGAGAACGTGTACCAGGCCATCGGTGATCTTGGCTATTTGCTTGACAAGGACGATTACTTGGAATTGTTCGGTCGCTTCTCCGCATTGGTCGCACGGGCGACCTCCGCCATGCCATCGCGGAGACAAGCGATCCTGTCTGCTATGGGCGTGCGCGAACGGGAACTGGCCGACAGGGCGGAAATCATACTGCGCAGCTGACCGTTCCTGCCATTGGGACGGTGGCGTCGCAGGCGGCTTTGGACTATGAGCCAGCTGATCTGGGCTGTCTGCAATAGGCCTGTGGGATTCGGGATGGATTTGGGATGTCATTGGCGGCTGGGACGGTTGTATGGGCCGCGTATCGTTCTGTCTATTGTCCGCCATGGAGACGTGCTGCCGGGCGAATGCTTCTGGGCACCACCCAGGCGGAACATCATGAAACCACAGGGGGTATTGCACTTTTCCGTGCCGGTCGGCGAAGACGCTGAGCACCGGCAGGGTGGTGGAACGTTCCCGGATTATTTTCGGGTGTCTGGAGGTGCCTCGTGGAAAACGAGGGTGATAGTCAGGTTTCCCAAAAAATGAAAACCTTGGAACAAAGCCAAAAACGACCACACGCGATTATCGTCAGAGGTGCGCATGATAGCTATAGTCATGATTTTCATGCTTATGCCCCTGTGAGGCCTGCTCGGTCGTGAGGACTATTCTCGGAGAGACGTGATGTCCGGGGTGGTTATTTCCAGTTAAACGTGTAGCTCTGGTCCGATTGTTCCTCGCCGTGGGTGGTGACGGTCGGGATGTTGCCGTGCCAGGTTACGGTGAAGTTGTCCGAGTCCAATGATTTGCCGTCGTTGTGCAGGTCCGTCTTGATTTCTGTGACGTTCTCGGCTCCGATGACGTTGGAATCGGTGTCCCAGGAGACTTTGATCGTGATGGTGCTTGGGCCGAAGAACATGGGCGAGCCTAGTTCGCCGATGGCCACTTCGCAGGTGCCGTCAGAGGATGTCGTGTTCACGATGCTGTGGGGCATGTCTATTTGCGTCCATATGAGGGTACAGCCGCCGGCCCAGACCAGTGCGAGTACAAGGACGATATGCTCGATAATGCGCGCCGCTTTATGCTGTTTTGGTAATGTTCCTGTCATCAATGCCCCTGCAATCGTGCCGCGCCTCTTTTGTCTTTGAAGTAGTTTATCGATGTTCTGGATGGTTCGAGGTTATACGGTGTTTTGAGATTACCATACCTGACATGGCAGTGGGATTGTTCCTTCTTGTCTAGGCGCCACTAAACAAGATATCGCCAAACGGCTCGGACCGAGCGAGACCACTGTGCGCCCCTGCATATCCGAGTTTTTCACGGCGCTCGGGTACACGAACCGTGGCGAGCTGACCATCACCGCCATTAAAGCCGGATACTGATTGGTTTCTGACTTGAATTTCGGTGCATGGTAGAGTGTCCTTGCCGTGAATCCCATCATCTCCCATCGAGTCGGGGAAATGCGGAGCAAAAACAGGTTATATCATAGATTGAGTTGTTGAACTCAACAAGTAAGCGCACCACGTAGCAGTGTTTTCGCATACAAGAATCGGATCCGAACACAATTATTCAGACCCGATTCTTGCATATAGGAGCATGAAAGCGTCGGTTTAGCGCTCGTGATGGTCGATGTGGTCGGACGCCACGTCGCCGATGGTCTGCACGATCTGTACGAGGATGACGCACAGAATCACGGCCACGGTCATCACGTCATACTGGTAACGCTGGTAGCCGTAGCGGATGGCGATATCGCCCAAACCGCCTGCGCCGACGGTGCCGGCCATGGCGGAGAAGCCGAACAGGGTGATGAACGTCAGTGCTGCGCCGCGCACCAGCGACGGCAGGCTTTCGAACAGCAGCACTTTGAACACGATCTGCAGATTGCTGGCACCGAAGCTTTGCGCGGCCTCCACCAGACTTCCGTCCACTTCGGCGAGCGACTGCTCCACCACGCGTGCCACGAACGGCGCCGCGGTGATGACCAGCGGCACGATGGCTCCCGGCACGCCGAGCGAAGTGCCGACAATCAGTCGGGTCAACGGGATGATGGCCACCAGAAGAATGATGAATGGTACGGAACGCACGATGTTCACGATCCAGCCGAGCACGGTGTTGAGTGTCGCATTCGGGCGGATGCCCTTCTTTGCTGAGGTGATGAGCAGTACGCCCACAGGTAGGCCGATCACATACGCGAGTAGCGTCGCTACCGCGGTCATGATGATCGTGTCACGTACTCCCTCGACCAGCAGTTCGCCATAATCGGCGATGAATTGCGAGATAATCTGTCCCATTTCACTTCACCTCTTCCTTGGTCGGCGCGTCCGTCTGCTCATCGGACGAAGCGGAATCATGCTTATGGCGATGGTTCTCCACTTTCGCATCGGTGATCAGTGTTTTCAGAATGTCGCTTTGCGGATTGGAGAACAATTCCTCCGTATCGCCCATCTCCACGATGCGTCCGCCATCAATCATGGCCACACGGTCGCAGATGTTGCGTGCCACGGACAACGAATGCGTGATGATGACCAGCGTCACGTTGAGCTCGCGGTTGATGCGGCGCAGCAGGTCAAGGATCTGCGCAGTCGTGGTGGAGTCGAGTGCGCTGGTGGCCTCGTCGCACAGCATGATGGACGGATTGTTGGCCAACGCGCGTGCGATGGCCACGCGCTGCTGCTGGCCGCCGGACAGCTGGCTCGGATAGCGGTCGGCCAGATCGGCCAATCCAACCAGGTCAAGCAGATAGCGGGCACGCTCCTCGCGCTTGTTTTTCGGCGTATGGTTGAGCTCCAGTGGGAACGTGACGTTGCGCAGCACGGTGCGCTGCTGGAACAGGCTGAAATTCTGGAAGATCATGCCGATTCCGGCACGCACGTCCGCCAGCTCCTTGCCTTTCGCGTCGGTGATGTCCTCACCATCGACGCGCACTTTGCCGGAAGTGGGACGTTCCAGCAGATTGATGCAGCGCACCAACGTGGACTTGCCCGCGCCGGAGGAGCCGAGGATGCCGAAGACTTCACCCGAATCGATGGTCAGGTTGATGTCGTGCAGCACCTCATGCGCTTCGGCGCCACTGCCATAGCTTTTGTGCAGATGGTCGATCTGAATCGTCATAATGTCCTGTTCCTATTGATGTTCCATAACAAGAATGCCGCAGGGTAGTATACCTGCGGCATTGAATTCTTGCAGCCGAAGCGGGTCTTAGAAGACCGGCACCACAGCGCCCTTGTAGTTCTTGTTGATGTAGTCGCGCACCTCGTCGGACTTCAAAGCCTTCTTGAGCTCCTTGGTCTTGGCGGTGTTCTCGTTGCCTTCCTTCACCACGAGGATGTTCTGGTAGGTTTTCGCGGCCAGGCCGTCGGCCTTTTCGGTGACCAGTGTGTCCTTGGTCGGGTCGAAGCCGGCTTGAATGGCGTAGTTTCCGTTCAGTGCCGCGATGTCGACATCCTTGATGACGGTCGGAACCACGGCGGCCTCAAGCTCCTTGAACTTCAGGTTCTTCGGATTGGAGGTGACGTCCTTCGGAGTGGCGTTGATGTCCTTCGGATTCTTCAGCTTGATCAGACCGGCATCCTGCAGCAGCAGAAGCGCACGGGCCTCGTTGGTGGCGTCGTTCGGCACGGCCACGGTGGCGCCATCCTGCAGATTCTGCAAATCCTTGGTCTTGCCAGGGTATAGGCCGAATGGCTCGAAGTGGATACCCTCCACGGACACCAGATGCGTGCCCTTCTCCTTGTTGAAGTTGTCGAGGTACGGCTTGTGCTGGAAGTAGTTGGCGTCCACTTCACCATCCTCGGTGGCGGTGTTCGGCTGAACGTAATCGGTGAACTCCTTGACTTCGAGCTTATAACCATCTTTCTCGACGAGCGGCTTGACGGCCTTGTTTAGGATTTCCGCGTGCGGGGTCGGGGAGGCCGCCACGGTGATGGTCTTGTCATCCTCCTTGGAGGCGGAGCCGTTGGAGCCAGAGTCGCCGCAGCCGGCCAGACCGAAGGTCGCGAGCGTGGTGACGGCGAGCAGCGCGCCGAGAAGCTTCTTGTTACGCATGGTTGAGTTCCTCTCTCAATTCGTTATACGGGCCGCCCGTTTGCCACGCGGCGGACCCAACGATTGACCAATATAGAGGAACCATCGACGGCAACACGGCGTTCACTTATTGAAAATACTTATAAAGGGCATGAAAAACGCAGAAATTCGCGAAAACCGTCTTATAAAATCGCAAGAAAACTCTTAAAAACCTTTTCTACAGAATTTCAAAATGATGCAACGCATTCGAGATTCCGGCATCGTCGACACTGTCGGTGACGTAATCGGCTACGGTCTTCGGTTCGTCAGTGGCGTTGCCCATAGCCACGCCTATGCCGGCGAAACGTAGCATATCCACGTCGTTGCCGCCATCGCCGAACGCGATCGCATTGTCCCTCGACCAACCAAAATGCTCAAGCACGACCTGCATGCCGACCGCCTTGCCGCCATCCGCAGGAATCAGGTCGGTGAAGTCGGGATGCCACCGCACACCGCGCACGTTGCCGCACATGCCGGCGATTTCCGCTTCCGTTGCCTTATCCACATATGGGCTGATCTGGAATGTGCGATGGTTTCCTATACGTTGCCGCGGATTGCATATGTCGATTTTCGGCGCGGTTTTGCCAAGGCTGTTCCACGTACGTTCCAAAGCGGCGTTGATGCGATTGAAATACCCGTAGTTGCTTTCCGCGTAATTGGCGACGACATCGGTATGCGATTGCAGCCAGTCGGTGATGATCTCCACATCGTGCAGGTCGATTGGATGACGGTAATCGAGGCCGTCGCGTGTTGTGCAGAACTGGCCGTTAAGGCCAACAATGCCATCAAATTCGACGGGAATGGTGTCAAGCACCACACCCATATAGGAGGGTGCGCGCCCCGAGCAGATGAACACCTTCACATCTTTTTTCTGCAACGCATGCAATGCGTCGATGGTGGATCGCGGCACCACATGCGTGACGAAACTCGTCAAAGTGCCGTCGATATCGAAAAACGCAGCCTTGATGTCCGATGACATGCCGATCTCCCCGTGAATCCGTTCAAAACATCATCCAGCTTACGGGGAAACTCTGCGGAAAACGCCATTGTCGGCACGAAAAACGAACACGAAAATAGGAAAAACGTCCGGTTGCGCCTACAATCGTCAACCATGAGCGAACATATTGAGATCACGCCGGAGATCATCGAGATCCGTCATTATCTGCACGCACATCCCGAGCGCAGTTTCAAGGAATACGAGACAAGTGCCTATATCGAGAAACTGCTACGCGCGCACGACATCGAAGTGCTCAACAACCCGCTTGAAACCGGCGTGGTCGGCCTGATCCGCGGCGAGCAACCAGGCCCACGCATCGCATTGCGCGCCGATATCGACGGTCTGCCCATCCAAGAGGATACTGGCCTGCCGTTCTCGTCCGTCAACGACGGTGTGATGCACGGTTGCGGCCACGACCTGCACATGTCTTACATGCTCGGAGCCGCATTCTGGCTCGCAAAACGCCGCAAGCGCATCAAAGGCTCCATCAAACTGCTGTTCCAGCCTGCCGAGGAGCTCGGTCTCGGCGCGAAAGCCATGGTCGATGCGGGGTTGCTCGCCGACGTATCCGCCGCCATCGGCGCCCACAACAATCCGAATTACGCGCCCGGACAGATCGCCGTAGGCCCCGACCCGATGATGGCCGGCTGCGTGAAATTCCACGTCACTCTGCATGCCGCCGGCTCACATGCCGGATATCCGCACAAGGGCACTGGTCCTATCGAGGCGCTCGCCACAATGATTCTTGCCTTGCAGACCATCGTCAGCCGCAATGTCTCACCATTCCATCCGCTCGTGCTGTCCATCACCGAACTGCACGGCGGCCACGTGTGGAATGTCGTGCCGGACAAGGCCAGCTTCCAAGGAACCGTACGCTACTTCCATAAGTCCGACGGCGAACTGGTCGAGAAACGCTTCAAGCAGCAGGTCCAATCCATCGCCGCGGGCTACGGCATTACCACAGACATCGACTGGGATGACTTTCAGAATCCGCTCGTCTCCGACATGGAACTATCCAAAATCGTCGCTGACAACGTGCGCGACTACGCGCAGCTCGAGCCAATCCATCCTTCGATGGCGGGGGAGGATTTCTGCGATTTCATGCCCGTCACCATGCCGGTGTTCGCCTTCATCGGTTCCAATGGCGAGAAAGGCTGCCCCGATTGGCATAGCCCGCATTTCGTCGGTCTAGATGAATCACTGCAGGCCGGCGTGGAATTCTACGCCAACGCGGCGCTGACGGTGCTCAACGAACTTTCGTGACACGCGTGCGGTCCGCTTTCAATTCGCGATCGTAAGAAAATAAAACGTTCAACAAATCAACGGTAGGTTAGGCAGCTATGACAGACATTCGCTTCGCACTCGCTCAAATCGATACTTGTGTGGGAGATCTTGACTCCAACGCAGACAAGGTCATGCGTTATGCGCACCTTGCAGCCAACAACAATGCGCAAGTCGTGGTTTTTCCTGAAATGACGCTTACTGGCTATCCGATTGAAGACCTCGCCCTGCGGGCCACCTTCCGCAAAGCCGCGTGGAACAAAGCCAACTGGCTTGCTACTGAACTGGCTGCCGATGGGCTTGGCGACCTGTTTGTGGTGGTTGGTACGGTCGGCACGGATCGTGAAACGTCTAAGCCGCTGAATCGACGCGTTGTATGTCATTATTGCGTGGTGTGTGTTGGCGATGACAATCAGTTCTGGGCTCGCTGGTGAGCTATTGACTAATTGCATGATGGCGTGGTTTGGGCCGGCTATGACAAGCACTTCCTGCCCAACTACGGTGTGTTTGACGAATTCCGCATTTTCAGCCCTGGAGATAAGTCCATGGTGCTTGATGTGGATGGCGCACGTATTGGTGTGGCTATTTGCGAGGATATCTGGCAGGATGGCGGTCCTGTGGCAGAACTTGCTGAGCAGCATATTGATTTGCTGCTTACCATGAACGGTTCTCCGTATGAGGAGGGTAAGACTGATACTCGACTCGATCTTGCGGTACGCCGTGCGGCTGAAGTGAACGCGCCGATGATCTACCTCAATCAGGTGGGTGGTCAGGACGATCTGGTGTTCGATGGTGGCAGTTTCGTGGTTGACGCTGACGGTACGCTGCTGGAACGTTCTCCGATGTTCATGGAGGATTTGAGCTTCTTTGATTTGGATACTGCCTCCGAACATCAGCAGGTCGGTGTTATCGCAGCCAAGCCTGATCCGGATGAGGAAGTGTATACCGCTTGTGTGCTCGGCTTGAAGGATTATATGGCCAAGAACCATTTCAAGGGCGTGTGCTTGGGCTTGTCTGGAGGTATTGACTCCGCATTGGTGGCAGCCATGGCCGCGGACGCCGTGGGAGGAGCCAACGTGCATGGCATTTCCATGCCGAGCATGTATTCGTCTGATGGTTCGAAAGATGATGCCGCCGATCTGGCGAAGAATATTGGCGCGCACTACGACATTCAGCCCATCGAACCGCTGTTCGTCTCCTTCCAGAAGCAGCTCGATCTTGAAGGTGTGGCTGCTGAGAATTTGCAGGCGCGTATTCGCGGTGTGATTGTCATGGCATATTCGAATTCCAAGGGGCTTCTGGCTGTCGCCACGGGCAACAAGTCGGAGCTTGCCTGCGGTTATTCCACCATTTATGGTGATGCAGTCGGTGGATACGCTCCGATTAAGGATCTGCTGAAGACTCGCGTGTGGGAGATTTCCCGCTGGCGCAATAAGGCTGCCTCCGAGGGTATGGGCATCGGCGGGCTGCATGTCGTGGGCAACGAACAGGGGCTTGCTGGGACTCCTTTGCCGGATGGCGTGATGATTCCCGTCAATTCGATTGAGAAAGCCCCGTCCGCCGAGCTTCGCCCGGGGCAGAAGGATTCTGATTCGCTGCCGGAGTACGAGCTGCTCGACCAGGTGCTGGCGATGTACATTGAACATGCGCATGGTCGTGAGGATCTTCTGGCAGACGGTTTCGATGAGACCACCGTCGACACGGTTATGCGACTGGTCGATCGTGCCGAATGGAAGCGCCGTCAATACCCGCTTGGGCCAAAGGTGACGGCATTGGCGTTCGGCCGTGACCGCCGCTTGCCGATCACCAACGCGTTCCGCGAATAGAACAGCGGCGGACTATTGTTTCGTTACGCGCTTCGTAAGGAGTGATATGGAAAAGCAATGGTATTTCAATACGGTTACCGAACAGCCTGAACTGGGCATGATCTCACCGGCGAGCCATCGTATGGGACCATACAAAACCAGGGAAGACGCGCTCGATGCATGGAAGATCGTGCAGGAACGCAACATCAAATGGGAAGAACAGGATCGCGAATGGAAACGCTGGTCTTCCGATGAAAAGTAGTTGATGCGATATAAGAAATCGCGGTGTCTGGATTACGGCACCGCGATTTTTTCTTATACTTCGCAAGTGTGACATATGTCACTTTTATTTCCTCTCAAACTCAGGTTCTTTACAGGTTCGTGCAGCTAGAATCGGTAACTAGCGACGACGTAACGATGCGTCGCCAAACCAACACCCAGAAGGAGTGGAAATGGCAGCAGTTGATGCGACGGCAGTCTCCCCGGAAGAGCTTCAGGCTAAGGCTTGGGAAGGCTTCGCTGAGGGCAACTGGCAGAAGGACATTGATGTCCGTGACTTTATTCAGAAGAACTACACGCCTTATGAGGGTGACGAGTCCTTCCTGGCTGACGCCACTGAGAAGACCAAGCACCTGTGGCAGTATCTCGATGACAACTATCTGGCAGTAGAGCGCAAGCAGCGCGTCTACGACGTCGACACCCACACACCGGCTGGCATCGACGCATTCGGCGCCGGCTACATCGACTCTCCGGAAGTCGACAATGTGGTTGTCGGTCTGCAGACCGATGTTCCTTGCAAGCGTGCCATGATGCCGAACGGCGGTTGGCGTATGGTCGAGCAGGCCATCAAGGAAGCCGGCAAGGAGCCGGATCCGGAAATCAAGAAGATCTTCACCAAGTACCGCAAGACCCACAATGACGGTGTCTTCGGCGTGTACACCAAGCAGATCAAGGTAGCCCGCCACAACAAGATCCTCACCGGTCTGCCGGATGCCTACGGCCGCGGCCGCATCATCGGCGATTACCGTCGTGTGGCACTGTACGGTGTGAACGCCCTGATCAAGTTCAAGCAGCGCGACAAGGATTCCGTGCCGTACCGCAACGACTTCACCGAGCCGGAGATCGAGCACTGGATCCGCTTCCGCGAAGAGCATGACGAACAGATCAAGGCCCTGAAGCAGCTGATCAACCTCGGCAACGAGTATGGTCTTGACCTGTCCCGCCCGGCACAGACCGCTCAGGAAGCAGTGCAGTGGACCTACATGGGCTACCTCGCTTCCGTTAAGAGCCAGGATGGCGCCGCAATGTCGTTCGGCCGCGTCTCCACCTTCTTCGACGTGTACTTCGAGCGCGACCTGAAGTCCGGCAAGATCACCGAGACCGACGCTCAGGAAATCATCGACAACCTGGTCATGAAGCTGCGCATCGTGCGCTTCCTGCGTACCCAGGATTACGACGCGATCTTCTCCGGCGATCCGTACTGGGCGACTTGGTCCGACGCAGGCTTCGGCGACGACGGCCGCACCATGGTCACCAAGACTTCGTTCCGTCTGCTCAACACCCTGACGCTCGAGCACCTTGGACCTGGTCCGGAGCCGAACATCACCATCTTCTGGGATCCGAAGCTGCCGGAAGCCTACAAGCGCTTCTGCGCCAAGATCTCCATCGACACCTCGGCAATCCAGTACGAGTCCGACAAGGAAATCCGCTCCCACTGGGGCGATGACGCCGCCATCGCATGCTGCGTTTCTCCGATGCGCGTGGGTAAGCAAATGCAGTTCTTCGCAGCTCGTGTGAACTCCGCCAAGGCCCTGCTGTACGCCATCAACGGCGGCCGCGACGAGATGACCGGCATGCAGGTCATCGACAAGGGCGTTATCGAGCCGATTCAGCCGGAAGCCGACGGCTCCTTGGATTACGAGAAGGTCAAGGCCAACTACGAGAAGGCTCTCGAATGGCTGTCCGAGACCTACGTGATGGCTCTGAACATCATCCATTACATGCACGATAAGTATGCATACGAGTCCATCGAGATGGCTCTGCACGACAAGGAAGTGTACCGTACCCTCGGTTGTGGTATGTCCGGCCTGTCCATCGCAGCCGACTCCCTGTCCGCATGCAAGTACGCCAAGGTCTACCCGATCTACAACAAGGACGCCAAGACCACTCCGGGCCATGAGGACGAGTACGTCGAAGGCGCCGATGACGATCTGATCGTCGGCTACCGCACCGAGGGTGAGTTCCCGCTGTACGGCAACGATGATGATCGCGCCGACGAGATCGCCAAGTGGGTTGTCTCCACCGTCATGGGCCAGGTCAAGCGCCTGCCGGTGTACCGCGGAGCGGTCCCGACCCAGTCCATCCTGACCATCACCTCCAACGTGGAATACGGCAAGGCCACCGGCGCCTTCCCGTCCGGCCACAAGAAGGGCACCCCGTATGCTCCGGGCGCAAACCCGGAGAACGGCATGGACTCCCATGGCATGCTGCCTTCCATGTTCTCCGTCGGCAAGATCGACTACAACGACGCTCTTGACGGCATCTCGCTGACCAACACCATCACCCCTGATGGCTTGGGCCGCGACGAGGATGAGCGCATCGGCAACCTCGTGGGCATTCTGGACGCCGGCAACGGCCACGGCCTCTACCACGCGAACATCAACGTTCTGCGCAAGGAGACCATGGAGGACGCCGTCGAGCACCCCGAAAAGTACCCGCACCTGACCGTGCGTGTCTCCGGCTACGCGGTGAACTTCGTCAAGCTCACCAAGGAGCAGCAGCTCGACGT
>ENA-UPWP01001493-UPWP01001493.1-human-gut-metagenome-genome-assembly--contig:-NODE-1493-length-11984-cov-6.185101_pt1 | contig 11984 bp, 10 predicted proteins | sample MGYA00250052_ERZ773380 | MGnify/ENA primary metagenome ERZ773380 (study PRJEB29103, sample SAMN06112063) | human gut metagenome | biome: human gut; feature: ankylosing spondylitis patient; material... | reverse complement strand
ATTCGAACTCGCGACCCCCGCCTTGGCAAGGCGGTGCTCTACCGCTGAGCTATTCCCGCATACAGAACCGATAATTAATATAACATAATCATCAATCTGTCGTCAAGAACAATTTAAGTCTGTCCTGACTGCCCTATAATAATATCAATTTACACATATAGTGTCAATGGTTTTTCCATGAAATTCTCAGTTAATTTTGTATAATTGAGCATAAAACATACAAAAAGAGGGATTTAATACTCCCTCTTTTATATAGATTACTCTTTATTCTTTTGTCTACCTTTACCGGCACCATCTTCAGCTGCTTTAACCTCAGCTTCAACGAAGGTTTTCATATCATTTAACATATGCATAGATGCATCGATAATAGATAAACCCATTGTGGAACCCAATGCTTCATCAATTTGTAAATTGTAGTGTAAACATGGTTTTATTCCAAGGAATCGACATTGTTCCTTATGAATTGGTTCCTCATAGGCAGCCGATGGAAATACATAGTCTTTTACTAATGGCTCAATGGTAATAGCAGCCAATACAGCAGCACCTGTTACGGCATTATCAAAAACGATAGCCATACGCTGACTAGCAGCACCTAAGATAAAGCCTGTTAAGAATGCAATATCTAAGCCTCCTGCAATATGAAGTAAATGCAATACCGCATCACGGCGCTCGCTTTCACTCAAAGCAGACCAATCATCAACAGCGATATCAAATCGATCTACAAAGGAATGAATATGAGCAGCCCGTTGTTCTACCGTAGGTCCACATTCGGTATGAACGAGAATATCGTCATAGGCACAGCCCGTAATAGTTGCAGTCGTTACGAGAGAATCAAGGAAAGCTCGTTCACCAATATTACCAATAGCAACGACTTGCAATCCATCGTTGTGTAATTTATCAGCATAATTAAAACCTAATTCAAGGGTCTCTTCTAATTCATCACGAGAAATGACAGGTTCTACACCAAAGAAATGGGAACCCTTACGGATAACCTGTTGGTCAATATTTGTCAAATCTGTTGTATCTTGTTCAAGACCTATATTTACAACGTGCACAGCTGCATTCAACTTAGATGCGGCCCCTTGTGTAGCCGTTCTACCTTCATTGAAACGCTTGATAGCCTCATAGCTTTCACTACCATGCTGACTATTTTGAGGACCATCTACCAAGTGGTCCGACGCCACCACAAGTACGCCATATCGCAAATGATTTGGTTGAGGTTCAGCCAGAATGCCTGCAAAACGCTCAGCTATTAACTCTAATGTTGCAAGGCTATAAATAGGTTTTGTTAAATTATCGATACGTAATCGGCATGCTTCCATGGATGGTGCATGTAATGGTTCAATTGTAAAAGTTCTCATGCCTTACCTCCTGTAACAGCCAAATACATATGAACAGCAAGATCTAGCATTCCCATTTGAATGGAGCCACCAGAGGCCTCACCGAGACATAGCCCTAAATCAACATAGGCTTCAAGGCCTAAATTTTCTAAAGAAGATTTAGCCGCTTTTTCAGCAGATAAATGAGATGCCATTACATAATCCATCGCCTGTGGAACTAATGTTTTAGCAACCAATGCACAAGCAGATGTATTAAAACCATCAATAATAACAAGTGCATTATTCGCTGCAGCACCTAGAATAACACCTACGATACATGTAAATTCAAAGCCGCCCACAGAGGATAAAATTCCGATTGCATCATCTTTCGGAATATCTTTATATTTTTCTAATACATCATGCACAATGCGTTGCTTTAATTTTAGACGCTCATCAGAAATATTAGTGCCTCGCCCTGTAGCTTCCTCTGCAGTGAGTCCTGCAAACTTGGCAGTCATAAGAGCACTAGCAGTAGTATTGGAAATTCCCATTTCCCCTACCAAGAAAACATTAAAGCCTTCGTCGATTTTCTCTTTTACAAGGCGGATACCTGTTTCAATGCCTTTAATGGCTTGTTCACGTGTCATGGCCGGTTCTTCTACAAAGTTTTTTGTGCCCCTACCAAGTTTATGACTACGGAGTCCTGGTACCCAGCTCATATCTGCATCAATGCCCATATCGATGACTTCCATTTGAGCACCACAGTAATTAGCTAAGGAATTGGCGCCCGCCCCTTTAGGAATTAGGTAGTTTTGTGTCATCCCTACAGTTGTTTCCTTTGGGTACGCACTTACACCCATATCAGCCACGCCATGATCGGCAGAGGCAATAATCATACAAGGTTTTGGAACCGTTAACTGTTCCTGATTTGTAGCCGCACCATATTGAGCCACCACATTTACAAGTCGCCCATATTGTTCTACAGGTGAACCTGCATTCCAATTATCGATTATATGTTGTTCAATTTCATGACTGCGACCACTAATAGCGTCACAAGTTTCTTGTAACAAACTCATGGTATCTCCTTAACTAAATAATATGTTAAATGTATATTCTTTACGAACTCTAGTATATACATTATACTGCATAAACCGCGTTGCTTCAGCTACATAAATATACATCATACTCAAATGAATGTTAATTACTCATTGTTAGTACTCTATGAGTGCTAACCAATGTACAGCCTTAGCTAATAATTATTTATCATTAGCTATTCTTTATTTGTCCTGTTAAATATGGTAATTTGCCGCGGATTTCTCTTCCTCGTTCAAGATAGGATTCTAAAGCTTGACCTTCGTCTTCTTGTGAAAGTATCTCTTTTACCCGTTGAATTTCAGATTCAATCTGTGAAAGCCCTTCAATTACATTGTGTCTATTACCGTAGATGATTTCACGCCACATAGATGGCAAACCACCGGCAACACGTGTACAGTCTCTAAAGCCCCCTGCGGATAATTTCATTCGCAACTCGCCTAGTTCATCCCCACCGGAAACTTGAGTTAAAATGGATGCCAATAAATGTGGCATATGACTCACCATAGCTAAATACGCGTCGTGAGCATAGATATCGACGAATTCAATACGTGACCCTACAGCGCGTCCCATTTCAGCTAGTTCTTGAGCAACCTCTTCACTATATACATCAGATGCCTTATCCTCTAGTACAATCCAGCCCATACCTTTAAATAGGTTTTTATGAGATACTTCGTAGCCACCCTTTTCAGAGCCAGCCATAGGATGAACAGACACAAAAATTGTCCCTTTCGGAATAGAATCATATACAGCTCGTACAAAGTTTTCCTTTGCACTAGATACATCAGTCACCACTTGTCCTGGTCTAAAAAGATGTGCCATTTCTGTAAATAGTCTTGCATTTGTATCTGGAGGCAATGAAAATACAACGATATCTGAATTTTCAATCAATGGTTCTACCTCAGTCCAAGCAGCTTTTACCACCCCATCTTGAATGGCCGCATCACAAACCTCTTGGCGACGAGCATAGCCCACTACCTCATAATCAGTATAAGCCTTTAAAGCCTTTGCCAACGAACCACCTAATAGACCTAAGCCAATAATACCTACAGTCTTACTCATATAAACCTACTTTCACAAATAATTAGCCTTACACTCTCCAATGTAAGGCTAACTACATTTACAAACTACTAAATAATTAACGGCAATGACAAAAATATAAAACTACGCCTCAATTAAACGTCTATTTTTCCATTTACCGCTATACCAGCGATACACAAATAATAAACCGCGTAAAATTTCATCGGCAGCCATGGCAACCCAAATGCCTACAAGCCCCCATCCCCAGTAAATACCAAATAGATAGGACAGTGGTACGGCGCATAACCACATACCAAAAATACCTACGAGCATCGGTGTCCGAATATCCCCTGCTGCTTGTAAACATCCAACCATAACGATATTTACGGCACGCCCTAACTCAAGGAAAATCTCAACCAATAAGATATTATGTGCTAACGATAAGATTTCTGGATCCGTAGTAAATACTGATAGTACTATATCACTAGTACTATAAAAGAACGTAGCCAATCCTACACTAATAGCAATGGCTAATAACATAGAATGCCATACGCGATTTGTCACCTCAGCTTGTCGTTTAGCCCCCATCAAGTAGCCCACAATAACTTGAGAAGCATTTGCTAGTGCTATTGTATATACATAGCAAAGCATAGCTATAACCGATACATACACCTTTGTATTAATAACAGCGAGCCCCAAAATATTGACCATTTTCATAATCGTTGTCTGAGATAGCTGATAGCTCAAGGTTTCGCCACCAGAGGGAACACTGATATTCAGTAGAGACTTAACCGTATGCCACGGGAATGGTTTTAAAAATTTGAAGCTCACCTCTAACGTAAGCAACTTCTTAAATGTATAGCCGATAATTACGAGGCCTACCACCTTAGATAACCAAGTAGAAATTGATACACCTAACACACCTAGACTTGGTATCGGACCATGTCCAAATATTAATATATAGTTAGTTGTGATATGGATAACATTCATAACCAGTGCAATATACATGGTAATACGTGTTAATGAATGCCCCCTAAATACTGCTACCAATGCATAGTACATAGCTTGAATTGGTAATCCTGCTGCTACAATGGTTGTATATACAGATGTATCACTCATCGTTTCTGGCGGAATACCAAGCCACGTAAAGATCCATTTATGACAGGTGATAAAGAATACGGCCGCTATAGACGAGAAGAAAAAGTTCAGCACCAAGCTAACCGTACACACCTCTGATAACTTCGACTGATTACGGGCCCCTAAATATTGAGCAATCAAAATCGTCGTAGCTGTACTCATAACAATGATGAGCATAATAAAGATATTTAGAATTTGATTGGCATTAGCCACGGCTGCTACCGCTTGAGGAGAGTAATGGCTCATCATCACTTGGTCTATATTACCTACTAACAGCTGTAGGAACACTTCGATAAATATAGGCCAACTCAAAGTCCAGATAGACAAGCTAATCCCTTTTTCATAAGACTTCATAGTATCCCCTTATATACTAATGTCAGATTTCATAGTATGCCCTTTATACACTAACACCCAATTGCCTATCCCTTAAAAGAAAACGCCTTTAGCTTTTTCTTTAGTTTCTTGATCTGCAATAAATGGAATTCTAGTAGTTCTACCTTCTTTTGCAGCTACAATCTTTTTAAATGGGAATTCAAAGATTTCTCTATTCCAAGTATTTACAGCATCATTATACAACGTTCTAGCTGCAGTAATTTCTTTTTGTAAGTAAGAATTTTGTTGCATTGCATCACGAATCGTATCTTGGCTTTGTAATTCAGGATAATTTTCTATAGCTACGTTGAGGGCTCTTGTAGCCTTGTTAAGTTGTGCATTCACATCACTTCTAGATTCTTCAGAAAAATTACCACTTCTATACTTAGCAATATCTACAAGGATATCCTTATCAACTTCAATAGATTTTTCCACAAGTTTAGCCGCATTAGAAAGAATCACAACACGTTGCTCCATATAGTTATCAATTTCAGATGCAGCATTTTGAATTCTTTGTTCCATCATATTAAACTCTGAGCTAATTTGTTTTAATCGCCACCATGGATAAATCAATACGATGGCGCCAATAATAGATACTAGATACTTGTCTATAACTATGCCTAAAACGATACCGATAACACCAACTGCCATAAGGATTGTTGGAAGAAGTTTTTCAAAGCCACTAGTTTCAACAGGGATTACCTTAGCGATAACATGCACATCTCTGCCTTCAGACATAATTTCCGGATTCATTTCGTCGAGTTGGTTAGCCATTTTGGGTACCTCCAAATTCTTTGTAAATAGTATTTAATAAATCGTCGAGAGACTGATTTTGTCGATATAGTTTACCTGCCATAAAGTGATCGTATGCAAAAGACCTATCTCTATTATTTTCAGATTTTTGATACTGATCTAGACCTTTAATATGCTTAAAATCCTCTCCAGCAGATTTAATTTCTGAAACCTCTATAAATTCGTGTTTTGTAACAGGAACATACTCGTCCCAGCGGACTGGAACATAATAGGTTCTACCATTACCAGCTCGTACAGGTACTTGATCTACGTGTTCGATGGCCCTATAAGAATAAGCATCTACTTTAATTACCTCAGAGTCACCTTCATTTTTATGGTGGCTAGTCTTAAGAATTGTTTTTACATTATTCCGCTGAGCCGCATCAGGAGGAACAAATAAATTAAGTCCCATTTTATTTGCTAGCATTTCTGTAATGTAATCATTATATTTGAAATTATAAGACTTGCCATAAATATAATCATTAGAAGCCATTTGTTGATACACAGGAATCGCTAAAATTGGTAGGAATGAGAAATACATGTGATCAAAGTAACTGCAGTTGTAATTAATGAACTTCTCTTTAATCGTTTGGAATGAAAAATCATAATACTGAGATGGTGATGTATCAAAGTCCCAATTTTGAGAATTGTCAGCTTTAATCTCATTAATTTTACACTCTTTATTAAATATAAAATCATCTCCATATGGAGAGTTTTCAAAAATATCCTTATAGTTGTTTTGTGCTAATGGCGTAAATAGTACGCGGAACTCAACCTCATTGTTGCGATCTAATGCATTAAATTGTGCATCGAACTCTTCATTAGCTAAGGCCTGAAAATTACTACCCGCCTCCAATGAGTCCTGACTCATCTTTCTAAGGCTGGCTATTCCTTTAGCTAATCGACTCTTAGCACCACCGAAATTAAAGAATCCTTTTTCCGGTGGCTTCCTATGGAATGTTAGGTTAGGTGCTGCATGATTACCATACACTAAAGATACTTTATTGGCATAATAAGGACCTGGTTGTCTTATAACGGCCCGTAATGTTTCGTTAACATCACGAGTTTTTAGATTCCCATTAGAATCAACATACTCTTCTGTATACGTAACATTTAAGGTGCCTTCATACGTATAATCATCCATCCAGTGGATTATGCGCTTCAGAAAAACAAAGGGGTTTCCTAAAATATCACCAGAAGCAATATCTAAGGTGGAATGATTTACATCACCTTTTTCTAAGAATCCATAATCTTTAACGAGCTGTTCATATCGTTCAATATTAAAGTTAGAATCCATATGAATAAAAGGAATCGCCTTTTTTATAAGTTCTACAGTCATTTCACTATGAAATAGATCGTTTAAAGGGGCCATCATCTCATAGCCTTCTTGACGCATGTTAGCTAATGTAGCATCTAAATCATTAAGTTTTTCTTCAAGGCTCTTACTATTAGGCTTAATCCAATATAGGTAAAGCCCTACACATAGAACTAATATAAGTATAGAAACAATAACCGCTACAATATCAATATAATCTTGTGAAAACTGATAAATACCATAAATAATGGCACCTATACCAATAACAATATCAACCTTTTTGATAAGGCCAAATCGTTTATAGGATGTGTTTGATTGATCGCGATTTTCTGATACCTCAGTATACTTATCTATTAATACTTTGTTGTTATCTATATCAATCTTTGATTGATCTACTAATTGTTGAAAGTATTCTTCGGTTACTTGTTGAAACGCGTCCTTTAACTCTTCCCGATAATACTTAAGTGGCTCTAGTAATGCTTCATTATATTCATTCGACACGTTACTCATTCCCTCTCCTTAATGAATCGCATAGTAAATGATAGTTCTATACGTTTCCATTATGCCTCATATTCTGAAATAACAGCCTCTTATACTTATAAGCTTTCAAATTTTACTTAATTATAAATATCCTAAATTATAAATTAGTATATCAATTAAGAAAACCTCCGTAAAGTAATAATACGATTCATACCACTATAAAATAACCATATCATTCATAACACTATAAAATAACCATATCATTCATAACACTCTGAAGTAATCATACGATTCACAATGTGATAATGTAAAACCCCTCTTTACTGTTCATCCAGTAAAGAGGGGTTCAGATTATACATAATTCAATTTAGATAAGATTATTTAAATTGATTGCAAAGGCTATCAAATAGCGCTTGATCTGGTTTTACAACATCTTCAGTCAATGGACGAGGATGTGGACCACCATTTGCTGCAGCCATAGCTTTTTCGAAGGAAGGTTTAGTAGTATCTTGATAGATAACACCTGTTACCAAGCCATCAGTATCACCCAAAGTTTTAAGTGCTGCTGCACGATCTGTTGGGTCATAACCTTCTGGCAATTCTACCAAATGTTCTTTGAACCAGTCATAGCTGTTGTGTTTATTGTATGTAACACATGGGCTGAATACGTTGATGAAGGAGAAACCTTCATGATCCATTGCCTTTTGAATCAACTCTACAAGTTGTGCACGATTAATCATGTAACCTTGTGCTACGAATGTAGCACCTGCAGCAATTGCAGTTTCACAAACGGACAATGGAGATTCGAAAGCCCCACGAGGAGTTGTTTTTGTAACAAAACCGATATCGGAACGAGGGGATGCTTGACCTTTAGTCAAACCATATACATGGTTATCCATTACGACGTATGTCATATTTACATTACGTTTGAAAGCATGGATAGTGTGACCCATACCGATAGCGAACGCATCACCATCACCAGAGCAAGCGATAACTTCTAAGTCTTGGTTAGCAAGTTTAACGCCTTGTGCGTAAGGAAGCGCACGACCATGAGTTGTATGAGCACCGTATGCGTAGAAATAACCACCGATACGGCTAGAGCAACCGATACCGGAAATTACTGCTAATTTTTCTGGTGGAATATTTTTCGCTACTACAGCGTCAGTAATCGCTGCTTGAACCCCATAATGGCCACAGCCTGGACACCAGTTAGGACGAATATCGTTTCTGTAATCTTTAGCTGTTGTCATATTATAGGACCTCCTTAATCGCATTTTTCACATAACTTTTTGTGAATGGATTACCATCGTATTTCAAGCAGCTAGAAATCTTATGTTTCTTATGCATGTTGATTTTAAATAAGTTAGCCAATTGACCAGTTTTATTGTGTTCTACAATAACTACTTTTTTCGCAGCATCAAAGAACGGTTGTAATTGCTTTGCTGGGAATGGTTTAATTAAGCGCAATTGTAAGTGATTAACTTTAACGCCTTCTTGATCGAATTCAGCAACGGCTTCTTCAATAGCACCACGGCTAGATGCCATACCTACAACGAGTACATCTGCTTCGTCGTATTTAGCATTGTTCAAGAATGGTTCATAGTTATCAGCTACAGTTTCCAATTTGCGGAACCGTTTATCAGTTTGCGCTACGTGCATTGTAGGCGCTTCTGCTGGTTTACCTTCTTCATTATGCTCTAAACCTGTGGAAAGGAAAAGACCATTTTTCATGCCTGGAATTGTACGTGGAGAAATGCCATCTTCAGTCAATTCAAAGCGTTTGAAGTAGTTAGGTTGTACCAATTCAGGAAGATCGGATTCCTTCATCATTTTACCGCGATTAATAGGTACACGATTCAAATCGAAGGAAGGAACGGATTGTTTATTCAAACCTTGTTGTAAGTCAGGCATAAAAATAACTGGACATTGATACATTTCTGCCAAGTTGAAAGCTTTTTGAATTTCATAGAAGCATTCTTCGATAGATGTTGGAGAAATTACGATACCAGAATAGTCGCCATGTGCATTGTAGCAAGCCGCATCAATATCGGATTGTTCAACTTTTGTAGCCATACCAGTGGATGGGCCAGAACGTTGAACGTCGATAACAACCATTGGCAATTCAGCCATAGAAGCCATGGACAAGGATTCTGCCATCAAGGAAAGACCTGGGCCAGAAGTACACGTGAAACCACGAACACCTGCGTATACGCCACCCATAGCTGTCATACATGCTGCGATTTCGTCTTCTGTTTGAACAACAGTTGAGCCCAACTTATCCATAGTTTTAATCATGTATTCCATAACTTCGGATGCTGGTGTAATAGGATAAGACGCCATAAAACGGGAGCCTGCTGCAATAGCACCAAGAGCACATGCTTCGTTACCTAATAAGAACATTTGATCTTTCTTACCAGGCGCTGGCAATGTATCGATTTCAACATCGCCTAATTTTTCCATTACAAGGCTATGACCATCATCGAAAGCAGCCAAGTTTTTATCAATAATCTCTTGGGATTTCTTTGCAAATTTCTCAGTAATAGCATCTTTAAACATCTTAGTATCAAAGCCAAGAAGCGCTACGGACATTCCAAGGGCTACGATATTACGCATCAACAAGGAGCCTTGTTTCATTGCTGTTTCAGAGATAGGCAAAGATAAGCAATTAATCTTTGTACCTTCAAATTTAGAAAAGTCTGGATTAACTTTGCTATCACAGATGATATATCCACCATCGCGTACTTCGGAACCGTGCATATCAACGGTTTCTTGATCAAGGGAAAGCAAGAAGTCTACCCCTTCACCAATGGACATAATTTGTTCCAATGCTACGCGCAATGCGAATGTAGTATGACCACCTTTGATGCGAGATGCAAATAAACGTTGGCTATACAAAGAGTAGCCTTCTTTAGCAAGGATTGTGGCCATAATTTCGCCGCAACTCTCGATACCTTCACCTTGTTGGCCGCCCATTTTCCAGATAAAATCTTTACGTTTTTGCAAGAGATTCACCCTCCTTAGGATAAAAATTACACTGCTGACAAGAGTCTACCTTACTATGTTAATGTTTTATAGTACGAACCTGTCTTATATCGTCATTGTATCATGTATATTTTAGGTTTACAATGTATCATTTCACATAATAATAGGTATAAATTAAGGTATTATAACTAAAAATTATAAGAAAAAAGGATACTACATGCTAAGTAGTATCCTTTTAGTATTAATAGTTATCGTTTTAAATAAATTCTAGGAGAATGCAGTCTATACAAAATTATATAGAATATTTATTCTGTAACACCTCTTGCTGACGTTCTTCCGTAAAGAAAATCTCCTCTAAACATAACCCTTGAGCTGGCGCCGTTTTACCTATAACACGACGATCTTTGGCGGCCAAATATCCCTTAATATCCTCCACCTTGCGTCTTCCAAGGCCTACATCGACGAGGAGCCCTGCAATATTGCGAACCATATGGTATAAGAACCCATCTCCTACTACAGAAATGGTAACATGAGAGCCTTCTGCCTCTACATGAATTCCCATAATTGTTTTTACCGGATCAGCAGGCGTTGAATTCGTCCCCTTTAAGGTTGTAAAGTCATGGGTGCCTAATAATTCATTGCCGGCAGCTTGCATGAGCTCGACATTAAGAGGTTTCTTAACATGCCAATGGTATCGTTTTGTCAAAGGATTGGCAATGAGCTGATTATGAATGGTATATACATATTCTTTACCATATATATTCCATCGAGGCTTCCAATCGAGTGGAATTTCCACGGCTTCAAGAACAACGATATCCTTTGGGATATGTGCAATCATAGCACGAGGAATATTTTCTGCTGGTATAGATCCAGATGTTTGGAACGTACATACTTGAAACTTTGCATGTACCCCTGCATCTGTTCTAGAAGCGCCATAGATTTGTATGGGTTCATTACAAATTTTGGACAATCCATATTCTAAGCAACCTTGTACCGTTAAGCCCTTATCATCAGGTTGCTTCTGATAGCCTGCCAAATCAGTGCCATCATAAGCAACTATGATTCGTATATTTCTCATAGACCTAACCACCACAATGCAATGAGTACAATGGTAATCAAAATAACTGCACCGACGCCAATATAATCAACATAAGTAACTTGTAGTTCCTTCATACGCGTACGATTTACGCCACCTCGATAGCAACGCGCTTCCATAGCAATAGCCAGTTCATCAGCACGTCTAAATGCACTGATGAATAAAGGAACCAATAAAGGTACCATATTTTTTGCCCGTTGAATGATAGACCCTGTTACAAAGTCTGCACCACGAGCAGATTGAGCTTTCATAATACGATCTGTTTCATCCAATAAAGTAGGAATGAAACGCAATGCAATGGTCATCATCAGATCGGAAGAGCGTCGTGTAGGGAAAGAGTGTAGATCTCGGTGGTCGCCGTATCATTAAAAAAAAAAAA
>ENA-UPWP01001492-UPWP01001492.1-human-gut-metagenome-genome-assembly--contig:-NODE-1492-length-11990-cov-14.575758_pt1 | contig 11990 bp, 10 predicted proteins | sample MGYA00250052_ERZ773380 | MGnify/ENA primary metagenome ERZ773380 (study PRJEB29103, sample SAMN06112063) | human gut metagenome | biome: human gut; feature: ankylosing spondylitis patient; material... | reverse complement strand
ATGGAGAATATGCCGTGCGGCGCTGCTTACAACAACGACGAGAAGCGTCTGTGGCCGGGCGAGCCGGGCGACTGCCTCGACCACAAGCGTTACGCAGATACCCTCAAGAAGATCGGCTTTGAAGGCGACGTTTGCACCATGGAGGTGTTCCGTCCGGACTACTACAAGCTGTCCAACGAGGAGAATATCAAGAAGGCCGCCGAGGTTACCAAGGCACATGTTGCAAAGTACTGGGCTGAATAATCAGTAGTTAGCAATTAAAGATTAGCGATAACCTTCCGAAAGGGCAGACCATTGGTCTGCCCTTTCGTTTTATCTCTGCATGTCGTTTGATACAGGCGTGCAGTGCACTGCTCTATAAAAAACTTACCGTATGATAGTGTATGTTGATATACAGATTATTACATATATACAACCTGTTACCCACACTAACATACGCTAACATACACTAATCTATTTGTTATATCTTTACCGTAGGGGCGAACATTGTTCGCCCGCAGCGCGACCGGAGCACCCCAGGGTAAACGATTCATTCTCACAATAATTTCTAATTACTAATTCCTAATTTCTCATTTTTCTGCTATACTATATAGTTAGGAACAAGAAGAAGGAAGGATACCATGACACTCTACATCAACGCCTGTCCGCGGGAAGAGTCGCGGACGGAACGGCTGGCGCGCGCCTATCTCGCACACATAAGCGACGTCACCGAGCTGAACGTATACGATCAGCCGCTTGTCCCGCTCGACCGTGAGCGGCTTGCTCACCGCGAATCGCTCATTGCCGGCGGCAAATGGCACGACCCGATGTTCGATTATGCCCACCAGTTTGCCGATGCCGACGATATCATCATTGCCGCTCCCTACTGGGATCTGGGCTTTCCGGCACAGCTGAAAACCTACATTGAGAACATTTATGTCACCGGCATTGTCAGCGCCTACAACGACCACGGGCAGCCGTGCGGCCTGTGCCGCGCCCGCAGTCTGACCTACATCACCACCGCAGGCGGCGCGTACGACCCGCGGTTCAGCTTCGACTATCTGACCGCTATGGCCAAAGAATACTTCGGTATCCGCGAGACCAGACTCATCTATGCGGAGTGTCTCGACATCTGCGGCAACGACCCCGAGGCTATTCTGCAAGCCGCAATCGACCAAATTGAAAGGAGCGCTGACCGATGACCGGAACCTGTGACGACTGCGCCTACAACGTTTACGATGATGAAATGGATGAATATGTATGCGAAGCCTATCTGGATGAGGACGAATTCTACCGCCTGATGCAGACCGGCAAAAGCTGTCCGTACTACCGCTCCGGCGATGATTATGAACTGGTACGCCACCAGAATTAAGGAGGAACCCTGACGATGACCGAACTTGAAAAAGCCGCTTCCGGCCTGCTGTATGACGCCAACAGCGACCCCGCGCTGCTCGAAGCGCGTGCGCAGACCAGCGACCTGTGCATGGATTACAATACACTCCGCTCCTCCCAGAAGGAGGAGAAAAACGCCCTTCTGCATACCATTTTAGGCGCCTGTGCGCCCGATATTGTCATTGATCCGCCGTTTTTTGTTGATTACGGCAGCCATACGCGTGTCGGCCGTGCATTTTATGCAAACCATAACCTTGTGATCCTGGACGCGGCACCGGTCACCATCGGTGACCATGTGTTCATCGGCCCGAATTGCTGTATCTCGACCGCAGGCCATCCGTTCGATGTTGCACAGCGCAACGCCGGGCTGGAATATGCCAAGCCGGTCACCATCGGCAATAACGTCTGGATTGGCATGGGCGTGCAGATTTGCCCGGGCGTCACCATCGGTGATAACGCTGTCATCGCCGCAGGCAGCGTTGTGACGGAGGATATACCGGCAGGTATGCTTGCCATCGGCGTGCCGTGCAAGGCCGTGAAGCAGGTAGCGAATAAACCGCAGCGACGCATTCTCTGATGAATCAGTAATCGGGAATTTTATCTTCCATAGGGCAGACCATCGGTCTGCCCTTTTATTTTACCTCTGCGGAACGTGAAAAAGGGAGGCCACTGGCCTCCCCTGCGAAACATAAAACCGTATCGTCGATTACTAACTGCTAATTTATTGAACCGCTTCGACAGTCTCCGAACCGCCCTCTTTATAGGTATAAACGGTAAACCCGTCATACGTCCAGATGCCGTCCTCACCTTCGCCCATGCAGCTCGGCGAATAGCTCTTGGATGTCGGTGCGCCGAGTGCGCTCTCGAGTGCGGATGCGGACGAGCCGACGTACCCGCTCGCCTGAGCGGCAGTCGGCTTCGCCGGTTCTGCGGGTTTGGTCTCAGCCGGAGCGCTTGCCGCAGGCTTGCTCTGTGCCGGCTTGCTTGCCGGAGCGGATGCCGCCGGTTTGCTCGTCGAGGCAGACGGCTTGCTCGTGCTCGCTGAAGCAGACGGCTTTGCGGTCGTGGTGTTCGTGCTGCTCGTCACCGGCTTGTTTTCGTTGGTTTTATCCTCGGTTTTGCTGTCGGTCGAGGTCTTATCGTCAGTCTCGGTCTTTGCGTCCTCGGTCTTGGCCTCGTCGGATTTCTCCTCGGTCTTCGCTTCGTCCTTCTTATCCTCGGTTTTGCCGGTCTGGACGGTCTGGCTCTCGTCCTTGGTATCGTCCTGCGCGGTGTTGCCGCCGCACGCAGCAAGACCAAAGCAGAGCATTAGTGCCAGCAGCATGGCTGTCAGCTTTTTCATAAAATTTCCTCCATATTGTTTATTTCTCCTGCGGATACTGATTAGACGGATTACGGTTCGGTTTTGTTCCCCAAATCCGGTGAATATTTTAGTATATTCGGCAGATTTCGCTCGACAATCTCGATGATGACCGTATCGCCCTCCTGCACCTGCTCCAATGGATACGGCATCTGCCGGGTGATGATCGCCTCACGAAAATCCTCCGCGAGAAACGGATGCAGCGCATTGCCGAACGAATCGCGGCACAGCAGCAGACGGCCGTTCGGCGCATTCTCCTGTGTGGTCTGCATGAGGATATCCTCGTCCGAGCGCGGCTGGTTCACATACGAAAACGAGGTCCGATACACCTGCGTTTCCTCCTTTTGCGTGCCCTTCGGGTACAGCATTTGGTAAAGATCGCCGCTGTGGCTCCGCTCGGTCGTATAGTCCGCGTCCGTGAACGATGTATGCGGCAAGTCGAGCGTGTTCATCAGATAATCGTGTGCGAGCGCGGCGCCGCGGTTCGTCCAGTGCGAGTCGGTCTTATAATACAGCACGTTTGCGTGTGCGCGGAACACGGAGAACAGGTCGGCATAGTTCACGCCCTCCTGCCCGAGATACGGCAGCACGCGCTCGTAGTTGCCGTCCGCATCCTCGGTCAGGTAGCGCGCAGGCATGTGCTCCGGGTAAAGCGAGCTTTTATTCGGCGCAATCGTAAACAGAAAGCGCGCGCCGCGGCTTTCGCAGTAGTCCTGCATGGATTTTACCGTCTGCGCCAGCTGCTGCGCCTCACTCTCGGTCAGCGTTGCGTGATTCTGATAATCATCGAGCGTTTTCGCGTAGTACAGCCAGCCGTCCGTACCGTAAATGACGTCCTCAGCAGGCGAGGTGCACAGCAGCCTGGTCTGCAGCGCGGCATTCGCGGTGACGAGCTCCTGCCGAAAGCCGAAATGGTCGGCAACATAATCAGTCAGGTCACCGAGAAACTCCGCGTTCCAGCCGGTCTGTGCGTTCCACAGGCTCGGCTTGGGCGTGAGATGCTCATTGCCTGCCGCCTGCTGCTCGGGCAGCACGAGCATACCCGCTGCCGGAATCAGGCACAGCGACAAAAACGCCGCTGTAAACCATTTATATTTCATATTTCACCTCAAAATCGGAAGTAAATGAACGGATTAAACGAGCCTGCCGCAAGGTACATCATGCACAGCAGCAGCAAAGCCAGAGAGCCGATGAACGTCACACTCTCACGTTTCGGCGTATGCTCGCGGGCCACAGGCGTGCACAGGAGCAGCGCAAGACACAGCGTCAGTGCAAACGCAGGCGTAAATTTTGCCCAGACAGCCGCCGTGCCCATCCAATGCAGACCAATGCCGGAGAACATCGCGGCATACATGGCACCTGCCTGTGCCAGCGTATCCGCACGAAACAGCGTAAAGCCGAGCACGACCACGAGCAGCGTATACAGCTGTCCGCTGCGCTTGCCCTTGAGCTTGTCTACCGGAATCGCGCCGCAGTCTTCAAGCACGGAAAACAAGCCGTGCCACAGTCCCCAGAGGACGAACGTCCAGCTCGCGCCGTGCCACAGGCCGGTTGCGAAAAATACGAGAAAACGGTTGAGCCACGTCCGCGCCTTCCCCTTTCGGTTGCCGCCGAGCGGAATATACAGGTAGTCGCGGAACCAGCCGGACAGCGAAATGTGCCAGCGGCGCCAGAACTCCTTGATGGTGGTCGCGGTGTACGGATAATTGAAGTTTTCGCGGAAATGGAAGCCGAACATGCGTCCGAGACCGATGGCCATATCGCTGTAGCCGGAAAAATCGAAGTAGATCTGCAGCGCGTAGCAAATGGCGCCCGTCCATCCTGCCAGCATGCCGATCTCTCCGGCAGGCAGCGCGAACACGGTATCCGCCATCTGACCGAGCGCGTTCGACAGCAGCAGCTTTTTGCTCAAACCGCAGATAAACCGGCGGATGCCAAGCGCGGTCTCCTGCGGTGTGGTGCGGCGGCTGTCGATCTCCTGCTCGACGTCGTGGTATTTGACGATCGGTCCGGCGATCAGCTGCGGGAAAAACGCGATGTACAGCAGCACCTTCTTGAATGAGTGCGAGACCATTTTCGGCTCCCGGTACACGTCAATAACGTAGCTTAACCCTTGGAAGGTGAAGAACGAGATGCCGATGGGCAGCGCAATGCCGGTCAGCGGCAGGTGCAGCCCGCACAGTGCGTTCACTGTGCGGATAGCGAAATCCGCGTACTTGAACACGGCGAGCAGCCCTATTCCGCCGAGGACAGCAAGCGTGACGCCGAGTTTGGCGTACTTTCCTGCGGCCAACCGTCCGCAGACGTAGTTGAGCGCCACCGATGCGAGCAGCAGCGGCAGGTAATACACCTGTCCGAACGAGTAGAACACCAGACTTGCGAGGAGCAGCCAGGTGTTTTTCGCATCCACGTTCGACAGCCTGCGATCGAGCAGAAACACGATCGGCACAAAGAAAAACAGCGAAATTGCAGAACTAAATACCATAGATTAACCCTTTATGCACCGCAATTCCGTCTGCGGTGTTATTTTTTCGTACTTGCAGAGTTTGCGACCGCAATACCTCCGCTGACCAGCACGAGCGCCGCCAGATTGCGTGCGGTGAAGATATTCTCGCCGAGCACGAGCGCAGAGAACAGCGTGCCGAACACCGGAATCAGGAAGCCGAACAAACTGACCTTTCCGACCGGAAATTTACCCAAAAGCGCCGTCCAGATGGTAAACGCTGCCGCAGACAGCACGATCATGTAGCCAAGCAGCAGCACGCCGCCGAGCGTCACCCGACCGAGTGCGCCTCCGCCAGCCGTGCCGACACCCAGCAGGAAGCAGCCGCCGATGAGCAGCTGCCAGCCGGTCAGCAGCATAGGGTCACGACCGGGCGTGTAAATGCGCGAGACAAGCGCGCCCGCGCCCGCCGAGACCGCGCTCAGCAGCACCAGACCGTCACCGGTGAGGTTGAAGCCGTTCAGGCCGCCTAGTCCGAGCGCGAGCACGCCCGCAAAGCCGCAGATGCAGCCAAGCGTTTTCCGTCGGTTGAGCTTATCATTCGGCAGCAGGCAATGCGCCAACAGCAGCGCGAAAAACGTCTGCGTGCCGGAGAGCACCGATCCTTTGGTGCCGGTCGTACCGCTCAGACCGATGTAGTAGCATACATACTGCAGCATGCTCTGAAACAGACTGATTGCCAGAATCGGCTTGATTTCGTCCCGTTTGGGCACGATTCGGTGCCCTTTCAGCATAGTCACGAGCAGCACAAGCATTCCCGCCAGCGCAAACCGCCAGCCGGCAAACACCAGCTGCGAAAACGGCGCGTCAGCCGAAACAGCGAACAGCTCGTACCCGCGCTTGACGCACGGCGCCGCACTGCCCCAGAGAGCGGTGCATAAAACCGCCGGTAAATATAATTGACGTAACAGACTGCGTTTTTGTTCCCCCATTTTGATACTCCCAGACAAATTTTTTATGATTGACTCTATCAGTATACCATACTTCCCTGCTCTCCTGCAAGAAAGGGAGTTTTATCGGACTTTCTCTGTGGTACACTGTCCTCAGTAAAAAAAGAGAGGTGAAGCCATGATCTACACTTGCGACACCAAATGCTGCCACTTTATCTTCTTCGGCAGCGCTGAAACCCGCGTCTGCCCGGATTGCGGCAAGCACAGCATTCGGCCGTCCACGCTCGAGGAACGCGCCGCGTTCTTCCGCCGCCAGATTGAGTTCGCGCAGGAGCATCCGACCGGATAAGGCAATACCGCATAATTGAACAAGAGCGATTTACGAGCAAATTTTGCGTACTGATTAGGCGCGGTTTTGCGGTAATACTTTGTGTATTACCGTAAAGCCGGAACGACATCAGGACACAAAATTTCCGTAAAGCGCCGCAGCTTTAATTGTGCGGTGTTGCCTTCATCAAAAGAAAAACCCTTCCGAATGTTGTCCTCGGAAGGGTTTCACTTACTGTCTTCAGTTGTCATGTACGGTTACGGCTCCTCGTGTGATGTTTTTTTAATCAGACGATTACTTGCCGCGACGATTGGTACGGTTCATGGTCTTAGCGTTGATGTGTTCGCCTTCCAGTTCTACCATGCGAGCGTTTACCAGTCCATTGAAGAAATTTCTCATACCCATAATCTTTGCACTCCTTTTCAGTGATTCAAGTGATTGTATTTTTGAGATCCTTTCCTGATCTCTGGTATTATAATACACTTTCCCTGAAAAGAATACAAGAGCAAGTTTTTATGAATATCTCACAACTCAACCATCGTTATTTTGTGTAGTTTGCACAGTTCCGCTTGACATCTTATACATAATTAACCGAAACCACTTGTGAACTTTACATAATAAATCAGCGATACTCCTTCGCCAGTCGCTCAAACAGCGGCAGCGCACGCTCGATGGTCTCGGTTTTCACACAGTAAGAAATTCGCATATGACCGGGAGCACCGAAATCCGCACCCGGAACGACCAGCAGGTCATATTTCTTTGCGCGTTCACTGAAGGCGCGGTCATCCGCCTCGAGCGTCTGCGGGAACAGATAAAACGCGCCGTCCGGCTTGACACAGTGATACCCCATCGAGGTCAGACCGTTAAAGAGCAGGTCGCGGTTGGTCTGGTAGACCGCAATATCACTGGTCTGGTCGGCACAGCGTGCCGCTACGCGCTGGAACATACTCGGTGCACAAACATAACCGAGTGCGCGGCCGGCACCGCAGACCGCAGCGTACAGCGCCTTGCTGTCGGCGGCTGCCGGCGGCACGAGCACATAGCCGATACGCTCACCCGGCAGCGACAGCGACTTGGAGTACGAGTAGCAGATAATGGTATCGTCGTAGAAATGCGGCACGAACGGCACCTGCACGCCATCATATACGATCTCACGATACGGCTCGTCCGAAATGAGGTAAATCGGGTGACCGTATTCCTTCTCCTTGCCGCGCAGCATGTCGGCAAGGCGCTTGATGGTCTGCTCGGAGTACACTGCACCGGACGGGTTGTTCGGCGAGTTAACAACGACCGCCTTGGTGTGCTCATTCAGGCGCTGTTCGAGAGCACCGAAGTCAATCTGAAAATCCGCGATAGACGGCGGCACAATGACGCACTTGGCACCGGCACCGCTTTCGATGAACATTTTATATTCCGGGAAATACGGCGCAAACACAATAATCTCGTCACCCTCGCAGACGATCGCCTTGAACGCACAAGAGAGCGCGGCTGCCGCGCCTGCAGTCAGGTACAGGCTGTCGCCGGTGTAGTCCGTGCCGAAACGCTTGTTGAGGCTGTCCGCCAGTGCGCCTCGCACGTCTGCGGCGCCCTGTGCCGAGGTATATCCGTGCAGTGCAACCGGATCACCTGCCGCTTCGACGTAAATCGCCTGACGAACGGCCTCCGGGGCGGGTACGTTCGGATTGCCGATCGAGAAATCGAATACGTTCTCGCGGCCAACGATCGCTGCACGGCTGTTCCCGTACTCGAACAGCTCGCGGATCGTCGAACGGCGGCTGCCTAAATCCATCATGTGCTCATTTATCATGGTTATCTACTCCTGTCAGGGGTTCTCCCTGTGAAAATTACTGCCCTCATTATATCATACAATTTTATCAGAGTGAAGATGGAGATTGGAAATTGAAGGGAGCATTCCTCTCTTTTGTATTACGGGAGAGCACGCTGTGCTCCCCTGCGGGATAAATTGTGCAGAACGGGATGGTGTCCCGCCGTTTCCCGCCAAATAACACAATAAAAAACGGAGAACAGAAAGCAAACGTCAGACGCTTATTTTCCATTCTCCATTTTCCATTATCAATCCGCCAAGCCGATAGCTGCCGAAAGCGGCATCGACAGCACAATACCATGACTGCGGGTCTTCATTCCGACCGCCTGCATCAGCGCCGTCATAACCTGCTGTTTCTCATCGCTTCGCACCACGAGGAACACGATTTCCTTTTCGGCCTGAATTTCGATACCGAAAAACCGTTTAACCTCATTTTCCGCAATACCGCGCGCTGAAATGACCGTGCCGCCGCGTGCACCGGCCTTGCGCGCCGCATCCATCGCCACGTTGGTATAGCCGCGCTCCATCACAACTGCTACAACGTCAAAACCGTCGTTCTTCTCTGTCTCGTGCATCCGGCTGACCTCCTTTTGCTCCTCGTCTGCAGCGGTCAGCAGTTTATGCCACCGCAGACCAATGCCTGTAATCGGAATGGCAAACGCGATTCCGCGTCCGGGATATCGCATTTCCAGCTCGCGTCCGAGCCTTTTGAGCAGGCGAACGCCGGTCTGACGGCTGACCATACACATCACAATGGCTTTTGCCGTTTCACCGATGCCGAGCAGGTCGAGCATTTCCGTGCGCGCCGTGCCGTGTGCCATGCACACAAAGTCCACCGGCGCCTGTTCCTCACGATAGATACGCAGCACCTTTTCGCCCTGCTCCACGTCAACAACTGCCGCCACGACCTCTACCGCGCTCTGCACCGTCATCTGCGGTCGGTTTTCACTCATGCTCTGCTCCCTCCAAAACGATGATGCTGTCCTCATCCTCTGCGGAAACATCGGACGCATCCTCGCTGTTCTGTTTCTTTTTATAGATGAGACCCAGCACCTGAATGGTAAGCAGCGGGGTCATAGCTACCATGGCTACAATACCGAAGGCGTCCGTCATCACGTTACCGCCGAGCGCTTCACACGCGCCCATGGCAAACGGCAGCAAGAATGTGGTCGTCATCGGACCGGACGCAACGCCGCCCGAGTCAAATGCAATGCCGGTGAAAATTTTCGGCACACAGAAAGTCAGTCCCAATGCGACCAGATAACCCGGCACCAGTATATAATAGATTGAAATGCCTGTCAATACGCGCAGCATAGCCATGCCGACCGAGCAGGCCACGCCGATGGACAGGCTGAGCATCATCGCTCTCTGCGAGATGCCGCCGTTTGTGATGGACTCGACCTGCCGGTTGAGCACATGCACAGCCGGCTCCGCAGTTACCAGAAAATAGCCGATGAGCATGCCAAGCGGCACCAGCACCCATTCCTGTCCGCTCAGCGCCAGCTGCTGTCCGAGATAATGACCCACGGGCATAAATCCGACGTTTACACCGGTCAAAAACAGCGACAATCCGGTAAATGTGTACACAAAGCCCACGCCGATTTTTCTAAGCTGCATGGCATGGAATCTGCGGAAAATCAGCTGAAACACCGCGCAGAACAGGATGATTGGCACCAGTGCGGACAAAACCTCGTGTATGTACGCGGGCAGCTCCACCACAAATGTGTGTGCTGCCTGACGGGTGTCCTCCACATCCGGCACGGTCACTGCCGTGTAGCCTGCACCGTTTGTCGGATAGAAAATACCAAGCAGCAGCACCGCCAGTACCGGTCCGATGCTGCACAGCGCAACCAGTCCGAAGCTGTCCTCCTGTGCACCGCTATCGCCTCGGATGGAAGCTAAACCGACACCGAGCGCCATGATGAACGGTACGGTGACCGGTCCGGTGGTCACGCCACCCGAGTCAAACGCCACAGAAACGAACTCGTTCGGCACAAAGATGGACAGAACAAATACGGCGGCATAAAACACGATCAGCAGCATAGACAGGCGGATCTTAAACAGTGTCCGCAGCATGGCGAGCACGAAAAACAGGCCCACACCGCCCGCAACCGTCCAGATCAGCACATTGTTCGGAATGGACGGCACCTGACCGGCCAGCACCTGCAGATCCGGCTCCGCGATTGTGATGAGCACGCCGATGATGAGCGTAATGAGTATCACGATGAACAGATTTTTCATGCGCGGCAGCTGTGCGCCGATACCCTCGCCCATAGGCGTCATAGATACGTCCGTGCCGAGTGAAAACAATGCCATACCGACGATAAGCAGCGCCGCACCGGTCAAAAACAACACCATTGTGCCGACCGGCATCGGTGTGATCGTCACGCTGAGCAGCAGTACAATGATCGTGATCGGCAGGACAGACGACACCGACTCGCTGATTTTTTCTTTCAAAATTTTGTTCATTCTCGACCCCCTGCTTCGCGATAAAATACAATTTGGACTATTATATCATATAAGGAGAGGTGGATTCCAGTGAACAGGGAATTCTTAACGAAAACAAAACACCGACTCTTTCGAGTCGGTGTTCGGTGTGCGCGATGAGTTATCTTCCCGGGCCGTCACCAGCCAAGTATTGTCACCGTAAACGAGCTTAACTACTGTGTTCGGAATGGGAACAGGTGTACCCTCGTCACAATAATCACGCACTTACTTTCTTGTGAACAAGAAAGTAAGCAAAAAAAACTTTACCTGTGCGCTATGCGCGCTCTTGTTCAAAAGAAACCTTATATATATGAGAAACGCTTTCGCGCTAACTCACTTTGTAATACCATCAGCCTGCTGTCAACATCTTTCTTGAAGAAATTTGGTGACCCGTGGGAGAATCGAACTCCCGTTTGCGGCGTGAGAGGCCGCCGTCTTAGCCGCTTGACCAACGGGCCATAACAGTTAGACTTCCGGTATTTCTCGGTTCCGCTGTGGACTCTCTCGAACCCACAGCGCACCGAATCTGGTACACCATCACGGGCTCGAACCGTGGACCCACTGATTAAGAGTCAGTTGCTCTACCAACTGAGCTAATGGTGCATACTTTTCTTCGAGAAGAAAAGTATGCAAAAGAAGCTTTACCTGCGCTCACGCGCTATCTTCTTCGCTGTTTTCTCTCTCAGAAAACTTTTTAGAAGGTCTTTACACCCTCAAAACTGAACAATCCTACTCGCAAGCTATTTCTTCGAGGTTACCTAACATTTAAGGTCAAGCCCTCGGCCTATTAGTATCAGTCCGCTCCATACATTACTGCACTTCCACTCCTGACCTATCAACCTTGTAGTCTACAAGGGGCCTTACTCCCGAAGGATGGGAACACTTATCTCGAGGGGAGTTTCACGCTTAGATGCCTTCAGCGTTTATCTCGTCCGTACTTAGCTACCCAGCTATGCCCTTGGCAGAACAACTGGTGCACCAGCGGTACGTCCATCCCGGTCCTCTCGTACTAAGGACAGCTCCTCTCAATATTCCTGCGCCCGCAACAGATAGGGACCGAACTGTCTCACGACGTTCTGAACCCAGCTCGCGTACCGCTTTAATTGGCGAACAGCCAAACCCTTGGGACCGAATACAGCCCCAGGATGCGATGAGCCGACATCGAGGTGCCAAACCTCCCCGTCGATGTGGACTCTTGGGGGAGATCAGCCTGTTATCCCCAGGGT
>ENA-UPWP01001491-UPWP01001491.1-human-gut-metagenome-genome-assembly--contig:-NODE-1491-length-11993-cov-3.906764_pt1 | contig 11993 bp, 10 predicted proteins | sample MGYA00250052_ERZ773380 | MGnify/ENA primary metagenome ERZ773380 (study PRJEB29103, sample SAMN06112063) | human gut metagenome | biome: human gut; feature: ankylosing spondylitis patient; material... | reverse complement strand
CTAGTGCTTTGAGTTTCATTTTTTCATTCCTATTTGGGTAAGATAAAAATTAGGGGTGATTAACTCCACGCCCACATTATTAATGTAAACGTTCGTTGTCGTCTTCGACATCTTCATCGTCAAAAAATTCGCCGTCATCGCCGTATTCATCATCTTCCGCATTCGGATCTTCAAAATACGTGCCCCAGCCATCATAAATGCCTTTGTATTTTTCCACTAATGGTAAAATTTCTTTTTGTTGTGCATCGATAATTTCGGGCTTTAATTCTACTTCACTGATGATGTCAAAGCAGAAAATCACCTTGCCACTTTCATCTTCAAATTCTTCTGCTTCTGACACTTCATAGCCCGCTTTGAAAGCATCCACGGCAATTTTTTCTAAGGTATCAAAATCATAATGGGCGATGTGATGTTCGATAATATAAAGGGCATCGGGATCGCTGCCGTCATTTAATAAATCCGTAATGATTTCACGGGTTTCTTCTTGGAGTTCGTTAAAGTTTGTCATAAGACCTTCCTTTTGTCAGAAAAAGTGCAGTCATTGTAGGAGATAAAGACGAAAATGTCGCTAAAAATTTATTCTCATTTCAGTTTGCCTTGAGGGAGCGGAAAGGTTAAAATTCTGCGCGAATAAATTGTGCTTAACATGCCCAGCTGATCACGCTATTTATTGCAGCGAAAAAAGTTGGGCTTTCTTATTTTAGAACGAAAAAATGGTCAAAAATCTCCCTTATTTCACCTTAAAAACACCACCAAAAACAACCGCACTTTTAAAGCAAGAATTTGCTGATTTTATTGTTAAAGAAGATCTTGGCTATGAAATGTCAGGCGAAGGCGAATTTGTGGCGGTAAAAATCCGTAAAACGGATTGCAATACATTGTTTGTGGGTGAAAAACTTGCCAAGTTCGCAGGCATTTCTGAGCGAAATATGGGGTATGCCGGTTTGAAAGATCGTCATGGCATTACGGAACAATGGTTTTGTTTACAAATGCCGGGAAAGGAAACGCCAGATTTTAGCCAATTTCAGTTGGAAAGTGTCGAGATTTTAGACGTCACTCGCCACAATCGTAAAATTCGTACGGGTAGTCTTCAAGGAAATGCCTTCGAGATTTTATTGCGCGGTGCAAAAGAAAGTGATGAGTTGAATGAACGCTTAAATTTTGTGGCGAAATACGGTTTTCCTAACTACTTCACTGAACAACGTTTTGGGCGTGATGGTCATAATCTGACTCAAGCGATTCGTTGGGCGAAAGGGGAGATTAAGGTCAAAGATCGTAAAAAACGCAGTTTTTACCTTTCAGCAGCTCGCAGTGAAATTTTTAATTTAGTTGTGGCAGAACGAATTGAACAAAATGTGGCAGATCGGGTTCTAAGAGACGATATTGTGCAATTAAACGGATCGCACAGTTGGTTTAAGGCTGATGAAAATGAAGATTTAGCGGTTTTACAGCAACGTTTGAACGAGCAAGATATTTTGCTCACTGCGCCTTTAATTGGCGAAGAAAATTTATCTGCAAGTGCGGTCGAAAATCAAGTGGTTTTGGAACATCAGGTTTTCCAAGAATTAATGAAACAAGAAAGAATGAAAGCCGCTCGCCGCCCTTTATTAATGCAGGCAAAAGATTTTCATTGGACGTTTGTTGAAGAAGGATTGAAGCTCTCATTTTATTTGCCGGCAGGGAGTTATGCGACTGCATTGGTGCGAGAGTTAGTGAATATTAAGGAAGAAGAATAATGCGAATTTTAGTCAGCAATGATGACGGTTTTCACGCCGAAGGGATTCAAGTTTTAGCAAAAGAATTACGAAAAATTGCCGATGTGGTGATCGTCGCGCCGGATCGTAATCGTAGCGCAGCATCAAGCTCATTAACGCTTGTTGAGCCGCTTCGCCCTCGTCATTTAGATTGCGGTGATTATTGCGTGAATGGCACACCGGCTGATTGTGTGCATTTGGCCTTAAATGGTTTTTTATCAGGCCAAGTGGATCTTGTGGTATCAGGCATTAATGCGGGTTGTAATATGGGGGATGATACCTTGTATTCAGGCACCTTAGCTGCAGCATTGGAAGGCCGCCATTTAGGGTTGCCTGCTATTGCCGTCTCTTTAGATGGTCGTTTGCATTATGAAACAGCGGCTCGCGTGGTGTGTGATTTGATTCCCAAATTACATCCTCAATTATTGAATAAACGCGAAGTGATTAACATTAATGTACCAGATTTGCCTTACGAAGAACTCAAAGGCATTAAAGTCTGCCATTTAGGCTATCGCACCTCTGCAGCTGAAGTGATTAAACAAGAAGATCCTCGCGGCGAAAATATCTATTGGATTGGTCCGTCAGGCTTGCCTGAATATGATGGTGAAGGCACAGACTTCCATGCGGTAAAAAATGGTTATGTTTCCATTACGCCAATTCAAGCCGATCTAACTGCTCATCGGTCAATTGCTGCTTTACAAGATTGGCTGGAAAGTGAATAATGTGCCGTTTTGAAACGAATTTTCCCGATTGAAGCAATAAAGGATAAGTGAATGAATATTTTTGGTGCGATGTATGATAAAACAATGCAATGGTCAAAACATCGCTTTGCCGTGTTTTGGTTATCCTTTGTGAGTTTTATTGAGGCTATTTTCTTCCCTGTTCCACCGGATGTGATGTTGATTCCGATGTCAATGTCAAAACCGAAAAGTGCATTTCGTTTTGCACTTTATACCACGATTGCTTCGGTTGTCGGCGGAATGATTGGTTATGCTATTGGTTACTACGCCTTTGATTGGGTTCAAGGCTATATTCAGCAATGGGGTTACCAAGCTGCTTGGGAACAGGCCATGGCGTGGTTTAAAGAATGGGGTATTTTAGTGGTCTTTGTTGCCGGTTTTAGTCCTATTCCTTATAAAGTTTTCACAATTTGTGCCGGGGTGATGCAAATGGCATTTATACCCTTTGTGATAACCGCATTTGTATCGCGTTTTGCTCGTTTTATTTTAGTCGCAAAACTGGCCGCATGGGGCGGAGAGAAATTCGCCGCGAAATTACGTAAATCCATTGAGATCATTGGTTGGAGTGTGGTCGCTCTGGCTGTGATTGCTTATATTATTTTGAAATAACAGGATGACTTTTTTTATGAATAGATTACTCTTTGTCATCTCAAGTGCATTGCTGATCTCAGCTTGTACGGGAGAACCCCAAAAACAAGATCCTGATGCATTACCTGATGGTATTATGCAGCCAGTAGAAGGAACGGGAGCAATTGCTGGTGGTAGCTTTATGCCGGAAATTGAAAAGAATTCGATGCCAAATCAAATGAAATAAATTTAATGTTAAAGGAAGAATAAATGAAAAAATCGTTTTTATTGCTCCCTGTGAGCATCGCTATTTTAACTGCGTGTAGTTCAAATAGCCCTGCACCAATCGAAAATGTGGATGGCACACTCTCTCCAGGTGTAATGCAACCTGTCGATAATAATTCTAGCGGTACATGGCAGCCAGAAATCCAACAAAATACTATGCCAAGCACAATGGGCAGCAGTGTACCAACGGGAACTCAAACACCACAACCAAGTTTCCAACCGACTTATCAACCGGTACAACAGCCTACAGCAACTCAACCACAGCCTGCTCCAGCTCCGGTTCAACCGCAAACTAAAACAGTAACCAAAACGGTTTCTGATTGCACCAGCTCTGGCGCAATCAACGTGCCGCGTAATCCAAACACCAACGCACCAGATTACAGCCAAATTCAAAAAGGTTCATACAAAGGAAATACCTATAAAGTAAACAAAGGCGATACCATGTTCTTAATCGCTTACTTAACCGGTATGGATGTGAAAGATTTGGCAAGCATGAACAATATGAAAGAGCCTTATAGCTTAAGTGTGGGCCAAACGTTAAAAATTTCAAATTGTTCTACTAAAACGATTACTACGACTGTACCTGTGAAAACGACGGCACCAGCTGCACCGGCAGCCCCAGCCGAGCCAGAAGTGACTTATACACCAGGTGCAAACGGTACGCAAATTGGTTCTGATGGTACGGTAATTGGTCCAATTAAATCAGGTGTTGCAACAGGTGGTGCATCAACACCAGCGTTTACCAACAATACTCCTAGCACACCGGTGACAACGACAACTCAAGTGGAAACCACAAACAATACTCCCGTTAATGCAAACGTTGTAGCACCAGTGGCATCGAATGTGGCATGGCAATGGCCAACCCAAGGCAATGTGATCCAAGGCTTCTCTAATACCGATGGAGGTAACAAAGGGATCGATATCAGCGGTTCTCGCGGACAGGCGGTTAAAGCGGCAGCGAGCGGTCGTGTTGTGTATGCGGGTAACGCATTACGTGGCTACGGTAACTTAATCATCATCAAACATAATGATGATTTCTTAAGTGCTTATGCACACAACGACAAGATCTTCGTGAGCGATCAACAAGAAGTGAAAGCGGGTCAAGAGATTGCGAAAATGGGTAGCACAGGAACCAATGCTGTGAAACTTCACTTCGAGATCCGTTATAAAGGTAAATCTGTCGATCCAGTTAGATACTTACCGAGAAGATAACCTTTTCTCAGAAAAAAGTGCGGTTAAAAATGACCGCACTTTTTGTTATACTCTCACCAATTTTTTCTCAATGCTTAGAATCTAAGGTTAATTCAATGCGTACAAGTCAATATTTATTCTCAACATTAAAAGAAACCCCAGCTGAAGCGGCCATTGTGAGCCATCAATTAATGCTTCGTGCGGGAATGATTCGTCCTCTTGCTTCAGGTCTTTATAACTGGATGCCAACAGGCTGGCGCGTGCTTCGTAAAGTAGAAAAAATCATTCGTGAAGAAATGGATAAAAGCGGTGCACTTGAAATCAAAATGCCAGTCGTGCAACCAGCAGAATTATGGGAAGAATCAGGTCGTTGGGAACAATATGGCCCAGAATTACTTCGTTTTGAGGATCGTGGTAATCGTCACTTTGTATTAGGTCCAACACACGAAGAAGTGATTACGGATTTAGTTCGTCGTGAAGTGTCATCATACAAACAACTTCCGATCAATTTATACCAAATTCAAACCAAATTCCGTGATGAAGTGCGTCCTCGTTTTGGCGTCATGCGTTCACGTGAATTTATCATGAAAGATGCCTATTCTTTCCATGCGGATCATGCTAGCTTGCAACAAACTTATGATGTGATGTACCAAACTTATAGCAATATTTTCAATCGCTTAGGTTTAGATTTCCGTGCAGTACAAGCAGATACGGGCTCTATTGGTGGTAGCGCCTCACATGAATTCCAAGTGTTAGCAAACAGCGGTGAAGATGATGTGATTTTCTCTACGGAATCTGATTACGCAGCAAACATTGAATTAGCGGAAGCGGTGGCAATTGGTGAACGCGCCGCGCCAACGAAAGCGATGGAATTAGTTGATACGCCAAATGCAAAAACGATTGCCGAGTTGGTGGAACAATTTAATTTACCAATTGAGAAAACGGTTAAAACCTTAATTGTAAAAGGGGCAAGCGAAGAGCAACCGTTGGTAGCATTAGTCATTCGTGGTGACCATGAATTAAATGAAATTAAAGCAGAAAAATTACCTGAAGTGGCTTCACCATTTGAGTTTGCGGATGAAGCTGTTATCAAAGCCAAAATCGGTGCAGGTGTTGGTTCATTAGGTCCTGTTAATCTCAATATTCCAGTGATTATTGACCGTTCAGTGGCATTAGTATCTGATTTCAGTGCGGGTGCAAACATTGATGGTAAACATTACTTCAATATCAACTGGGAACGTGATGTAGCATTACCAAAAGTGGCGGATATTCGTAACGTAGTTGAAGGTGATCCAAGCCCAGATGGTAAAGGTACCTTATTGATTAAACGTGGTATCGAAGTAGGCCACATTTTCCAATTAGGTAAAAAATACTCAGAAGCGATGAATGCGACTGTTCAAGGTGAAGATGGTCGTCCAATGGTCGTAACCATGGGATGTTACGGTATTGGTGTAACGCGCGTGGTCGCGGCAGCGATTGAACAGCATTTTGATGAGCGCGGTATTGTGTGGCCAACAGATGAAATTGCGCCATTCACCGTAGCTGTTCTGCCAATGAATATGCATAAATCTGAAAGCGTTCAAGAATATGCCGAAGAATTGTACCGCACTTTACAAGCACAAGGTGTAGAAGTGATCTTTGATGACCGTAAAGAACGCCCAGGTGTGATGTTTGCAGATATGGAACTTATTGGTGTGCCACACATGGTGGTGATTGGTGAGAAAAATCTCGCAAACGGCGAAATTGAATACAAAAATCGCCGCACTGGTGAAAAACAAATGATTGCAAAAGAGCAATTGTTAGATTTCTTAAAAGGGCAAATTAAAGCTTAATTAAGTCTTTGATGATGAAAAAAGGAGATTGAAGCATACACTTCAATCTCCTTTTTTATTATCGATTAGTAATTACTTGAGGTATTATCAGAAACACCCGTTACAATTGCAATGCCTGCGCTTGCGCCAATTCGTGTAGCACCTGCTTCAATCATTGCTAGTGCGGTTTGAGTATCACGAATACCGCCAGAGGCTTTCACACCAATGTTGCCTACCGTTTTCTTCATTAATGCCACATCTTCTACGGTTGCGCCGCCTTTATTGAAACCGGTTGAGGTTTTAACGAATGCCACACCCAACGCTTTACAGATTTCACAGGCTTTTACGATTTCTTCTTTGGTGAGTAAACACGTTTCCAAAATCACTTTAAGCGGCACATCATGACAAGCGGTTAATACAGCTTGAATGTCGTCTTTTACGGCATCCCATTTATTTGATTTAATCAAGCCGACATTAATCACCATATCGATTTCACCCGCCCCAGCGTTGATCGCTTCTTGGGTTTCAAACGCTTTGACTGAGGATAAGTTGGCACCAAGTGGAAAACCGACTACCGTACAAATTTTGACGTTTGAGCCAGCGAGTTTTTCTTTGGCTAAAGGAATATAACCTGAATTAATGCAGACTGAATAAAAGCCGTATTGAATGGCTTCATCGCAGAGTTTAAGAATATCCTGTTCTGTTTTTTCAGCAGTAAGGGCCGTGTGATCAATATATTGTGCTAATTGTTTACTATCCATATTTTTCTCCTTATTAAATGATGTGGTTATCATAGCAAAATATCTGCAATTTTGACCGCACTTTTCTGATCGATTACAATTCATTTATCCTAGATCATGAAATTTTATTGTGAAACTTAAAACCTTATTAAAAAATGCGATTTCGCTCTTGCTCACGTTGATTGTCGTAAGCAGTATTCTCGATTTTATTCGTAAACCCAATATTCCACCTGAAATCAATGCGACAGCACTTTATGATTTACAGGGAAATTCCTTCTTTTTACCCCAATTAGATCAAGCTAAGCCGACGATCATTTATTTCTGGGGAAGTTGGTGTGGTTATTGTCGTTATACTTCTCCAGCGATTAATACACTTTCAGAAGAAGGGTATCCCGTAGTCTCTGTCGCGCTACGCTCGGGGACAAATAAGGACGTGGAGGATTATCTACAAACGCATCACTATCAGTTTACAACGGTGAACGATCCTCATGGCAAGATTGCGGAGCAATGGCAGGTGAATGTGACGCCAACTATTATTATTTTAAATAAAGGAAAAATGGATTTGGCCACAACGGGCTGGACAAGTTATTGGGGCTTAAAAGTGCGGTTGTTTTTCACAGAGTTTTTTGGCTAAGCAACAAAAAATCTATTACAATACACAGACTTATTTTAAAGAGGACAGAATTATGATTATCGTAACAGGTGGCGCCGGTTTTATCGGCAGTAATATCGTTAAAGCATTAAACGATATGGGACGCAAAGATATTTTAGTGGTGGATAACTTAAAAGACGGGACTAAATTCATTAACTTAGTGGATCTTGATATCGCAGATTATTGTGATAAAGAAGACTTTATTGCGTCAATTATTGCCGGTGATGATTTAGGTGAGATCGATGCTGTATTCCATGAAGGGGCTTGCTCAGCGACCACTGAATGGGATGGCAAATACATTATGCACAATAACTACGAATATTCAAAAGAGTTATTGCATTACTGTTTAGATCGTCAAATTCCGTTCTTGTATGCATCAAGTGCCGCGACTTATGGTGATAAAACTGAATTTCGTGAAGAGCGTGAATTTGAAGGTCCATTGAATGTGTACGGTTATTCTAAATTCTTATTCGACCAATATGTGCGTGCGATTTTACCTGAAGCGCAATCGCCAGTATGTGGTTTCCGTTATTTCAATGTGTATGGTCCACGTGAAGGCCACAAAGGTTCGATGGCGAGTGTGGCATTCCACTTAAATAACCAAATTCTGAAAGGCGAAAATCCAAAATTATTTGCAGGCAGTGAACACTTCCGCCGTGATTTCGTTTATGTAGGCGATGTGGCACAAGTCAACATTTGGTGCTGGCAAAATGGCGTTTCAGGTATCTTCAACTGTGGTACCGGTAATGCAGAATCTTTTGCAGAAGTAGCAAAAGCAGTGATTAAATTCCACGGTAAAGGCGTAGTAGAAACTATTCCATTCCCAGAGCATTTGAAATCTCGCTATCAAGAATATACGCAAGCGGATTTAACGAAACTTCGCGCAACAGGCTACGACAAACCATTTAAAACTGTAGCAGAAGGTGTGGCTGAGTATATGGCTTGGTTAAATAGTCAATAATAAAACTCGGGCGGATAGTTTCCGCCCATTAACCTCATATTTTTACCGTTTTTTCCTGTTTTATAATAATCCAAGGAAATTCCATCATGGCGCAATCTAATTTTGATTTTCTGCAAGCTTATCCAACGCTGTTTAGCCTAGCCTCCAATGCGGAAAAATACTTCTGGCACGACCCGAACACCGCGTTAATCAAAACCCGTCAATTTGCTGAGCTCATTGCAAAAAACATTGCCGTACATTACCGTATTGACGATGGCAATTCGTTAACCCAAAACGATTTACTTCGAAAATTTAAATATGATCTCGATCTTGATCAAGACATTCTCACTCTCTTTCACCATTTACGCAAACAAGGTAATGATGCCACACATACTTACGAAAGTGATCGTAAATCGGCGATTCAAAGTATTGTATTAGCTTGGCAATTGGCCGTGTGGTTTTATCGCACCTTTTCCGACGAGCAGGAAGAATTTGAGCCAGAACCTTTCAGCCAGAACATTTTGCAGGTACAGGGTAAAGCGGATAGTGCAGAAAGCCAGCAAAGTGCGGAGGAAAAATCCAATGTTTTCCGTGAACAACAGGAACAACAGCTACGCGAAAAATATGAAGCGGAACTGAATACCTTGCGCGCTGAACTGGCACAACAAACGGAAAAACAAAAACAGGCCTACCAATCCAAGCTGAATCAGCGTTTAGCCAACAGCAGAAATAAACGGGATTTAGACGAAAAACAAACCCGTCTGTTAATTATCGATCAGCAATTGCGTGATGCCGGTTGGGAAGCGGATTCGGAAAAGCTGGTTTACGCCAAGGGCGCACGCCCTGAAAGGGGGAAAAATAAAGCGATTGCGGAATATCCTTGCGGTCGGGAACGTGCAGATTATGTGCTATTTTGCGGTTTAATGCCGGTCGCTGCCGTAGAAGCCAAAAAAGCCAATACGGATGTTGCCGGTAAGATTGGGCAAGCAGAACGTTATGCCAAACATATTGAGATAAAGGATATCAAAGCGCCTTGGGAACTTTGTAAACGCACCGTGGCATGGGCAGATGACGAAGAAGGGCATTATTTGCTTCCCTTCGTGTATTCCTGTAACGGGCGCGCCCTCACCAAACAAATCGCAGAAAAATCCGGCACATGGTTTCGGGATGTCCGCCACTATTCCCACTTAAAACGTCCGCTCAATGCATTCCACTCACCACAAAAATTACTGGAAATGCTACGCTCTGAACCAGAAGCGGTGCAAGAAAAACTGGAAAAAGAACCGGTCGATTACTTAAATCTGCGTTACTACCAAATCAATGCTATTCATGCAGTAGAAAACGCGCTCTCCCTCGGAGAACGTGAAATTCTGGTAGCGATGGCTACCGGCACGGGAAAAACTCGTACTATTGTCGGTTTAATTTATCGTTTACTGAAAGCCGAACGTTTTAACCGCATTTTATTTTTGGTGGATAGAAAGTCCCTAGGCACCCAAGCATATGACACCTTTAGGGAAATGCCTCTGGAGCAAAATAAATCCTTGACTGAGCATTATAATTTTGCCTTAAACGGCGAAGTGGCGCCGGAAACCAAAGTAAAAGTAGCCACCGTGCAATCTATGGTGAAACAGTTGTTTTATTCTGATAGCCCGCCGCCTATCGACCAATTTGACTGCATTATTGTTGATGAAGCACATCGAGGCTACACTCTCGATCAAGAAATGACAGATGCTGAATTAGAAATTCGAGATAATGCGCAGTACCTCTCTACTTATTGTCGTGTGCTGGATTATTTCGACGCAGTCAAAATCGGCTTAACTGCCACACCGGCAAAACATACGACTGAGATTTTCGGGCATCCAGTGTTTACCTATTCTTATCGTGAAGCGGTAATCGATGATTTCTTGGTGGATCACGAACCGGCAATCTCTATTGCAACCGCATTAAGCCAAGACGGCATTCATTTTGACAAAGGCGAAGCGGTGGAAGCCATTGATACCTTCTCCGGGGAAATTATTTCAGCCGAATTGGAAGATGAAATGAATTTTGACGTAGAAGCCTTCAATAAGCGCGTGATTAATGAAAATTTCAATCGGGTGGTTTGTCGCGAATTGGTAAAAAAAATCAGCCCGCTAGACGAAGGAAAAACCTTGATTTTCTGCGCCACGGATTTACATGCCGACATGGTAGAACGTATTTGGGACGACGAATTTTCTGCCCTTTACGGTGAGCTTTATAACCAAGCCGCCGTCGCCAAAATTACCGGACAAAGCGATGCTCCAGAAAAGTTGATTAAACGTTACAAAAACGAACGTTATCCGAATATCGCCATCACGGTGGACTTGCTCACCACCGGCATCGACGTGCCGGAAATCTGCAACTTGGTTTTCCTGCGTCGCGTCAAATCCCGTGTGTTGTATGAACAAATGAAGGGGCGCGCCACCCGAAAATGTGAAAAATTAGGCAAAGAGGTTTTCCATATTTACGATGCCGTCGGCTTGTATGAAGCCTTGGAAGAGGTCGATACCATGAAGCCGATTGTCAAAGATGTGAAAATTCCTTTGGAGCAGCTCATTGAGGAGCTAAATGCGGATCAAAGTGCGGTAGAATTAGCACACAAAAATGAAGTGTTTGCCCAAATCACGCAAAAAATTATGCGCGTATTGCGCAAAGCGGAACATAAGTCACACAAGAACCCGCAACTCAAAACCTTCTTGGCGGAATGCGAACAAGAATGGGGCTACAAACCGGCGCAACTGCATCAATACCTGCAAAAACTCGGCGTGGAAGGTGCGCAGCAATTCTTCCAGCAACATCAAGATTTTTTACACCAACTGGAACAGATTCGCGCGGAAATCGGCAGCGAACACAACCCGATTTTGTCCCACCACCCTGATGAGATTCGCGAGGTCAAAGTCCTTTATGACACCAAAGGCAATGCCGACGATTATATTTCCCGTTTTGTGCAGTATATCTCCAGTCAAAAAAACGAAAACATGGCGTTACAGGCGATTATTAACCGCCCGCGCAATCTCACCCGCCAACAATTAAAAGAAATCGAGCTTACCCTCAACAAGGAAGGGTTCAATAAAACCGCGCTCAATCGCGCCTTTAATGAAAAAACCAACCAGATGATCGCCGCCGGCATTCTCGCCCATATTCGCCGAGCGGCCTTGGGCGACGCGCTGATTCCTTTTGAACAACGGGTGGAACACGCCATGCAGAAAATCTACGCCAAACACAGATCGGAAGAGCACACGTCTGAACTCCAGTCACAGTTCCGTATCTCGTATGCCGTCTTCTGCTTGAAAAA
>ENA-UPWP01001468-UPWP01001468.1-human-gut-metagenome-genome-assembly--contig:-NODE-1468-length-12204-cov-3.915148_pt1 | contig 12204 bp, 12 predicted proteins | sample MGYA00250052_ERZ773380 | MGnify/ENA primary metagenome ERZ773380 (study PRJEB29103, sample SAMN06112063) | human gut metagenome | biome: human gut; feature: ankylosing spondylitis patient; material... | reverse complement strand
TTTTTCAAGCAGAAGACGGCATACGAGATACGGAACTGTGACTGGAGTTCAGACGTGTGCTCTTCCGATCTTCATATGGAAGTGTTTCCAGACGGATATCTACATTATATTCATTTTCCAGACGATATTTCAGAACATCAAACTGCAGGACACCTACAACACCTACAATAATTTCTTCCATACCGGTATTAAACTCCTGAAAAATCTGAATAGCACCTTCCTGCGCGATCTGATTGATACCTTTAACAAACTGTTTTCTCTTCATAGTATCAATCTGACGGACTCTCGCAAAATGTTCCGGTGCAAATGTAGGAATACCTTCGAATGCAAACTTTTTACCGGGTGCACAGATTGTATCTCCGATGGAAAAGATACCCGGGTCAAAAACACCGATAATATCTCCGGCATATGCCTCATCTACCACATGGCGGGATTCTGCCATCATCTGCTGCGGCTGAAGCAGACGCATCTTTTTATCACCCTGCACATGATATACTTCCTGGGAAGCGTCAAATTTACCGGAACAGATTCTCATAAATGCGATTCTGTCTCTGTGTGCCTTGTTCATGTTTGCCTGGATTTTAAATACAAACGCTGAGAAATCATCATCCATGGGGTCAATTTCCCCAATATCAGACACTCTCGGAAGCGGTGATGTTGTCATCTTCAGGAAATGTTCCAGAAATGTTTCCACACCGAAGTTTGTCAGCGCAGATCCGAAGAATACAGGTGTCAGCTTACCTTTGCTTACCAGTTCCTGGTCAAAATCTGCACTTGCTCCGTCCAGAAGCTCAATCTCATCAAGAAGCTGTGCTTTCTGCTCCGGATCCATAATCTCATCTGCCCGGCTGTCACTTAACGGGATTTCCTCGATCACACCTTCTTTGGTACCTTTCTGTGTGTCAGAGAAAGTAAGGATCTTCTCTGTATTACGGTCATAAACACCGCGGAATTTTTTTCCGGAACCGATTGGCCAGTTGATCGGGCAGGTTGCGATGCCAAGTTCTTTCTCAATCTCATCAAGAAGGTCAAATGTGTCGTTTGCATCGCGGTCCATCTTATTGATAAATGTAAAAATCGGGATATGGCGCATTACGCAGACCTTGAACAGTTTTCTGGTCTGTGCCTCCACACCCTTGGAACCGTCGATTACCATGACTGCAGAATCTGCTGCCATCAGTGTACGGTAGGTATCCTCTGAGAAATCCTGATGTCCCGGTGTATCCAGAATATTAATGCAGTAACCATCATAATGAAACTGCAGAACAGAGGAAGTAACGGAAATACCTCTCTCTTTTTCGATCTCCATCCAGTCTGACACTGCATGGCGGGCTGTTGCCTTACCTTTAACACTTCCGGCAAGATTGATTGCTCCGCCATACAGCAGGAATTTCTCAGTCAGTGTAGTTTTACCTGCATCCGGATGGGAAATAATGGCAAATGTTCTTCTTTTTTCTATTTCATTCGTATACTTAGACACGTTCAGCCTCCTGTTGCGCTTTCTTATAATTGTTTGCATAAAACACCGGCAACAGCCGGTATCAGTTACGTTTTCTATTTTTTTACAGCATTCCTATTCTAGTATATGCACCTCTTTTCTGTCAAGATATATGTTCGCATATTCATATCAAAATATCAGTCATAAATATCAGTTGTATCGATTGCGGTATCCTCATATGGCTGTGCTGATGTTTCGCTGTCTTCCTCATACGAAGTATCTGCTGATGTTTCATCTGTCTGTGTTGTATCTTCTGCATCTTCACTCTCCTTCAGTGGGGTGATCACAATATTTTCTGGCGCAATTCCTGTTTTCCTTTTTACAATATCTTCAATCTGTGCTCTCTGTGCATCAGAAAGTTCTGCTTCAGGGATCACAACATCCGCAGTTTCTCCGGTAAGATTTACAACTACATTCTTAAAGCCCTTCGCCTCCAGCAAAAGCTCTGCTGCCGCTTCTTTTTCTGAAAGGTCTGTCATCGAGACCATCGTATGTATTGCCTCCTGCTTCTCTTCATCATCAATTTCTTCATTATTGATAATGTCCTGCAGATCTGCCTTGTTCTGTGAGCGCACCTGTTCTCTGCTGATCTTTGCCTGTGCGGCAAATCCTGTAGAACCCGTAAACACAGCCTCCCCGGGAGTATCCGTTTCCTGACTGTCTGTAAGACTGTTATCAGTCAGACCTCCATCTGCCTGATTTTCATCCAGAAGAGCAGTTTCATCTGTAAGATCATATCCTGCATCTTCAAGGATACTGCTGCTGTCCGTACTTGCCTCCTTATCCCTGAATCCAAGATCTACATCCGCAAAGTTCAGATATCCTGCCACTGCAATCAGAATTGCCAGCGATGTAATAATGACCTGATTTTTTCCGATGACTTTTTTCACATTTATCTCCTCATTTCATTTTCATTATTCTAATTCTATGAGCATCCACCTGAAATAATGCCATGACCGCCTCCTGAATATTTTGGACCACTACAGGATTTCCTCCGCCTTCCGCAGAAATCAGAACACCGGTCACCTGTATGGTTTCTGAATTATAGAAGCTCTGCCTGTCTTTCTTCTCATCTGTCATAAGAATAACCTGTACCTTTCCCACCCCTTCCGTATTTTCAAGAAGTGTTTCCAGTTTCTCCTCCAGAACACTTTTCTGCATATCTTCATTCTGCTCTCCTGCCGTATTTTTCTTTTGCTGCTTACTGGATACAGGCATCGCCGCTACTGCCAGAAGTACTCCGATGAGCAACAGGATTCCCCATTTTGCCGGATTCATTTCGGACAATCTGGATACAAATTCTGTTTTCTTTAAGTCCCCACTCTTCCACCAGCGCATCTTTAAGCTCCTTTCTCTCCTCCTCAGAAACCTCTCTCCTCCGTACAATCGTTGCCATCGTCTCCTCCCCTTTTATATTTACTTTCACCTTATATACTTCTATGCCTCTTTTTTCCAGAGTTTCCCGGATTTTCTGTTCCAGTTCCAGTTCATAACCTTTTTCCAGATAGACTTTCTGAATATTCTGAAATTCCCGGAGTTCTTTCTCTCTGTTTTCTTCAGAAAAATTATCCAGAAAACTTTCCGTCAGTTCCGAACCTTTTCCAAGAATGGAAAATATCGGGGTACTCATCATAAAAATCAGCAGCAGGCCCATAAAAAAGCGTACATATTTCTCATACTTCTGGTCAGGTATCAGATTCAGAGCCGCAGTGAAAAAGATATAAAATACTGCCAGATTCCGAATCCATAAATACAGCTCTTCTTTCATATGTTTCCTCCGGCAATCTTTCTGTCAGTTCATCAGGATACAGAAACTACAACTATCAGGAATGTCAGCATGCAAAGTACTTCTGCTGTCAGCAAAAGCTTTAAAAGCATTGCACATCCCTCCCCCATTGTACTCAGGGCTCCCACAACTCTTTTGTCAGAAATTGGCTGTGCAATCGCAGCCAGAAAACGATAAACCAGAGAAAGACTTCCATAATGGATAATCGGTCCTGCTCCAATCAGCAACAGAAGGATCACGATTACTGCGCCAAAACTGTTTCGCACCATCACTGCACTGGTCAGCACTAATTCTGTTACAGCGGTCACTGCATTTCCAATGCCGGGAATCGCACTCGCTGCCTTGCCAACAGCAGAACGCTTCATGGCATCCATCACCGGGCTCACCATATTCCGCACAATCTGCAGACCAACAATAGCTCCCAGAAGAGTTTTCAACCCCCAGTTTACAGCTACATCCAAAAGTTCTGCCATTTTTGTAAGCATCTCCTCTTTTGACAAATAATTAACCATTTTCAGAAGCAAACTCAGGTTTACAGCAGGCAGAAACAGATTTGCAAGAAGCCACTGAACCGCCCAGATCATCAGCAAAATTCCGTCATAAAATGCAGCAGCTGTTGATGATCCGGTTGATGCAGCCACTGTCATAAAATAAGCCGGAGACAGAACTTTCATGAAATCCGTCAGTCCAAGAAGCCAGTTTGTAAGCGTACTTCCAAGCCTTGAGAAATTCTCCATAAGCATTGTAAACAGCGCAAGATAGACAATATAAAAGCTGATACTGCCAGCCTGTCCGTTTCCGAAAACATCAGCAAACTCTGCCAGCACCGCTGCAATAAAAATCACAAGTAAAAGTTTCAGTATTAATCCTTTTTCATTCTCTATATCCGAAAAAAAGAGACTGTACAAAAAGCTCCGTACAGTCTCTTTTGAAACAGGCTCCTCCCCGTTTATGATATTCATCAGTGCTTCTCTGACAGAAAAAACATGGTCATCCATGATCTCATCCAACATTTTCTGCACATCATCAATCTGTATCTCTTCCATTAGATTCTCCTGCAGGATCTGTACTGAAGAATCTTCTTTCTGTTCTGTCTGCGCAGCGGCATATACGGATACTATATGATTCTGAAAGAATGTAAGATATGACACTCTTCCTACCAAAAGTATACATGCCAGTATACACCAGTAACCTTTCCACAGATCTGCCTGTTCCCTGATACTTCTCTCTTTATCCTGCCTCATATCATAAACTCCGAAATCGTATCCAGAATTGCCAGCAGTACCGGCATACTCAGAACCATCACAGACAGTTTACAGAACAGGTCGATCTGTGTTCCGATCATCTGATATCCGGCATCTTTGCAGATTGCAGATGAAAACTGTCCGATATATGTAATCCCGATAATCTTAACCAGAACTGTGAGATAACTGCTGTCTATGGGGAAGCTTTCTCTCAGCCTGTTCATGGTTTCAAACAGATAAGAAACTTTTCCTGCTGCAAGACCAAGAATCAGAAAACCCGTCATCATGGTCACAAGTGCAGCAAATTCCGGTCTGGTTTCTTTTAGAATAAAACCAAGCATCATTCCGCAGATACCCATGATTGAAACTTTCACAATATCCATGCCATTCAAACCTCTTTCTGTTCTGTCAACTGCCATAACAGTTGATTTGAAATCACAGCACAAACAACTGCTGAATACTTTCAAACAGTTCATAAATATATGGAACAATCCAGAACAGCACCATCAGAAGCCCCGCCAGGCTTACCAGAAATGCCTGTTCATCCCTTCCACTGTGTTTTAGGATCTGGCAGAGAACAGAAACCAGAATCCCTACTGCAGCGATTTTAAAAATAAGACTTACCTCCACAGTCTCTCCTTTCCGGCTTCTGCTGCCAGATATAGCAAAACAGTAATCTACACAGTAAAGAAACAGATTATAAATACATACTCACCAAAAAAACACAGCCACAAATATTCCACCCAGTATTCCCATACTGCGGTATAATTTTCTTTTTTTACAAAAATCTTTCCTGAGTTCCCTGATCGCATATTCTGTTTCCTTTTCCATCAGATCCATCTGTTTTAGCTGCATATCCAGTCCAAGATAACCAAGCTGATCTCCCAGTGAATAAAATCTGTCTCTCTCTTCCTGCGAAAGACAATCCAGATCCAGACACTTTCCGGCCGATTCTCTGAAGATTGTCCCAAAGGAATCCCCTGTTTTTTCTTTCATTTTCTGTGCCGTAAGTATAAAAAATTCTCTGTACTTCCCTTCCAGTTTCCCGGAAGCACCTGTAAAGGCATCGTACAGAGATTTATTTCCATAACGTATTTCTCCTCTTAGGAGGATGATCATCCGTAAGATCATTTCCATCATCTTTTTGCGTCTGCCAAGTTCATTGCTCATGGCAAAACCGCAACCGACACCGGAAATTACAATTACACACAATCCTACTGTTCTAAGCATACTTTTCCATTTTCATCTAATACAGCTTTCAGACATCCTGCCTGATCATTTTTGTCCAGGATAATATAACGTTCAAATACTTTCTCACCCATGAGCTTATAAAAAAATGGCTGATCCAGAACATCCTCCAGACAGCTTCCATGTGCAGTTGCGATCAGCTTACATCCGCAGTGGATCACTGAGTCAACTGCCTTGAAATCCTCTTCACAGCCTAACTCATCCACTGCAACCACATCCGGTGACATGGAACGGACCAGCATCTGCATACCTTCTGATTTCGGACAGCAGTCCAGCACATCTGTACGCATTCCCAGATCATTCTGAGGAATTCCCTGATAACAGCCTGCCAGCTCACTTCTCTCGTCCACCACACCTATTGTCAGACCCTGGGTATTGGCCCATCCATTACTGAGCTGCCTGATAATATCTCTGAGCAGCGTAGTCTTTCCACACCTTGGCGGTGAAATGATCAATGTATTTGCAACCCATTTCTCTGTACGGATATAAGGCATCACCTTATCCGCACATCCCTGAATCTCATGTGCCAGACGGACATTGATGCAGGAAATATATTTCATTCCCATGATCCTGCCCCGATCCAGCACTACCTTTCCGGTCACACCTACTCTGTGACCACCCTGAACACTGATAAATCCCTGTCTGATCTCATCCTCATAAGCATACAGGGAATATCCTGTGACATATTCCAGTGTTTCTTTCAGATCTTCCGTTGTCACCAGATACTGTTCCTGACCCGGTTTTCGCAGAAAACACTCTCCTCCGTCATAAGTTAAAAACAACGGACGCCCTACACGAAGGCGTATCTCATATAATTTATCATAATCCAGCTTCGCATCCATTAAAAGATTCCGGATATTTCCGGCAAACAGGTTTTCAATCTGCTGCGCTTCTATATGTCTCACCTCTTTACACTTAATATATGTGGACAAACCGATTTTAGTACTCTTCCTGATAAGACTCTTCCATTTTTATCAGATTCAGCTTCAGAACCCGGTCTACCACATTTCCTGCATACCCCCTGTACGCATAAGCTCCTGATTCAAAGAGTACGTAAAGTTCATCCCCTTCTACAACAATCTGCTCGATCATCTCAGGCATTCTGTATGATCTTGCAGAATTTTCATTGACATACAGACGTTTATCCGACTGTTCATAAAAAACAATCCTGGATGGCAGAATACCAAAAGAATGAGACAACAACAGCTTATCGTTATAAAAAGCCATTCCCTGTGCCTGTTCTGATATTGTAGAATAATCCAGCGGAACCGCCATTTCAAACATCATGCCAAGTTCCTCATTAAAAGTATTCACCAGATCACCTTTTGAATCCACCGCATATCTCGCGATGGTGCTCTCTGTATATTTGTTAAAACATCCTACATACAGGCACCCCTTATAGAAAGTCATAAAAGAATCTCTCACGATTCCATAAAGACTACATGTCTGATTTACCTGCACAGGCATATGGTTATCCGCATAATTATAGTCACGCAGCACATCCATCTTAATGCTGATCGCCTGTGCGATTCCATTGGTATTTGAAGAATACCACAGCATATCATGTTCCTGATCATAGGCAAGTCCGCCTACATGAGGCAGACCTGGCAGGACTACCTCTTTGATAAATCTGTGAGTTTCTTTGTTGATCACATAAATAACAGAGTTATGTTTTTCCGTATGACAATAGGCACTTACAAGTACATACTCATCGGTCACTGCAAGTCCCTGAGGAGTCATGGAAGTACATACCGCCTGTTTTGTACCCTCTGCATTCAGGAATGTTCTTGTATATCTCAGTCCGGGAATAATATAAGTTCCGTACTCTTTTTCTTTTTTTCTGCCCTCAAAGGCAAAGGTATTTAACTCCTCCTGCTGCGACAGCATCTGTATCTGTCCGCGTAATGAATACACTGCAGCATCCTGGTTGGTTACCGGATATTTTGCAGGAGGTTCCGTCTTACCCCTGTATACGAAAGCATATCCCCAGAAAGCCAGTCCAAGTGCCAGTACTGCTACAAGAATCTTCACTGCCAGTCTCCGGATTTCTTTCTTCGTTTGTCTGTTCATGTCTTACCCAAGTATGATGTCTTCATATTTCCAGTTGATTTCCATGGGATTCATTGCCCATACTGCTCCACTGTAACCGTCTTCCATATCAAGCAGCATATGACTGCCTTCATCCATGGATATAGTCCTCATGTCTCTGGAAAGCCCCTCACCGGTCCATTTGATATAAGCTTCCCTCAGTACCCACTGTTCAAAAAATTTCTTTTCCACATTTATATCTGAGAGAATTTCGAGATACTGTTCCCGGGGTACCATACGTCTGAGCATTCTTTCATAATTGGCTCTGCAATGAATCTGCACATCAATTCCAACCTCCTGATCAGCCAGAATACATACCACATATTTTCCGGAATGACTGATATTATAATGCAGGGACGGACGATAGGAAAGGAATGGTTTTCCATGTTCTCCCTCTGCTCTGGGTTCATTGTACAGATTGATTCCATATTCTTTTTTCAGTGCGATTTCCAGAAGTTTCTCTGCGATCATATGCTCCATATGTGCGCCTTCATATTCTTCCCGTATTTTTGTACAGTAAATAATTCCTTTATTCATAGGCCTGTCTCCTCAAGAAACCGGGAAGGCTCCCGTTCCTTCTCATACTGGCGTTTCACATAGGCAAGCACCAGCTTCTTTTTCGCCCTGGTCATCCCTACATAAAACAATCTTCGTTCTTCTTCCACTGCTTCTGCCAAAACCGCCTTGCGATATGGAATGCTTCCTTCATTAACATTCAGAATATACACAATATCATATTCCAGACCTTTTACCGCATGGAGTGTGGATATAGTCACTCCTTCTTTTTTATCCTGCTGTTTCCTTGCCTGTTCATTCAGGCGCTTCGTATATTCTTCTATGTAAGCCTGCCACTTCGCCAGGGTTTTCATGCCTTTTGCACTCTCATGGATTCGGTCCAGGGTCTCAAGCAGTTCCTCTGGTTTTATTTTACGATACTGTGCATATTCACGCAAGTATTCTTCGAATCCCATTCCTTTTCTGATAAAATTAATCGCAGCAAAAGGGGAAAGAGTACCAAGAATCCTCAGATGCGTTTCCAGTGTGGTAATCCTGTCGCACATCCAGTCTTTGTCTTTATAATATTCCCGAAGTTCATTAAAATTAATCTGTGAATTGTTCAACGCTTCTCTGGAAATATAGCGATTTGGCCGGTTCATGATCTCCAGAAAATTCTTCCTGCTCCTGTCTCCTGCTGCCATTTCAAGATAAGCCAGAAGCGCCCGGCAGATCCAGTGGCGGAAAAGATTGGGAAGCTGTTCTTTCATTGTAAAAGGAACCTGATATTCCATCAGCACATTGATCAGACCTTCCGATTCCTGATTTGTACGAAGCAGGATTGCCGTATTCAGCAGCTCCTCGCCGCGCTCCATTCTTTTTTTCAGTGCTGCCACCACGCACATATACTCTTCTCTTGGATTATCAAATTCCTTGCACGTCACAGGCATCCCTTCTTCATTTGGAGTATCCAGCTGCTTTTTGAAACGTCTGGTATTACATCCGATCACTTCCATGGCTGTACGCAGGATATTCTTACTGCACCGGTAATTCACATTCAGAAGGACTGTCTCTGCCTTCGGATAATCCTTTGTAAAATTTAACATAATCTCTGGTCTTGCGCCCCGGAAATGATAGATGGACTGGTCATCATCCCCTACAATAAACAGGTTATTGACAGGTGCCGCCAGCATCTGCAAAATCTTGTATTGTAAGCTGTTGATATCCTGAAACTCATCCACCAGAATGTAGACAAATTTTCTTCTCCATGCATTCAGGATATCCTGTCTCTGAGAAAAAAGTTCATAACAACAGAGGATCATATCATCAAAATCCAGCTTGCGTTTCGCCTTCAGAGCCTGCTTATAGCCATGAAAAATGTCCCTGAATATCTCATCCGAGCAACAGGATGCATAATAATGCTCCGGAGAAATACAGTTCCCCTTTACAACACTGATTTCCCTGGCAACTTCTTCAATGAAATCTCCCTCCTGAGCCATTTCCTGGCCATATTTCTCAGTCATCTCACGTAGAATACTGAATTTCTCTTCCTCAGAAAGAATATTGGCCGAACTCAGATGATAGGCCGCTTTCAAAATCCCATAAAAAATTCCGTGGAAAGTTCCAAAAGTCACTTCGCTTCTGTTCTGTCCCACGAATTTCAAAAACCGTTCTTTCATCTCTGTTGCCGCTGCTCTGGAAAAAGTTACAACCAAAATAGAAGAAGCCGGTATCTTCCCCTCATTGATCATGTATGCAGTTCTCTCCACAATAACGGAAGTTTTCCCCGAGCCGGGACCTGCCAGGACCATCATAGGTCCTGACAGGTGAGTGATTGCCCGAAGTTGAGATGGATTTCTCTTCATATTTATTTGCTTAATTTCTCAATAGCTGCCTTTACTCGTTTAATTGTCTCGTCTTTACCGATGATCTCCATGATCTCAGTAGCACCGGCCGGCGTCATCTGCTTGCCGGAAACAGCAGTACGCAGAGGCCACATTACATATCCGTTCTTATAACCATGCTCTTTTACAAATGCACTTAATGTTTCAAATAACGGATCATTCGTATAATCTTCCTGTTCTTCCAGAACCGGAAGTACTTCTTTTAATACTGTAAGAGAAGTCTCTTCATTTGTCTTCATTTTCTTATGGCAGTACATGGCGGAATCATATTCCGGTACTTCCTCAAAGAAGTCAATCAGAGCCGGAATGTCAGGGAATGTTTCGATTCTGGTCTGTACCATTCCTGCAATCTTCTTGAAGTTGTAGTCTTTCTTCAGAACTTCTTTCATATACGGAAGTGCTCTCTCATAGAATTCATCCGCATCCATTTTCTTGATATACTCACCATTCATCCAACGAAGTTTCGCAATATCAAATACTGCCGGAGATTTATTGATATGATGATAATCAAATACCTGTACCAGTTCATCCAGTGTAAAGATCTCTCTGTTGTCAGAAGGACTCCATCCGAGAAGTGCCACATAGTTGATGATCGCTTCTGAAACAAATCCCTGATCAAGCAGGTCTTCATAAGAGGAATGTCCACAACGTTTGGAAAGCTTCTGGTGTGTCTCATCTGTGATCAGCGGACAATGTACATAAACCGGGATATCCCATCCGAAAGCTTCGTAGATACGGTTGTATTTCGGAGCTGAGGAAAGATACTCGTTACCTCTTACTACGTGTGTGATCTCCATTAAATGGTCATCGATTACGTTTGCAAAGTTATAAGTTGGGTATCCGTCAGATTTGATCAGGATCAGATCTTCCAGTTCCTCATTGTTTACTGTGATATCTCCGTAGATTACATCATGGAATGTTGTAGTTCCCTCTGTTGGCATATTGAAACGGATTACGTGTGGTTCTCCTGCATCAAGACGACGCTGTACTTCTTCTTTGGAAAGTTTAAGGCAGCGTTTGTCATAAATGGAAATCTCTTTTCCTGCCACAACACGTTTCATACCTTCCAGTTCTTCCTTCTTACAGAAACAGTAGTATGCATCACCCTGTTCTACTAACTGCTGTGCATATTTCAGATAGATTCCCTGTGCCTGACGCTCACTCTGAACATACGGTCCAAAGCCTTTGTCCTTGTCCGGACCTTCATCATGGAGAAGTCCTGTTTTTGCAAGAGTACGGTAGATAATATCTACAGCGCCTTCTACGTAACGTTCCTGGTCTGTATCTTCAATACGGAGGATGAAATCTCCGCCTTCATGTTTTGTAATAAGGTATGCATATAATGCTGTTCTTAAATTTCCAACATGCATTCTGCCTGTAGGGCTTGGTGCAAATCTTGTTCTGATCTTGGTCATAACTTTTTTCACTCCTGAATTTTTTATATATTCAAAATCTGTAAAAAAAGACCCTGCTTAAAAGCAGCGCCTTTCTACTTTCGGGTTTATTATACGTCAGAGGCTTTCTTATTTCAAGTCGGGATGAGGGAAAATTTTAATGTTTTTTGGGAAGGGACGCATGGGAAGCAATTATGTTTGGGGGCTCAGTTTCGGAACCATTGTATTTCTAGGCATTCGGGAAGCCGCTAAAATCATGAGCCGCTCTCTCAAACTCGCTCCGTTGCAAACTCCGCTCAGACAGTGAAACGATCGGCTCATAACGCGGCTTCCCAAATACCAAGAACTACAATGAACCCTCAAATTCGCCCCCAAACATAATTGCTTCCCATGCTGACTATCGGCTATATAACATATTTACCGTACAACAGTAAAGAAAGCACCACTCCTGACTTCGCAGAATAATTAACCAAAATAATATATCTACTGTACAATATAACTATAGAAACCCTAAGAAAACGCATAACAACATGCAACAAAACAGCGC
>ENA-UPWP01001462-UPWP01001462.1-human-gut-metagenome-genome-assembly--contig:-NODE-1462-length-12309-cov-6.917757_pt1 | contig 12309 bp, 9 predicted proteins | sample MGYA00250052_ERZ773380 | MGnify/ENA primary metagenome ERZ773380 (study PRJEB29103, sample SAMN06112063) | human gut metagenome | biome: human gut; feature: ankylosing spondylitis patient; material... | reverse complement strand
TTCCTAGATAATTAGTTTTTGAGATGCGCCTGACGTTCCTACTCGTCTGACTATCTATTTATATTATAGAGATAAAGATATATATCGTCAAATTAGAATAAAGGGACTGCCAAGCAGTCCCTTTTATTATCCAAAGATTTCTTCTAGTAGTGCATCGTCGATGATGGTACCAACGTAGAAGTCGCTGAAGATGCCGTATTTTGCACTGGCTACTTCAAAGCGCATATCATATACGATTTTTTTGAATTGGATGTCATCATTACTGAAGATTGTAATGCCCCATTCCCAGTCGTCTAGGCCACAGCCACCTGTTGTAAATTCGGATAAAACGTCTAAGTATGTTTTACCAAGTTCACCGTGAGATTTCATCAACATGCCTCGTTCTTGTGGTGGTAGCATGAACCAGTTGTCATCACCTTCACGTTTTTTGCTCATGTTATAGAAGCAGATGTATTTGTCACGAGGTACATGAGGATATAATTTTTGGTTAACTTCTTCTGTATCGAGTTTAGCTTTAACGTAAGCACTTACTTCTGTTACAGATGTATAAGAATATGTTTGAACTAATACGCTTGCAATCGCAAGACGACGGAATTTGCGTTCTACTTGTGCCAAGTATTCAAGGGATGGACCAAGGATCCATAGAATCAAATCCCCTTTTGCGCCATTGCAATCATAGAATGCATAGCTACCTTCTTTAGCTTGATGTTTAGCTTCAAGATCTGCTAAAAATGCTTTTAATTCGTTGCGCGCTTCTGCTTTTTCATCAGCTGTAAAGCAGTTCCATGCACTGAAATCCATAGCAAAGACCATGTGTTGGCTATGCCAACCTTCTACTGTAGGGATTGCTTTTCCCATTGTGATCACTCCTATCTATAGTGATTATATTAAAATGATATATCTTTTACTTTAAGAATCGAAAAGACTCCATATACTATTATAGCATATGGAGTCTTTTCTTATAATTATTTATTAATATTAATTTTCATTACTATCCACAATAGCCTGCACTAATTCTTTTGCTTGTTTTACACCGTCTGGAATACCGATGCCATCAAATGGTGTACCAATGAGATGTAAATTTGGATAGTGTTTTGCCACATGTTTACGCACTGCTGTGATCCCTGCGCGATGGCCCACATTATATTGCGGCATGCAGTGAATGAGACGATTGATGCGCACCCATTCAGGTTGTGCTGCAAAATTCATAATGCGTTGAATTTCTTTTACTGCTAACTCTGAAAGTTCCTTATCATTGAGATGCTCTACTACATCATTGCCAGGTTTTCCAATAAAGACGCGCAATACGATTTTATCGTCAGGCGTTGTTTGAGGCCATTTTTGATTAAGAATAGTACACGCTGTAAGAGGCGTATCTGTGTTGCGTGTAATCAAGAGGCCCGAACCTTTTAAGTCACCATCAAAGGTAGCTTTATCAAAGGCCATAATAGCAATAGCACAGCTAGACTGTTCCATGGAGCGCAAGAAATCAAAGCCTTCATCATCTTTAAACCATTGATTATACGTCGCCGGCGGTGTAGATATAATCACATGATCCGCCATAGCAGGAGCTTTATCAAGAAGTACCTCTGTAGCTGAATCTGTAGCTAAATCTGTAGTAGAATTGCTAGTTTCAACCCTGTTATCAGCGTTAATAGAATCAGTTTTAATGGAATTGGAATTGGATTTGAAATTAGAATTAAAATTAGCACTAGCATTAGCTTCACAGCCACAAGCATCATTTCCAGACTTCACCACATCGATAGCATACATATCTTCAACATAGCGAATATTAGAAACTAGTGTCCCTGTATGCAAGTGCACATTACTAGGCATAGCCTCAACAATAGCGGTAATCACGCTTTCAAGACCACCTGTTAACTGGCGGAACATACCAGATTGAGCTGCTGTCCCCTTTCGGCTCGCCATATCTGCTTGTGCTTTAGTAGACTTAGCTTCATGACTTTCGAATTGACGGTCTGTCATAGTCCCTTTACCAGCACGGGGTACGTCGCCTTCAGCTACGGCACCTTTAGCCGCTTTAGTAACCCCCGCTTTAGAGTGGCCCATCTTAGCAGCCATCATGCCTTTTACCATGTTCCCATATTTTTGTTCTACTTGAATAAAATGAGGGAATGTAGATAACAAGCTAATTTTATAAATGTCGCCGCCATAGATACCCGCCAATAAAGGCTCGATGAGTTTATCCATCATTTCTTGACCTAAATGGTATTGAAAGAAATGACCAATGGATACATCTCCATTTTTATCTAGCTGGTATGGCTTTTTAAAGTAATCTAAACCAGCGCGCAATTTGCCAGGCCAAGAAATAAGCGTTGCTTTCACAAAAGGCATCATTTCCGTAGGGATGCCCATGATAGAGCCCCCTGGAATAGGATGAATAGAACCTTTGTCATATACAAAGGCTTGCCCTGTTTCATTCGATACAAGGGTGTCCCCTAAGCCGAGATCATAGACGAGATCTGTCATTTCCGTTTTACGGCCTAAGTAAGAATCAGGTCCGAGCTCTACTACGAAGTCATCGACGCGTTGTGTTTGTATTTTCCCACCAAATCGTGGTGCTTGTTCATAAAGAGTGATGGTCCAGTCCGGCTTGGCATGGCCTAAATAATAAGCCGCTGTCAATCCGGTTAAGCCACCGCCCACTATTGTTACATTCACGAATGAATCCTTTCTATTATTGCACTCGCCATCGCCTGCAAGAATGTTTCATCACAATTCGGCATTTCTGCACGCATATATACAGCGCCGCCAGCATCAACGAGTTCTTTACACTCTACATCATTATCGTACAATACCTCTACATGATTGCTTACAAAGCCAAATGGTACAAAGGCTATATGTATCGCACCACTACGTAGAGCTTGATTGATTGCTTCCGCTACGGTTGGCCCTAACCATTGTCCGTGAGGGGCTGCGCTCTGCCAAGCTACAGACCACTGTTCTAAATCGCAACGTTGAGCGATTTCTTTTGCACTTTCCTCTAAGGCCAAAGCATAAGAGTCTGCATTATGACTATTAATAAGAGGTATGCTATGAGCACTAAAAATAACAAATACATCTTTAGTGTCATTGATGCAGTCTGAAACTGCTTTTACCCAATACTCGATAAAGGAAGGTTGATCCCACCAAGCACGAATAACATCAAAGGTTACATCTTGAAGGTCACCAATTGCAGCCTGCACTTGCTTCTCATAAGCACCAGTGCCAAGAGACGTAAAGAATGGGGCCGTTACGATAGCAATAATATGCTCTACACCTTGTTTGACTAATGCATCTACCGCATCAGCAATGGACGGCTTCATATGAAGATATCCAATGGCCGATGGTATGGATGGCAACAAAGTAAGCAGTCTATTATATTGACGTTCTGCCATCGTTTGTAATTCTACGTTGGACCACTGACCAATGACATCATAACGATGGGTAAGATTTGCAACTTCAGCATCGGTCGGCACGCGACCATGACGAATACTCGTCATATATGGCACTAAATCATCCTTACTTGAAGGGCTACCATAGGATAAGAATAATAATCCTTTTTTCTCGATGTTCACTAGCTTACCCCTCTTGTGCCCATAATTCACGACTGCGTTCATGTACATAGTCTGTGAGCCAATGGAGCTTTTTAGGATCCGCCTCTGGGAATACGCCATGACCTAAGTTAAAGATATGACGGCCATAACGAACACCATCAAGTAAGATACGATCCACTTCGTGAGCTAATGTTTTTTCATCAGCGAATAAGTAGGCTGGATCGAGATTACCTTGTACCGTTTGTGTTACGCCTCGTTCATTAGCCATAACGATGGAGCTACGCCAATCAAGAGCGATTACATCCAATGGCAAATGAGACCAAATAGATACAAGATGATCTGTACCAACACCATTCATAGCCATAGGCAAGTGAGGGTATCGCTCCTTTACAGTCTTAATAATGCGTTCCATGTGAGGATAAATACCTTGTTTATATTGGTCCGCATTCACTGCACCAACCCAAGAGTCGAAGATTTGTAATGCATTCGCACCGGCTTCGGCTTGCATAGACAAATATTCAATGGACATATCTGCTAACTTTGTCATCAATGCATTCCACACATCTGGTGCACCGATGAGCATGCCACGAGTTTTGTTGTAATTCTTTGTAGGACCGCCTTCGATGAGGTAAGACGCAATCGTAAATGGTGCGCCACAGAACCCAATAAGCGGAACGTCAAGCATACCAGATGTTAATAGACTAATCGTTTTTCCAATATAATCTACCTTTGTAGGGTCAAAGGTATCTAATGTATCTACATCAGCCATGGAGCGAATCGGTGTATTAAACACAGGGCCCACACCAGCCTTGAGCTCTACGTTTACATTCATCCCTGCCATGGGGCTCATAATATCCTTGTAAAGGATGGCTGCATCTACGCCGTATTCTTTTACAGGTAGCTCTGTAACACGAGCACACAACTCAGGCTCTTTTGTAATTTCAAAGAGCGTATATTTTTCTTTAATTTTGCGGTATTCCGCTTGGCTACGACCAGCTTGGCGCATATACCACACAGGTGTTACACCAGGGTTCTTACCTTGGATCATATCTAAATATGCTGTATTCAAGTACTCAACCCCTTTCTTTCTAATCAATACTAACACACTATGATAACTAAAACAGTTACTTTAGTTACATCATTTGTAACGTCGCCATTACTATTCCCTGTGAAAGCTATATACCTTCACAGGGGTTACATTTAATTGCGACTTAATCTATGGCAATCAATACCTGTAACGGATTGAGCCATATCAAATACAGAGCGTTGGCATGTAAACAACCAGATTTGTTGGTTCTTGCCTATTTCTGCTAATAGTTCTAATGCACTACGTTGACGGTTTTCATCAAAGCGCACAAGAATATCGTCTAGGATAATTGGCAAGGATTCAACTTGGTAAGAGAATACCTTAGCTAATGCTAGGCGCAATGCCAAGTAGACTTGATCGGCTAAGCCACTAGACCAGAACTTAAGTTCTAAGCGTTCTCCATTACCACTAACCAGTGCTACGCCTTCGTTGACCCCGAAGACATCAAAGGTATAAATACCGCCAGTCAAACGTTCTATATAAGAAGATGCAAGCTCTAACATATGAGGCTGTTTTTCTTGCTCATAGGACTGTTGAGCCTTATCCATGCAGTGGCTCATCAACACTTGGGTAGCCCAGTCTTCGAGAGCAGATTCTAATTCATTTTGCAGCGCTTCCCGTTCTTGAAGCATTTGGTGTTGCTCTTGGTCAGAACCTAGGGCACGCATAGATTCTACAATTTGACCACGACGTTCATACAAGACGGCCAACTTATCTTCAATGGAAGCTATTTCTCGTTCAGAATGCGCCAATTCATCAAGCCAATTATCCTTATTGCCTTCACGCAAGCGGCGATAGAATAAATCCCTATTCTCCGCATCAGGCGCTAGTAAGTCTAACTGAACCTGACTTTGCTTGTAAATGGTTTGCCATTGCTTGTATTGGTCTTCATCGATAAGATGTTGACGATACTCGTTAGAGCTTTCCATGCCAGCCTTGTGCAATAGCTCTTGTTGACGAAGTAGCAATTCTTTTTCTTTGCGGTGCCAATTATCGTATTCATTGCGGAAGCTTTTACGTTGTGCTTCCTTTTGTTCCCATACAATTTTATTTTGTTGGAAGTTTTTATATTGGTTATAAATACGTTTTAACTCTGTAGGAGATACAGGCGCCTCAACACCAAGGTTATACCACAAGGTCATGGCTTGGTCTTCGATAACACGTAAGCCTTCTTTATGCTCTGCTAAGCGCTTTTCATAACCTTCAATAGTACGTAACTGTTCATGGTACTGATCGTACTCTTGTTTGAGACCGAAGAAATCATCTTCGTTAAGGCTCTTCGCCGCACCTTGAGGCAACCAATTCTGCCAAGCTGCAAGGGCTTCATCATAAATAGCTTGCAACGTATGACCTTCTTGAATCCAACGATCAAGATGCGCTGCACCCTCTATGGATGGAATTGGGCTCACCACAGGTGTTGCGGCTTTCACAAGTGCCTCTAACTGATGTTCTACATCAGATTTACGAGATGACAAGATTTGTAACTCATAATTCAGTTTAGATACATCAGAATTGCCGTTATGACGTCTCCATGTAGCATACCAGAACAATGCCATAGATAGGATTAATAGTATAAAGCCGCCAATCGTATAGAGTACAGACTCTAATACTAATAAGCCTGCTAATACGAGTAAAACGCCAATCACTGCAGCTACGCCACTAATGCGTTGTAACCACTTTGGCAAATTGCTCGGTTGTGCATCAGGACCATAGCTATCCCGTTTTTCTGTAACCCGATCTATATCCATCAAGATAAGCTCTAGTTCACGTTCGAGATGCTCTTTTTTCACCAAATCCGCTTCGCTGTAATTTGGCAAGGATGCTCCGTCAAGATTGGCTGTTGGCAAATCATCAGAAGCCTCAGCAGGCTTGCGATCTTGCCAATGTAATAATTGATCTTTAGCAGTGCGCAAGCGACTTGCTAAGCGCTCTCCTTCAAACCAATTCACATCATCAGCCATCGGCTCATCATCACGCCACGCAGAATGCATAGAACGAGAAAACTCTAATTGTTCTCGTACCTTAAAGATATACGCATCCCCTTCTTCACACTCCCGGCGCAATTGTTCCCACTTGGCACCTTGTTGGATAAGGTCTTCAATATCTTGACCATACGTACCAAATGGACTATCTGGGCTAAAGTTAGCTGGCATCAATGCCGCTTCCTTTTCCTGCCACAACTGCATATTGTCTCGAGCTCGTTTAATTTCCTCATCGATGCGAAGGAACTCATCACGACTCAAGGCAAGCTCGCTATTGTACTGTTGCATATGCATACGCGCTTCTTCGCTACGGCGATACGTATCCCATGCGCGCAATACGACGTCTATACCATCGCGGTATTCCTTCCATTCTTGCAACTGACCTTGCAATTCTGCCTCAGTCTGTTCTGTACTATGAAAGGCTTTTTGCAATTCTACATATTGCGTTTCATGCTCGGCTAAATGGCTTAACTTTTGACGATTTTCTTTAAGTTCATCCATCAACACGTTGATGCGGCGTTTACCATTGGAGGAAGCTACTAATAGATCAGTAGCGCCTTTTTCCACATCTTTTACGACAGAGCCTAAATGCTCGCCCCCTTCAGCACCGAAGAAACGAGACCGAACCTCTACCTCTTGTAGAACATCGAGCCCTTGTAAATCATCAAGGGTCAATGCAAAAATTCGATTATATGTTTTTTTATCAATACCATGCCACCAATACTGAGCAGGTTCTTCATGAATAGCAGGATTTTTAGGACTGTAAAAGTCTAACTGTTTGCCTTTGCGGCCAATATAGTAGCTTTCACCATTGCGTTCCACCTCAAGAGCGCCAGTCATAGGACCATAGGCCTTATGAGTGCCTCCAAATAATAAGGTACGCATCCCTTCGAGCAGCGATGTTTTACCGCTTTCATTAGGGCCATACATGAGCTGAACCCCATTGTTACCCGTTGTGAAGGACCAATCACGATACGGGCCAAACTCATCAAATCGTATACGTTTAATGTTCATCGTTAGCCCCCATCAATACAGTAACACCTTCAATTTCACAGCGCTTCAAGGCGCGAAGCAATAATTCATCACTTAACAAATCGGCATATACACCTAAGCGTTTAAACTCAGGTCGTTCTGCCAAAATTTGACGTACCGTCTGTACCGCATTGCCATCAACCATATCGTCATAGGCGCGTAAATAATCCCCTACTACATCGGATAACAATCTACGTTCAGCCAAATTAATGCTAGGTCGCGTATTACACATCATGCGATAAGGCATAACAAATATAGACTTGCTTTTCTCTTCACTTTGGGACTCTTGCAACCATAATTTGCGCACACCTTCTTGTGTACATAAACGATGCAATGGACCTGTACCTACGAGAACGATGGAAAGCAAGATATTTTTCTTATGTTGCTTACGGAGATTCTCTTTTTTATGGCGTAAAATTTCTAAGAATTCTGCTTCCGTTTTCATGCCTGCAATATCAATTTTGATTTCTTCAAAACGGATTGCACTTGTTTCAATGAAACGAGGTTCACAATGACCATTATGAGATACAGAGACGAGATAGCACCCCTTAGGGCCTATTTCCTTGCGGTGTAAACCTTGGGGATTACCGGAATAGACAACAAGAGGTTCCTCGCTAAGAACTTGAGATTTGTGAATATGTCCTAACGCCCAATAATCCATAGCCGCCTCTGCAAGATCAGTTAAACTGCACGGGCCGGTCACATTATGGTTTTCAGAGCCTGCACTAGAACCTACCGTCCCGTGCATGACAGCCAAAGAAAATTCATCACGTTCAAAGGCGCGATATTGGCGCGCATAATTGTCGCTTTCATTACCATGGCCACAGCTAATGCCGTAAACGCCACCAATTTCTATATTGTTAACAATTAATGGAAAACGTTGTACTTGTTCACTAGAGAATACATGCACATTATCAGGCATTTGCAATTGCGCCTTCCAACTTTCAGCAGGGTCATGATTACCTTGCACCATATATACTGCAATGCGATGTTCCGCCAAACGATACATGGCGCGCACAAAGCGTACTTGAGCCTCTAGATTATGGTCTTCGCTATTATAAATATCACCAGCTATGACAACAGCATGAACATGCTCATCAATAGCCGTGTCAATAATTGTATCAAAGGCTACATAGGTAGCTTCGCTCACGGCACGATCAACGGCGCGGCTAATACCTGTAGCATATTGAAAGGGTGCCCCTAAATGCAGGTCACCACAGTGTATAAATCGAAATGGCTGCATCTATATCCACTCCTTGTATTAGTACTTTTATTATAGTTATATATAGTAATTACAATATTTTATTATACTACAAAACCGTAAAGATTACTTAAAAATAACTATCAATCAATCTATCAAAATAGATACTAAAATATAGTATCTCCAATTAGATTCAAACTATACGCCGTACCTGTATTAAAAATGGTCTAAAACCTACTGCGACATTTTTGTTAACTTAAAAATACATTAAGTTGACAATTTATACACGAACGTTTACAATCAAATTGTCAATATTTTATGTTTTTATTAAGTTAACAATTCTTGGAGGCTATTATGGCTTTGCCTACAGATCAACAATCATCCCAAGTGGGTACATACGAAAAAATTCTTACTATTGCCAACCGCATTATGAACGGCGGCGAAATCACTAAGAAAGAAGCAATCGAGCTGATTCATACTTCAGATGATGATACTATGATTTTACTTGCTATGGCCGATAAAATTCGCCAGCATTTCAATGACAACTCCGTGGATGTATGCGCCATTGTAAATGCACGATCTGGCAAATGTCCTGAAAACTGTAAATTCTGTGCCCAATCTGCCCATCACGAAACAGGTGTTCAAGAATATCCGTTCATGGATGATGAAAGCATCCTCGATGCGGCGCGCAAAGCTAAAGAAGCAGGCGCTATTCGTTTTTCTATCGTAACGAGTGGTCGTAATACTAATAACCCAAACGAATTTAACCAAATCATTCGCGTATTAGACCGTATTAAAAACGAAGTAGGTCTCGAAATTTGCTGTTCTCTTGGTTTGTTAACTTATGAACAAGCTCTCAAATTAAAAGAAGTGGGTGTAACTCGATACCACTCCAATATCGAAACGGCACCTAGTCACTTCCCAGACATTTGTACAACCCATTCCTATGAAGATAAAATGTCTACTATCGACAATGCCCAAAAAGCAGGCATTCGTGTTTGCTCTGGCGGTATTATTGGTCTAAACGAAACATTAGAACAACGCGTAGAAATGGCATTCGAGCTTAAACGCTTGCATATTGACTCCGTACCAATCAACATTTTGAATCCTGTTAAAGGTACACCATTTGAAAGCAACAAGGCTTTACGCCCACTCGATATCTTACGCACCTTCGCCGTATTCCGTTTCATCTTGCCAAACGCATTGATTCGTACTGCTGGCGGTCGCGAAGTTAACCTTCGAGACTTACAAGCTTATGCCTTAAAAGGTGGCCTTAACGGCATCATGGTTGGTGGCTACTTAACAACTGGTGGTCGTTCTCCACAAGATGATCTCCAAATGATTCAAGACTTGGAATTAGAGCGCAACGCTGCCCAAGTTTAAATTTCTGTATATACCATTCTCATTTGAGGATGTTGTATATAAAAAATATTCCTAAGATTTATAAATTTTTTACACATATAAAAAAGAACCATCTAGTTTGCTGTGCTAGATGGTTCTTTTATTGCCATAATAAATTATAAATGGCTTGACCATTTGTATTGCCTTCAATAGGTTCTGGGTTTTCATTATACTCTACATTTTCATAAGGTGTACCGTCCGCCATGTACGCATCTACCTTTAACGTTTCCATGGTGCGATTATATCTACTTATATACACTTTATATCGCAATTCGTCGCCACCCAGTTCATTGACCCGCAGCCACAAAAGCGCATCATAATCACTTTTTTGAACACTGTCATTGTCAATAAATAATTGGTTTCCTGACGCATCTGGTCCAACATAATACCAGTCCGTTGCGTTAGCGGTCCCCCCTATACTGAGTAGCCACAAAAGGGACAATATGGTTAATATTTTCCTCATATGACTGCTCCTCTCATGCCTTAGAGCTGTATACTTTATAAAACTCTAATAGCCATTAAACCTTTATAAAATATACAACTTCTCCTTTATATATAATACCAAAATTGCCCCATATTTATCAACAATAATTAAACTTAATTATTATCTTTTTTAGAATTTCAAGAAATTAAAAGAAATTTCTTAAAAAACTTCATTTTTAACTCATTTATTGTTCTTATAATGACAATGTCAAATGATAAATAGAGGTAACAATTCCCTGGTTACCATACGTGTATTTATCTCCCGACAAGTATTACTAACCCCAAACCTACTACTTGTTTAAATACATGGTTCATTTGATATTAATACTAACACTCCCCTTACATGAAAAAAGGACTCCAGTTGGAGTCCTTTTTTCGTTGTATAAAACTTTAATGAATCTCAAAATATAAGCATGTATAAATTCTATCTACTTTGTAATCCACGATAAACTAGTTTAAAAATAATTTTCTGAGCTTCTAACCACTCATCGCTCTGAGACCACTTATATTGTTTATTAACAGCATATAGACCGTGTACTAAAAATATAAAAATAGATACCCCCACATCAAATGAAATCCCAAGTGCTTCTGCCATAACTAGCCCTTGTCGATCTTTTTCACGTCCTATAATGCGTTGTAATACATATTCTGAAATTTGTTCATCTAAAAATAAAGGTAAATACTTTTTATGTCGTATAATACGCTGACATAACGGCAGTCTATCAAAAATAGAATCATATGCTTCTCTCAATGACACAGAATCAGAAGCAGCTGATAAGGTTTTAGCTATAGTTTGTAAATTATTATTATCTACCATTCCTGGGTTTGAATAAGCAATTGCATCATCCACTAAATCATCAACAATTTCCATGATATTACTATAGTGTAAATAAAAAGTAGAACGAGTTATACCCGAAGCTTTACACAACGATGTTACTGTTACAGTCTCAAAAGAATTGTTTGCTAAACAACTAAGCAAGCCTTCTTTTAACAACATACGTGTCATTTCTTTTCGAGTTATCATATAACCTCCAATATAGACACTTTTATACAATGTGTCTATTAATAAACATAGTGTTAATTATTGTTGAGACTAGTATAACAAAACAAGGTACACTAGTTCTAGAGATTACAAATAATAATCTATTCAATTAAATCGACAATAATTTAATTAAGGAGATAACTATGACTCAGTATACTCACATTCGAAATGCAACGGGTAAATTAACAATAAAAAACACAACATTTCTTATTGATCCATTCTTAGCACCAAAAGATACTTATCCTGGCTTTGAAGGAACATTTAACTATCAACAAAGAATGCCTATGGTTGATTTACCTCTATCTATGGACCAACTATTAAGCGATGTAGACGCAGTAGTTGTTACACATACCCATCTTGATCATTGGGACGATAGCGCAGTTCAAGCTATTCCAAAATCACTTCCTATTTTTGTACAAAATTCAGCGGATCAAAAACTCATCAGCTCTCAAGGTTTTAATGATGTGCGCATCATTTTTGAAAGTGTGGACTTTAACGGCATTACATTAACAAAAACAGGTGGC
>ENA-UPWP01001458-UPWP01001458.1-human-gut-metagenome-genome-assembly--contig:-NODE-1458-length-12379-cov-7.133474_pt1 | contig 12379 bp, 10 predicted proteins | sample MGYA00250052_ERZ773380 | MGnify/ENA primary metagenome ERZ773380 (study PRJEB29103, sample SAMN06112063) | human gut metagenome | biome: human gut; feature: ankylosing spondylitis patient; material... | reverse complement strand
GGAGTTGATCAGGTTGTTGATGTGCAGCTTGCCGATTCGGCCGCAGCCTACAACGCCAATTTTCAAAATGCCCATTGTTTTTTCTCCTTGCATTAAAGTGAATTTTTAATAGATGCGATGCACTTACTGCCGCAAGTGCATCGCATGGTATTACGGTTTACTGTGCAACTGCCTTGCCGTCCATCTGGCTCTTGAGGGTTGCCATGTAGTCCTCGGCGGTGGTGCTGTCGATGACCTTGGTGCCGCAGTCAACAAAGCTGTCTACCTTTTCGCCGTTCAGGTGTGCCACAACGGTCTTAACCGCCTGATAGCCCTGATCGTAACCGCTCTGTGCAACGGTCATGGTCTCGCCGCCATCGAGGATGGACTGTGCTGCGGTGATGTTGCCGTCAAAGCCGATGAAGATAGTCTTTGCATAAGCCGGATTGTTCGCTGCTGCACGAGCTGCCGCAATTGCGCAGTCGTCGTTGTGGCAGGCGATGATAGCCAGACCCTCCGGATGGCTCTGCATGATGCCTTCCATGCAGACGGTTGCCTTATCTGCTACGGCGTCTGCATACTGCACCTCGTCCGCGAGGAATGTGCCGCCTGCGCCGTCAATGCCTTCCTGGAAACCGGTGCGGCGTGCATCGGCGGTGGAGTCACCCTGAACACCCGCAATATAAGCTGCTTCGATCTTATCCCAGCCGGCTGCCTTCGCCGCCTCGACAGCCTTTTCGCCGCCGCTTGCCGCTGCATCCTTCTGGCCGATGCCGATGAACGAAATCTTCTCCGGTGCATTAAAGTCCGTGTCGATTGCGAAGATGGGCATATCCGTGCCGCTTACCAGCGTGGAAGCCATGTCGCCCTGCAGTGGTGCGATAATCATCGCGTCATACTTGTTGGCGTGCAGATCGGTTTCGATCATGTTCTGCTGCTCGTCATAGGCGGTTTCCGAGGTCGCGCCCTTCATGTCGAGCACTGCGCCGGTTTCAGCGGCGGCCTTTTCCGCGCCTGCCATCATGTACTGGGTGTATTCGTTCGAGGTGGTCTTGAACACGATGGAAATGTTGTAATTGCCGTCGCCGCCCTCGGCCTGAGAGCCGCTGCCGCCGGTGGAAGCGGAGGACGAGCCGCCGCAGCCGGTCAGCATGGTAGCCATCAGTGTGGAGGAAACAAACAGTGCGCCGATTTTCTTTAAGTAGCTCATAAGTAATTCTCCTTCATCTTAAATACATAAAATTTGCTCTTTAGACTCTTTTTATGCGGGGATTGAATTAGAACTGTGCATATTTTGCAACGTGTGCGCGGGTGACTTCTGCGGACTTCTTTACGTTCTCCTCCTGCGACATCTCATAGTATGCCGGACGGAAAATCTCGATGGTGCAGCAGTCGCCGTCAAAGCCAATCTTCTTGAGGGTATCTGCGTAGCGCGCATGCGGCAGGCAGTCGCCCTCGGCACCCGGCCACAGACGCTTCTCGTCGTTGTTGTAGTACGCGCCGCACGGCATATCCTCGGTGCCGTTCAGATGCCATACGAAAATCTTCTTGCCGTCGGCCTTTTCGAGGGTATCCCAGCCGGAGCCCATTGCGTAGAAGTGGTACTGATCGAGCGTTACACCAACCAGCGGGCTGTTTACTTCCTCAACGATTGCGTAAGCGTCCTCGAAGCGGTTGATGGTCATGGACGGCTCGCCGCAGAACTCAAGGCTCAGGCGGATGCCGTGCGGCTCGCACTTCTTAACCATTTCCTTGAGAACAGCAACTGCATCCTCGCGGATCTCCTTGCGGGTCGGGGTCAGGCCGCGCTCCTTCATGTCCTTGCTCGGTACGACAACGATCATCTTGCAGCCGAGGATGTTGCAGCGGCGGATGATCTCGTCCAGCTCAGCCATCACGGCGTCCTTTTCCTCCTGCGTCTGCTTCATGTTGAAGAAGCACAGCGCATTGTAGGAAAGCATCTTGAGGTGGTGGCTCTGGAACCATGCGCCCATCTCCTCGAGGGTGATCTTGCCGGCCTCGAGGTCGCGGTTCAGGCACTCCGACTGAATATCAATGCAGTCGAAGCCGTACTTCTCGCACAGCTCGAGGTCCATCATAACACTGTGGTTCTTGCAGAAACGGTCATTTGCTTCATTAAATCCGAGTTTCATGGTAATTGTTCTCCTTTTCTTTTCTCAATTAGGTTCTTGGTTAGACTTTATTATACTCATGCGGCAATGCCGATGGGCGAAAACAGAATGTAGATGCCGATCGCCAGAATGATACCGATGATACATACGATATGGCGATACTTCCACGGGGTCAAATCAACTGCGCCGACATCGGCCGGAACATATTCTTCTGTGCCGCGGTATTTGTTCAGATACCACATGATGGCAAATTCAACGATGAACAGCACAGCGATGGCGTACAGATAATGAATCGGCTCACCTGAGGTGGGGTAGCAGGGCTTGAGGATCATAAACGCGCCGTAGGCGATAACGTGAACAGCGGTGATGACCTTGGGCGCGTACTTCGGTGCCTTGCGGAAGATCAGCGCGCCGAGTACAGTGAACAGGATCGGCAGGGAAACGAACTGGCTCATAGAGTTGAGGAAGGTCGTGATGCCCTGTGCGAACATAACGAACGGTGCCACGCAGATAGCGACTGCACCGGCGCAGGTGCCGTAGATCTTGCCGACCTTGACGCACTGCATATCCGAAGCCTTCGGATTGATGGCGGTGCGGTACAGGTCGAGGGTAAACATGGTCGATGCGGAGTTGAGCACCGAGTTGAACGAGGACAGGATCGCGCCGAACAGAACAGCAGCGAAGAAGCCCATGACCGGCTTGGGAACAACGGCGGAAACCAGTGCCGGATAAGCAAAGTCGATCGCGGAGGAACCGGCCGCCGCCAGCTTGTCCTGAATGGACGGCAGGTGGTAAGCGATAACGCCCGGCAGCACCAGATAGAAGAAGCCGATGGTCTTGAGGAAGCCGCAGTAAATTGCGCCCTTCTGGCCTTCCTTCAGGCTCTTTGCAGCAAGTGCGCGCTGTACAAAGGACTGATTCGTGCACCACCAGTACAGGTTGTTGAAGAACATGCCTGTGAAGATGAGCGGCCACGGCAGAGCCGGTTCAGCAGCATCCCACGAAGCCCATGCGTTGAGCTTTTCGGGTTCGGCTTGTACGAGGTACTTGACACCTTCTACCAGACCGCCGCCGGTGGTCTCGTGACCCAGCAGCGCCAGCGCGAGGAACGGGATCATCAGACCGCCGATGATAAGGCCGATGCCGTTGATGGTGTCGGATACGGCAACCGCCTTCAAACCGCCGAAGATGGCGTAGCAGCCGCCGATAATGCCGATAACGACACACAGAATTGCAACAGCCTGGAACTTGCTGATGCCGAAGATACCGGAAATATCGAAGATATTCTCAAATACAACTGCACCGGAGTAAAGGATGACCGGCAGATTGAGGATGGAGTACATCACAACGATGACGAACGAGAACATCAGCTTGGTGCCGCGGCCAAAGCGTGCTTCCATCAGCTGCGGGATGGTGGTCGTGCCCATTTTGAGGTAGGTCGGCAGGAACCACAATGCCAGTGCAAACAGCGTGAACAGTGCACCGACCTCCCAGCCGATCGGACTCATATTGGAAGCCCAGCCCTGACCGTTTGTGCCGACCAGCTGTTCTGCGGACAGGTTGGTCAGCAACAGCGAGCCTGCAATGACAATACCCGGCAGTCCGCGCCCCGCGAGGAAGTATCCCTCGGCGGTGTCGAGCTTGTCATCTCTGGTCTTCCACGCTGAAATGACTGCCACCATGACGGTGAAAAACAGGAAGCTCAGCGCGATCCAGATCATGGAACTGAAAAATGACATTTTGTTTCTCTCACTCTCTTTTGGGGAATTTTTCGGTTTTGTGAATGGCCTTGTTCACTTGACAATCACAGAATATCACAGTGGATTTCCGGTTGCAATAGCTTGGGCGCACTATCATTTATCCGTGCATTATATCGTGATTATGCATATTAAAGCCGCAAGTATTTATGATACTATGCATAAAAATAGCGCTATCATTGTATCATAGGCGATGTGCAGTACAACATTTTCGTGCATATGTAACATCTGGCGCACGACTGTATTTTATGATATAGTATAAGTACAGATAACGCAGGAGAGTGATTTTATGGTAACGATGCAGCAGATTGCTGACCGCTGCGGGGTGTCGCGCGGAACGGTGGACCGCGCCCTGCACCACAAGGAGGGCGTGCGCGAGGAGGTCGCGGAGCGCATCCGCGCGACGGCGCGCGAAATGGGCTATATCTCGAACCGGCTCGTCATGCAGCAGACACAGCAGTGGAAGATCGGCGTGGTGCTCCACTCCGGCCATTCGCCCTTCGTGCAGATGCTGTGCGAGCTGTTCGAAAGCTTTTCCGAGCGTGAGCTTCTCCCGAACATCACGGTCATCGTGCGCGCGATGCAGGACATGGATGTGCAGCATCAGCTGACGCTGATCGATGAGCTGGTAACGACCGAGCACATCGACGGCCTTGCGCTCATGCCGCTCGCGAACACGCTCGTGCGCGACAAGATAAACACGCTCAGCGAGCAGCAGGGCATCCCTGTCGTGACGTTCAACACGGATATTACCGACGCGAACCGCATCGCCTATGTTGGCGCGGACAATATCGCGAGCGGCCGCGCTGCCGCCGCGCTGCTCGGCATGGTCATGCAGGGGCACGGCAGCGTGCTGCCGATTCTGGGTCAGCGCAGCGGACATTATGCCGACTCGCAGCGTTTTACCGGCTTCAGCACCGAAATGGCGGAGAGTTTTCCGGATATCCGGGTTCTGCACCCGGAATGCTCGTTCCTCGATGAAAGCCTTTCCGAGCGCATCGCTATGCGCGCCATTCAGTCGGACAGCGAGCTGCGCGGCATCTATCTGACCTCTGCGGGACGGGAGGGCGTTTACCGCGCCGTGCACGCTGCACACCGCAGCGAAAAGCTGCACATCGTCGTTCACGACATCACCGAGGGCAATATCAAAATGGTCAAAAACGGTACGGTCGATTTCATCATCGGGCAGGACGTCAAAACACAGGGCACGCTCCCAATCCGCCTGCTCTACGACTACCTCGAGCGCCACCAGTTCCCCAGAGAGCGCATGAATATGACGGATATTACGATTAAATTCCGCGGAAATGTGTAAAAATTCATGCTTTTTTCAAATAGATTGCAAGACCATAAAAAGAGCGTATAGCAATTTCAAGCTATACGCTCCTGTTTTATTTTATCAATAATAAACGAACATTTTTAGTATACACTTGTTTCGGGAAAACTACGGTATTTTGCAGAATCTGCGGGATTTCTGAAACCGAAAATGCTTCAAAATTCGGAGTAAGCAACCTTGGCAGCTATCCTCTTGTACGCCTGCGCCGCGCAGGCGCAGAATCGTTAAGGAAACAGCGTAAAGTTATAACTAATAATAATATAACGATGAGTAATCTATAATATAGAAAGAAAATATAACAAAGAGTATAAAATGCAATTTGACAATCCAAACTCATAGGTATATAATTAGAAAGCTAACTGTTTGAATTAGAATAAAGGAGAACGCAATGGAATTTTCCACCCATTACCTGCTCATGGCTGACCATGCCATGCTGCAGAAACTTGTCATGTCACGCATCAAACCGCTCGGTCTGACCACTGGACAGCCCAAAGTGCTGGACTTCCTGCAGGATCACGACGGTGCCATGCAAAAGGATATCGCTAAGGGCTGCCATATCGAGCCGTCCTCGCTTTCTACCATCCTTGGGGGAATGGAACGTGCCGGACTGCTTGAACGCAGCACACGCGACGAAAACCGCCGTACGGTGTATGTCCGTCTGACCGACCTCGGCCGGGAGCAGTGCCGCCGCTTGAATGCTATCTTTGCAGCCGCAGAAGAGGAGGCGCTGCGCGGCTTCTCACCGCAGGAGATGCAGCAGTTACAGGCCCTGCTTGAACGCATTTATCGCAATCTAAACAACTAAAAGGGGATAAAATAGGCATGAAAGGCTCTAAACTCGGTATTCGGCTGTTGTATTATTTCGGCGGCTTCTTCGTCATGACTATCGGCATTGCACTGTCGGTCAAGTCCAATCTCGGTGTGTCGCCGGTCAGCTCCATCCCATACACCATGACCTGTGTCTGGGGCATTGAGATGGGCGTTGCGACCGTCATTTTCCACGTTATTCTGGTCATCCTGCAAATGCTGCTGATGCGCCGCCGCTTTGAATGCAAAAACCTGCTGCAGATTCCGGTCGGCATGGTGTTCGGCGCATTCACGACCACCTGCAACACGCTCGCGGCGATGTTTCCCTCGACGGACAACCTGATTATTCGTTTGCTGATGTGCTGGATTGCCACTGTTTTCGTTGCAATCGGCATCTTTTTCTACGTTCCGGCGGACATTATGCCGCTGGCCGGTGAAGGCGCTATGCTGGCCATCTCCACGCTGACAGGCAAGCCGTTCCCGACCGTCAAAATCGCGTTTGACGTATCTATGGTGTGCATTTCGCTCATCACCTGCCTGATCTTCCTGCACGGACTGGGCAGCGTCGGCATCGGTACGGTTATCGCGGCGCTGCTTGTCGGTATCGAGCTGCGCATGATTACGCATCGGTTTGGTCGCTGGCGCGATAAGCTGCTCGGCAAACGATCCGAAATCTGAGGCAACACCGCACAATTAAACTGCGGCTCCTTGCGCAGGCTCCGGTCGCGCTGCCGCGGCGCTTTGCGGTAATTTTGTGCGCTGATGTCGGCCTCGGTTCCTTGCGCAGGCTCCGGTCGCGCTGCCGCATCTTTTTGCAATACACAAAGTATTGCAAAAAGCCGAGCCTAATCAGCACGCAAAATTCCTCGCAAATCGCTCTTGTTCAATTATGCGGTGTTACCTAAAAATCCCTCTCTTTCTCGCAAAAAAGAGAGGGATTTGTTTATGTTCTGCGCATTTTCAGCAGCCGGATGTCATCACCGAAGAACCGCAGCGGCAGGAACTCGCCGAGCAGGCGGGAGGCCACGGCAGGCGAGTATTTCTCGCTGAGCGTTTCCGGCAGCAAGTTGGTGTTGATGATCATGGGGCGCTTAGCCATCAGGCGGTTGTTGATCAGGTTGTACAGCGCGGAAACCGTAAAGGCAGTACCCATTTCGGTGCCCATATCGTCGATAATGAGCAGATCGGCGCGCTCGTAGCGTGCAGCGCGTTCTGCGGCGGCTTCGCCGTCACCGGAGCCGAATTTGATGGTCTCATACGCGGCCACAATGTTGATGGCGGTGTCGTAGGCCACGGAAAATCCGCGTGCAGAGACCGCCTCGGCAATGCAGGTAGAGAGAAAGGTCTTGCCCAGACCGGTCGAGCCGAACAGCAGCAGATTGGGGGAATCCTTGCCGAATTTTGCGGCATAAGTCTTGCATTCGCCCAGATTATATTCCATATTTTCGCGCGGCGAAATACCGCTGCGGCCATCCGGGCGGGTGGAGTAAAAGCTCATGTCGAACTTGGAAAAGTTCTGGTCGGCAATCGGCAGCACCGAGGAAAGCTGCTCCTTGAGCAGCTTGGCGTAGCGCGCCTTGACACACTCGCAGGTCGCACTGCCGGCGTAGCCGGTGTCGCCGCATTTTGGGCACAGCGGCTTGTCGGTCAGATAATCGGCGGGGAGTCCCAGCTGCCGGAGCAGGTTGCCGCGTTCCTCCTGCAGACCGAGATTGCGGTCGCGCAGCTTTTCGATTGCAGCAGTCGGGTCTCCGCCGGACTCCATTGCGGCCCGCAGAACGGACGCTGCTGTGGTGCTCAGCTCGCGGTCGATTGCGCGGATACGCGGCTCGCGTGTGTAAATATCACGCCGGCGCGCTTCCAGCTCCTCGGTGTGAGCCGTGCGCTCGCGTTCCAGCTCGCGCCGTGCGGCGGCGAGCAGTTTTTTATCGTATGCCATAGGTTATTCCTCCGTGTTGCGGCGATGACTGCGCACGCGTGCAGCCCAGTCCTGCTCCCAAGCGGCGAGTGTGGCGCTGTCGGTCGGCTGTGCGGGTGTCTGACCGACGGCGGCAGGCACGGCAGACACGGCAGACGTGCGGGTTTCCGGCTCGAGAGCGGTGATTTCGCTGACTGTATGTACGCCCGCATTGTCCCATCGGCGCAGAATGCCGAGCGTGTAATCCAGACTTTTGTGTCCCTGCTTTTGACCGGTGCGGTGCACCGCCAGCTCCACCGCGTCGGCAGGGAAGCCGTGCGCCAGTGCAAAGCGGCAGACGCGCTGCTCCTTGGGCGCGGGCTGCTCGGTATCTGCACCGAGTGCGCGGTAGATCGCCTCGCTGAGCGGTTTTTCATCCGCGCGGCGTGTCAGGTACTGCTGGGCCGCCTGCGCGGTGACAATACCCATATCGGCCCACTGATTGGCTTCGCGGCGCAGATCGGTCGTGCGGACCGTGCCCTTTTCGCTTTTCAGATAGCTGAGCAGCTCAATCGTTGCGCCTGCGTCCAGACCGAGATAGTCGTAAATGGTCAGCAGACAGCGCAGCTGACCCTCGGTCAGCGCACGGCCTGTAATGCCCTCTGCTGCGTCACAAAGGCCGGAGAAGGTCTGGTCGTCCAGACGGGCGCGGCGCAGCTCATCGCCGGTGTAGCGCGGTGCTTCGGCGGATTTGTCGGTTGCTGCTTTGGTTTTTTCCGTCGGCGCGATCAGGTTGTTGAGCGTGAATGCCGCACGTTCGTAGCGGTCGGCGCTCAGACGCAGGGCGCGCGCTGCAGCGGAGCCGTCCGTGCCGCCGTGCCGCAGGATATAAAGATACAGCAGCGCCGCATCGCCGTCGCCGACCGCGATCAGCTTGTCGAGCATGTCGCAGCGTGCTACGCGCAGTTCGCCCTCGGGCAGCAGCACAGAGGTCATGGGCTTGTCCTTCTTTCCGGTGGATTTTGGTGTACCCCTCATTATAGCATAAATCCCTCTTCATTTGAAGAGGGAAGAATTGTGCGGCTATAGGTAAAATCGAGGGAAACATCAGTTTTCGGCGCAGCCAGTATGACGGCCCGCGGTTATTCTCTCACCATGCCTTAGCAGGGTATCTGTGGAGGAGGTGAGCGCGAGAGACAATAACAATGTTAGTAATTTTTTCATGAATTGACCTCCTTTGGTGAGAACGTAGATGGAACAAAGTATGTATTTCCCCGTCTAATAGTATAGAAGGGAGAAATAACAGCTTTCTTTGAAGAAAGGATAATGGAAAACTATCAAAAGGAGCGTGAATATATGAAAAAGTTAATTGCTGTGACTGTAATAACTATAATGTTATTTACCATGAGTGCTGGTGCTATTGATTTGGTCGCCACGGAAGATTACCATATTGATGATGAAAAAGAATTTTCTGTAACCATGTATACTCCTGTTCAAGATGCAAAGAAAACAAGATATGAGAGTGTAACCTCTGTAGTTATGTGTTTGCTTGCAGCCACTGGGGGATATGCTGCGTATCAGATGTGCTATATTGCTAAAAGCTATTATCCGATGGGAGGAGAGGTCACAGCTATTGATAAGTTTAAATCCGGAGAGAATTACTTTATTGTAATTGAAGAAGCTACTGGAGAAATATTTACTCTGTTTTGCGATAAAAGCGATTATGATAAAGTCAATGCCGGAGATAAGATAAATTGTGAACGTGACCAGAGTATTGTTACCCATAAGGGTAAAGTGCATAGGATAAATGCGATTACTTGATTTTGGTAATATTATAACATATATTGGTGAATATGCAGCTGTTATATATAAGACAAGGGCAACAAGCCGAATCCATAAGCTCATCGCCCTTAATTATCATAGAAGAATCTTATTTACAGAGTTTTTCTCACACACTCAAAAAAGAACTCCCAATCGTCGGATTGGGAGTTCTTTTTATCTGATCAAAGCCTTACAGAATCTTCTCTTCCGGCTTAACGTCCTTCATGGACAGGTTTACACGGCCCTTGTCGTCGATCTCCATGACCTTAACCCAAACCATGTCGCCTTCCTTGACAGCGTCCTCAACCTTCTCGATGCGGTGGTCAGCCATCTTGGAGATGTGAACCATGCCGTCCTTGCCCGGCAGCAGGTTTACGAATGCGCCGAAGTTCATCAGGCGGACAACCTTGCCGTAGTAGATTTCGCCCGGCTCCGGCTCCTTGACGATCGCTTCGATCATCTTCTTCGCCTTGTCCGCATCGGTTGCCTTAACAGCAGCGATGGTAACAGTACCGTCGTCCTCGATGTCAACCTTTGCACCGGACTCAGCGACGATGTTCTGGATTACAGAACCGCCCTTGCCGATAACCTCGCGAATCTTGTCCGGATTGATGTGCATGGTGGTCATCTTCGGTGCCCAGTCGGAAACGTCCTCACGCGGCTGCGGGATAGCCTTGAGCATGATCTCGTCCAGAATGCCGTAGCGGGCTACGCGGCACTTCTCGAACGCCTGCTTGATGATGTTCGGGGTCAGACCGTCAACCTTGATATCGACCTGAATAGCGGTGATGCCCTTCTTGGTACCTGCTACCTTAAAGTCCATATCGCCGTAGAAGTCCTCAACGCCCTGGATATCGGTGAAGGTGGTCTCCTGACCGCCGTCGGTGATCAGACCGCAGGAAATACCGGCAACCGGTGCCTTGATCGGAACACCGGCGTCCATCAGAGCCAGCGTGGAACCGCAGACAGAGCCCTGAGAGGTGGAGCCGTTGGAGGAAATAACCTCGGAAACCAGACGCAGAGCGTACGGGAACTCGCTTACCGGCGGGATAACCGGCAGCAGAGCGCGCTCAGCCAGTGCGCCGTGACCAATCTCACGACGGCCGGGACCGCGGGACGGACGGGTTTCGCCAACAGAGAAGGACGGGAAGTTGTAGTGATGAATATAACGCTTCTCCTTCTCCTCGAAGATGGTGTCCAGCTCCTGTGCATCGCCCAGAGTACCCAGGGTGCAGAGCGTCAGAACCTGGGTCTGACCGCGGGTGAACATACCGGAACCGTGTACGCGCGGCAGAACGTGAACCTCGGCAGCCAGCGGACGAACCTCTTCCATGCCGCGGCCGTCTACGCGCTTGCCGTTTGCCAGCCAGCGGCGAACGATCTTCTTCTGCAGCTTGTCTACGCACTCGCCGAGGTTAGCGCCGTGCTCTTCCTTGTACTCCTCGTCCAGAGTTGCTTCAAACTCATCAACGATAGCGCGCACGCCGGCGTCACGGACGGTCTTGTCGTCGGTATCCATAGCAACTTCGAACTTGTCGTTGCAGGCTGCCTCGAGCTTGTCGAACAGGTCGTGGTCGATGTCATGATGCTCGTACTCGAACTTCGGCTTGCCGATCTCGTCCTTGATGGACTGGATGAACGCGCAAACCTTCTTCAGCTCCTCATGTGCTTCCATGAGTGCGTTGAACATATCGTCCTCCGGAACTTCCTTTGCACCGGCCTCGATCATAACGATCTTGTCCTTGGTAGCGCACAGGGTAACGTCCATCTCGGAAGCAGCGCGCTGCTCGGAGGTCGGGTTGATAACGGTCTTGCCGTCAACGATGCCAACTTGGCAGCCGGCTACAACGTAGTCGAACGGAATATCAGAGATAGAAACTGCGATGGAAGCGCCCAGCAGAGCAACAACCTCCGGGGAGTTATCATAGTCGTTCTCCAGAACAGTGCAGACGATGGAAACGTCGTTGCGCAGGTCCTTCGGGAACAGCGGACGCATCGGACGGTCGATCTGACGAGAGGACAGGATCGCCTTCTCGGACGGACGGCCCTCACGGCGCATGAACGAGCCGGGGATGCGGCCTACTGCGTACATACGCTCCTCAAAGTCAACGGAGAGCGGGAAAAAGTCGATGCCGTCACGCGGCTTAGCGGATGCGGTAGCAGTAACGAGAACAGCGGTCTCGCCGTAGCGAACCAGGCAGGAGCCGTTAGCGAGCTGTGCCATCTTGCCGGTCTCGACGGTCAGCTTGCGGCCGGCGATCTCGGTCTCAAAAACGCGGTAGTTTTTGAAGTCAAAGTGGTTGATGTTTGCCATTTTGTTTCCTCCTTTAATCGTTTGGGGAGGGCGGCAGCAGCTTTTTTAGCACTTGAAACAAAAACCAAGCGGAATGGAAAATGGAGAATGCAGAATTGCTGTATCGCGCACTGCGCGATAATTGAATAAGCGCGTAGCGCAACCAGCGCAGCGCGGACGGAACTCGCGCAAGGAGAGCGCTATTTTCCATTTTCAATTCTCAATTTTCAATTCCGGATCATGCTCTGCATGATTTGGTCTCTCTTTCAACTGCTAAAAAGCGATAATGCCGCCCAGCTTAAAATACAGAAACAGGGGAGCAGACTGCTCCCCTATTTTCGCATTTTCTTACTTACGGAT
>ENA-UPWP01001454-UPWP01001454.1-human-gut-metagenome-genome-assembly--contig:-NODE-1454-length-12427-cov-3.991822_pt1 | contig 12427 bp, 9 predicted proteins | sample MGYA00250052_ERZ773380 | MGnify/ENA primary metagenome ERZ773380 (study PRJEB29103, sample SAMN06112063) | human gut metagenome | biome: human gut; feature: ankylosing spondylitis patient; material... | reverse complement strand
CGGTCAGCGCTTCGAATGCCTTGGCGCTGCGACTCTCCATCACCACGGTGATTGTCACGGACAGGGCGATGGCGAAGAAGATGCCCACGCATTCGAGAATGTCGGCGTGGCCGCCGGCCATGGCGCGGGTGATGTTGACGCCCAGGGTGATGGCCGCCGCGATCATAAGCATGATGAGCATCGGGTCGGCGGCCGTCTTGACGATGCGGGAAAGCATCGATTCCGGCTTCGGCTTGGTGAAGGCGTTGGGACCGTACTGGTTCAGGTTGTGCGCGGCCTGTTCGCTGGTCAGGCCTTGATGTGCATCGGTGCCCAGCGTGCTGATGACTGCTGGCGCATCCTGCATGAATGGTGCGGGCGTCTGCCCGTTGGCCGTGGTCATATGTTCCTCTCGTTTGGTTGACACACCGCACTGAAACCCGCGTAATATCACTCGCGTACCGCGCAACATGGCGGCACGCAGCCAAACGAATCGTTGACGACCATGTATCGCATACTCCGCGGTACATGAGTCTCGTCATTTAAGGCAAAGCCAGACCGTAACGGAACTGCCGACGGCCACGATGTTGACTTGCCACATTGCGGTTTGGGCCGAGCCCTTCGCCGCAATGCTGTCTACTCCCTCATGGGACTATTCAGTTGCAGAAACAGAACCTAACAAACCACATGGATTTTCCCGTTCGCCGGCAGCATGGCGATTCCCGCCTTCCTAGAAAAAACAAGCAACACGCCATTGGCTCGTTGCAGGTGAAAAGCCGCAAGAAAGCCGCGCGTGACAAGGCTCGGACATGCTTGAACATGCCTGGACCTTCGACTTGTGACATCAGAAAACAAAAAACCGATACATGCTGGTAAAGCATGTATCGGTTGGGAATTGTCAGTTAGTGCCGTCAGCGGACTATCACAGCGCCTGGGCGGCCTTCTCCACGTAGTCCTCCATGCCGTCGATGGCCACGACGTCCTTGAACCGCACGTCGGCGGTCTCAAGACCACGCAGGGCGGCCGGGGCGGTGGTGCCGGTCTCGTGGGCCAGCACATCCATGCACTCGAAGTCGGTGCCGGTGGCGTCGAAGCCCAATGCCTCGTTCACCACGCGCGGGAACTTGTAGGGGCTGGCGGTGGAGAGCAGCACGCGCGGGGTCAGCGGGTCGCGCGGCATCTGCTCAAGCAGGTAGTAGCCGCAGGCGGTGTGCGGGTCGATCACGTAGTGGTTCTCGTCCCAACAGTGCTTGATGGACTCGCGTACCTGATCCTCATCGGCCCAACCGGTGCCGAAGATCTGACGAATCTTGGCCAGCAGTTCTTCCGGGATCTCGTACGTGCCCCACTTGTTGAGGTCGTTCATCAGCATGGAGATCAGACGGGTGTCGCCCTCGGACAAGTAGTACAGCATGCGCTCCAGGTTGGAGGAGATGAGGATGTCCATCGAGGGGGAGATGGTCTGGAAGAACGGGCGCTGGCGGTTGTAGGTACCGGTGGTCAGGAAGTCGAACAGCACGTTGTTCTTGTCGGAAGCCACCACGAGGTGCTTGACCGGCAGACCGAGCAGCTTGGCATAGTAGCCGGCGAGGATATCGCCGAAGTTGCCGGTCGGGACCACAAACTCGACCTCATCGCCGACGTTGATCACCTGGTCGGCGAGCAGTTGGGCGTAAGCGGAGAAGTAGTAGACGACCTGCGGCACCAGACGGCCCACGTTGATGGAGTTGGCGGAGGAAAGCACCACGTGCGAATTGCCGGCGAGACGCTCGGCCAGGGCGCGGTCGCCGAAGATGCGCTTGACCGCGGACTGGGCGTCGTCGAAGTTGCCTTCCACGGCGGCCACCTGCACGTTGGAGCCGGCTTGCGTGGTCATCTGCAGCTCCTGGACCTGGGAGACCTTGCCTTCCGGGTAGAAGACGGTGATCGCGGTGCCCGGGGCGTCCGCGAAGCCGGCCAGCGCGGCCTTGCCGGTGTCGCCGGAGGTGGCGGTGAGGATCATGATCTTCTCGTCCGCGTCGCCATCGGCCGGCGTGGTGTGCGCCATGAAGCGCGGCAGGATCTGCAGCGCCACGTCCTTGAACGCGGAAGTCGGGCCGTTGAACAGTTCGAGCACGTAATCGTCGCCCAGGGGCTTGAGCGGGGTGATGCGCTCGTCGGACCACTGTTCGCCGTAGGCGTCGGCGATGCACTGGCCCAGCTCCTCGGCCGTGAAGTCCGGCAGCAGCGCGCCCAGCACCTCGGCGGCGATTTGCTGGTACGACTTGCCTGGCAGGGAGGCCACGTCCACCTTGGTCTTGCCCAACGCGTCCGAAACGAACAGGCCGCCGTCATCGGCGATGCCCTTACGAATCGCCTGCTTGGCGGTCAGCGAATCGGTGGTGCTACGGGTGGAATGGAAGGTGGTTGTCACGATGAATCCTTCTGCCTGAAAGGGATGATGAATCCACATCAGTCTAGCGTGGGCCGTGGGCAGAAGGGCCGTCCGTCTCGCATAACCGACCGGTCGCACCGGCGAAAATCACCATTGCCATCGAACGGGGACCGGCCATATCATGGAACAGGCCGGCTGCAAACGGGCCATACGGTAAGGCGACAACGGCGAATCAATTGTCGCTTATACCAAAGAGCACCCATGACCGCTTCACCCCTTGCGCAGAAGGCAACCGATGCTTTCAACGCGCCGATCTGCGAAACCGATCCTGAGATCGCCGAACTGCTGGACTCCGAACTGGGCCGCCAGCGCAGTGGCCTTGAGATGATCGCCTCTGAGAACTTCGTGCCGCGAGCGGTACTGCAATGCCAGGGCTCCGTGCTGACCAACAAATACGCCGAAGGCTACCCCGGCCGTTTCTACCACGCCGAGGCGTACGGCGTGAACCCCGAGACCTTCCGCACCGACCCGGAGATCATCCGCCAGCGCACGCTCGACGGTGCCAAGATCCTTGCCGAACGACTACTGGCCGACGACGTCAAGGCCAACGGCATCTCCGTGCTGACCGGCGGCACCGATGTGCATCTGGTGATGGTCGACCTGCGCAACAGCGAGATGGACGGCCAGCAGGGCGAGGATCTGCTCGCCGCCTGCGGCATCACCATCAACCGCAACACCGTGCCCTTCGACCCGCGCCCGGCCTCGGTGGCCTCGGGCCTGAGAATCGGCACGTCCGCCCTGGCCACCCGCGGCTTCGGACCGAAGGAATACGAGGAGGTGGCCGACATCATCGGCACCGCGCTCGCCGCCGGCCCGTCCGCCGACGTGACCGCGCTGAAGGCCCGCGTCGACAAGCTCGCCGAAGACTTCCCGCTCTACCCCGACCTGGACCAGATTCACTGATTTTTTGCGGATGTACGCAGCTCCCTCATCAGCGGGAGCCGCGCTTATAGCCCCGGCTATCTTCGGTGCAATATGGGTCGAAACGGGCAATGCGGCCCATTGTGGGTTACTCTTGTTTTTTATGAGCGATGAATTGAGTCCTGAGGTGTTCGACGCGGTGTGCCGCCAGGCCGATCAGGCCGCACGCGCACAGGAGCGTCTTGCACAGGCAAATACCGAAGCCAAAAACGAACTGTTGCTTGCCATTGCGGACGCGTTGGACGAGCATGCTGCGGACATCGAAGCCGCCAACGCGCTGGACATGCTCGAATCCAAGGAAAACGGCATGGATGCGGGCAAGCTCGACCGCCTGCTGTTCGACGTGCCGCGCGTGGCCGCCGCCGCCCAAGGCGTGCGCCATGTGGCCACCCTGCCCGATCCGGTCGGCGAGATCGTGCGCGGATACAACCTGCCCAACGGTCTGCGCCTTACCCAGACGCGCGTGCCGATGGGCGTCATCGGCATGATCTACGAGGCCCGGCCGAACGTCACTGTGGACGTGGCCAGCCTGTGCCTCAAGTCCGGCAATGCCGCGTTGCTGCGAGGCGGCCACGCCGCCGAACGCACTAACGCCGCCACGTTGGGCGTCATCGCCCCGGTGCTTGAAGCCCACGGTTTCGAATCCGCACTGGTGCAATCCGTCGACCAGTACGGGCGCGCCGGCGCCACCGCCATGATGGAGGCGCGAGGCCATATCGACGTGCTCGTGCCGCGAGGAGGAGCGGGTCTGATCCAAGCCGTCGTGCGCAACTCCAAAGTGCCGGTCATCGAAACCGGTGCCGGCAACGTGCATATCTATATCGACAAGTCCGGTGATCTCGCCAAGGCCATCCCGATCATCATCAACGCCAAAACCCAGCGCGTGGGCGTGTGCAACGCCGCCGAAAAGCTATTGGTTCATAAGGATGTCGCCGCCGAATTCCTGCCGCAGATCGCCGCCGCTCTGGCCGAGGCGAACGTCGTGCTGCAGACCGACACCACGTCGTACGGCATCATCTCCGGCGCGGCAATCGAGGGCCTTGACCTCAACCACGCCGCCGAAGAGGATTGGGACACCGAATACCTGGCCCTCAAAATGGGCATCAAGGTGGTGTCGGACCTGGACGCGGCCATCGACCACATCAACACGCATTCCACAGGCCACACCGAATCCATCATCGCCGAGGATTATGCGGCCATCGAGGAATTCACCAAGCGCATCGACTCGGCCGTGGTCATGGTCAACGCCTCCACCCGCTTCACCGACGGCGGCGTGTTCGGCTTTGGTGCCGAGCTTGGCATCTCCACGCAGAAGATGCACGCACGCGGTCCCATGGGATTGCGGGAGATGACCACCACCAAGTGGATCGGTTACGGAACAGGACAGGTGCGCGCATGAACGAGGACGGCAACATGAACATTACGGCTGACACGGCAAACAAGGCAAGCGAACTGCGGCCCGACATCGACCTCAACGATCCCAAGCTCGGCCTGAAGATCGCGGCCGAACGGCTCAGCATCGTCCGCTACGTGTTCCTTGTGCAGATCGAGGACGGCATCGCCTCCGCCGCCCAGCGTGCGTCGCTCGAATACGCGGACGCCGTGCTCATCGGTTGGCCCGAGACCGATTCGCCCGAAGTCGCGGACCTCGACGATGCCCAGCTCAAGATCGTGCGCGAACACATGGAGCTCATGGAAGGCTACATCGGCAAATACAGCCAGATGGAGCACGACGGTGACCTTGACGGCATGACCGACACGCTCATCCGCATCACCGAGCGTGTGGCCGAGGTCCGCCGCCTCTACCAGCCGGACTTCCCGCTGCCCACCTTCGCCGAAATTCGTCGCGTGGTCCAGGACGAATGGGATGAAGACATGGGCAAGATCGATCCCAGGGAAGACAATCCCACCGCCGGCGAAATCGAAGAGGAAACCGAATCAGCCGATGACGCCGCCGGCGAGGGCGACCAGGCATGAGTGGTGTTACCGACAGCCACAAAACGGCTGCGTCAGTTCAGTCCGAAAAATCAGTGGAATCCGCCGAGCCCGCCGAAATCGTTGCCGTCACCCAAGGCGAAACCGAACGGCGCATGTCTGACCTGTCCGCGCCGGCCGGGGCCAGCAGCCATGGCAAAGGCAGGCTTTCCGCACGCGGCAACTGGCATACGCGCCTGCGCGTCGGCATCATGGGCGGCACGTTCGACCCGATTCACAACGGCCACTTGGTCGCCGCCTCCGAAGTAGCTTGGGTATACGACCTCGATGAGGTGATTTTCGTACCCACCGGCCGACCTGTGTTCAAGCTGGACAAGCACGTCACCAACGCCGAAGATCGGTATCTGATGACTGTGATCGCCACCGCATCCAACCCCAAATTCACCGTCTCGCGTGTCGACATCGACCGTCCGGGCGTCACCTACACCATCGACACCCTGCGCGATATCCGCGCCCAACATCCCGACGCCGAGCTGTTCTTCATCACCGGCGCAGACGCCGTGGCCGAAATTATGCAGTGGAAGGACGCCGACCTCATGTGGGACCTCGCCCACTTCGTGGCCGTCACGCGCCCCGGCTACTCCAGTCCGGACGGCGTGACCTTGCCCGAAGGAAAGGTCGATACGCTTGAGATCCCGGCCTTGGCCATCTCTTCGACCGATGTACGCCGCCGCGCCGAACACGACGAGCCGGTCTGGTATCTGGTGCCTGACGGCGTGGTGCAATACATCGGCAAGCATGGTCTGTATTCATACGAGGACTGACGATTCGTACGAGGACTAGTGTGCATTTGTACGAGGGCTGGTGAGGATTAGCGCGAATCAGTGCGCATCAATCCTCACCAGTGCAAAGGATAAGCAGTCAGGCCAGTCCCATCTTGATTTTCAATGCCATTACGCGAGTCGCCGCCGCCGTCACTTTCGAAGCGAAAGCCGGATCGGACTTCGCCCGTTCGTTGAGGCCGTCCACAATTGGCTTTACGTAATCCGTCTGACCGATGCAGGACATGTCGCCGCCCGCCTCGACAAGCTTTACTCCCAATTGGCTTACATCGTAGCTGCTTAACGCTTCGGCAGACATCGAATCCGAAATCACCACGCCCGTGTACTTCAGGGCGTTGCGAATATGACCGTCGATAATCGTAGAAGAAAACACCGCCGGATTATTCGGGTCGATGGATTGATACGTGGCCAACGACATCATCACCATCGCAGGATCGGTCTTGGTGATCGCCTGGTCAAAGGCACCTGCCTCGGCCCCGCCCAACGTGGTGGTCGTATCCAGAATGCCTTCGGTGGTGAAGTCGGTATTGCCGCTTACCGCGCCCAACCCAGGATAATGTTTGACCGCCGCGCCGACCTGAGCGTCTCGCAAACCTTCAATAACGGCGATGCCATGTTCGGCGTTGCCGGCCGCATCCAATCCGAAATCACGATCCAGCGCGCCAATCGGAGCATTTGAGGCACGATCGCCCACCACCGTGCCGAGCACCGGTGCCAAATCGACATTTATGCCAGCAGCAGCTAATTGCGAACCCCACGTGCCTGCCGATTGACGCAATGCGTCAGCGGACATTGTGCCCTGCTCAACGGCACTGGGCATTGTGTCGAAACCGGTACCAGTCAGATGCTGCACCTGACCACCCTCCTGATCGGTGGCGATGATGAGACGATTGCCGGCCGGCGCATATCCTTGGAGTTGCGCGGTCGCGGTCTTGACCGTATCGGCGCCGGTATTCCAATTGCCAATGAGAATGGCCGAGCCAATGTGCTCATCGGCGATTGTTGAAGCCAACGAGGAGGGATCGGAACCGGCAAGCAACGGCACCATCACTAACTGTCCCACACGTTCCTCAAGTGTCATGGCGGATACCGCACGTTGGGCTTGTGCGGCCGGTTCGTTCTTCTTCGGGGAAGGAACGTCGGCGCGTGGTAACGCACTTGTCTGGGAGGTCTGGGGAGTGGTGGTGTTGCCGTTTGATGTGGATTTGGCGAACCATCCGACATGCCATCCGTAGGCTGCCACGCCGGCCAACACCACTGCCAAAGCACATATTGTCGCCACGATTGGAGTGCTCCTGTGCCGAAGTTGGCGTGTGGCGTGTGCTGAGGGACGCATATGTTGTGGCCGTTGGCTGTTCATACCGGCAAGCGTAGAACGGAGCGTAGAACAGAACGCTGCCTCATTCTGTGCTCAGGGCATAACCTACCTCCCGCCCTTTCGATAGGCTTGAGTTATGTCTTTTAACGATCCTTTCTCAATACTGTTCGGCAATGGCGGCGATTCACGACGCAACAATGCGAACAATGACGATCCGATCATCCTCGATGTCGAGGCCGATGGGGACGGTCCGGCCCGCAACACCAACGCCGGCCCCTCCGGGTCATCCCGCCCTCCACGTGGCCCGGCCAATCCGCGTATCACCCGTAAGCCAGCGTCCGGTGGCTCAGGAGGCAGCCGTGGCAGCAAGATTCTGATCGGCGTGGTGCTGGCCTTGGCCATCATCGTCGGTCTGTTCTTCGGCCTGTCCCGATTCATCACCGATCTGATGTGGTACGGCCAGCTCGGCTTCCAGTCCGTGGTCTGGACCCAGCTCGGGGTGAAAATCGGTCTGTGGGTGGCCTACGCGCTGCTCATGGCCTTGACCGGCTTCGTTTCCGCCTGGCTGGCCATTCGAGCACGCCCTGATTCGGCCGACGGTTCCACCATTCGCATTAACGGCGATGTGGTCGAGGTCGGCAAATCCGTCAGCTCGAAAACCGCTCGCCGCGTGGCCGTGGTGATTTCGCTGATCGTCGGCGTCATCTTCGGCTCTCAGTTCAACGCGAACTGGAGCGAGATTCTGCTCATGTTCAACGCGCAGTCGTTCGGCACCACCGATCCGCAGTTCGGTCTGGACAACGGCTTCTACGTGTTCGTGCTGCCGGGCCTGAAGCTCGTGCTCGCCGCCGTGGCCATGCTGCTGGGCGTGGGCCTTGTGTTTTCCGTGGTCACTCATGTGCTGATGGGTGGTATCCGCATTACCATGCCGGTTAACGGACGCGGCCTGTTCTCCATCACCAAGCGTTGCCGTCGCCAGCTTGGCATCTGGCTGATGCTCAACATGTTCGCTTGGGCAGTGCGCCAGATGATCGGCGTCTTCGACCAGCTCACCGTGCAGGGTTCACGCATCACCGGTGCCTCCTACACCGCCGTGCATGCCAACATCCCCGTCACCTTCATCATGGCCGCGCTGACCGCCATCCTCGGCGTGGTGCTGGGCATCTGGCTCATGCGTTCCCACACGCTCGAAGGCCAGGCGTCCATCGGCGTGCGCGCCTCCGCCGCGCTCAAGGCCTGGCGTGTGCCGGTGACCTCCATTGCCGTCGTGGTCGTGGTGGGTCTTGTGCTCACCGTGGCATGGCCGGTGCTGTTGCAGCGCTTCCGCGTCAACCCGAACGCACAGGAGATGGAATCCACCTACATTCAGCGCAATATCGACGCCACCCGCGCCGCCTACGGTCTTGACAAGCTCAAGACCGAGCAATACAAGGTAACCGACAAGGGCGAGCAGGGCGCTCTGGCCAAGGAGGGCGACACCACCGCGCAGATTCGTCTGCTCGACCCGCAGGTCGTCAGCCCCACATTCAAACAGCTGCAGCAGTCCAAGCAGTACTACACCTTCGCCGACACTTTGGCAGTCGACAAGTACGAGATCGACGGCGTTTCCCAAGACACCGTGATTGCCGCCCGCGAGCTTGCCCTGGCCGGCAACGACAACCGCAATTGGGTCAATGACCACACCGTGTACACCCACGGTTACGGCGTGGTGGCCGCTTACGGTAACAAGGTGACCGCCGACGGCCAGCCTGAATTCTTCGAATCCGGCATCCCCACTCAGGGCAAGCTCACTGAATCCGAAAAGTATGAGCCTCGCATCTACTTCTCGCCGAACACCACCGAATACTCGATCGTCGGCGCACCGGAGGGCACGCAGGCTTGGGAGTTCGACTACCCGACCGGTTCGGAAGGCGCCCTGACCACGTTCAAGGGCGACGGCGGCCCCTCGGTTGGCAACCTGTTCTCCCGTATTCTCTACGCAATCCGCTTCGGCTCCGATCAGATTCTCTTCTCCGACCGTGTGACCAGCGAATCGCAGATTCTTTACGATCGTTCCCCCAAGGAGCGCGTGGCCAAGGTGGCGCCGTACCTGACGCTTGACGGCCGTGTGTATCCGGCCGTGGTCGATGGCCGCGTCAAGTGGATCGTCGACGGCTACACCACCTCTGATGCCTACCCATACTCGCAGATGACCGACCTCGGCTCCGCCACCAAGGATTCCACCACCGTCTCTTCCGCAACGGTCTCATCCTTGGGCTCGCAGAAGGCCAACTACATCCGCAACTCGGTCAAGGCCACCGTGGACGCCTACGACGGTTCCGTGGATCTGTACGTATGGGATCAATCCGACCCGGTAATCAAGGCATGGGAGAAGATCTTCCCCGGCCAGTACCACCAGCTCTCCGATATCTCCGGCGACCTGATGAGCCACATGCGCTACCCGGAAAGCCTGTTCAAGGTGCAGCGCGAGCTGCTCTCCAAGTACCACGTGACCTCCGCCAACCAGTACTACTCCGGCGAGGACTTCTGGCAGACGCCGGTCGACCCGACCGAATCCCAGTCCCAGCAGGACCAGGACATCCTGCAGCCGCCGTACTACCTGACCTTGCAGACCGGTGGCACCAAGGAACCGGTGTTCTCGCTGACCTCCACCTACATTCCGGCTGGCCAGTCCACCCGTGAGATCCTCACCGGCTTCCTGTCGGTCGACTCGGATGCCGGCAATGAGAAGGGCAAGATAGGCTCAAACTACGGCACCATCCGATTGCAGGAGCTGCCCAAGGATTCGAACGTACCGGGCCCCGGCCAGGCGCAGAACAACTTCAACGCCAACGCCGACGTGTCCAAGGAACTGAACCTGCTGCAATCCGGCGACACGCAAGTGGTGCGCGGCAACCTGCTCACCCTGCCGCTCGGTGGCGGACTGGTGTACGTGCAGCCCGTGTACGTCAAGTCTTCGGGTGCGACTTCATTCCCGCTGCTCAAGAAGACGCTGGTCGCGTTCGGTGATCAGGTAGGATTTGCGGATACGTTGGATGAGGCCTTGGATCAGGTGTTCGGTGGTGATTCCGGCGCGGCCGCAGGCGATGCCGAGAACGTGTCCGGTGACGGATCGTCTGGTGACCAGTCGTCCGGCATATCCGGTGACCAATCTGGTTCCGATACCAATGGTGGCCAGTCCGGCACCACGGACGGCAAGTCGGATTCCGGCTCGTCTTCCGACCGTAGCCCCGAACTCCAGCAGGCGCTGAACGATGCCGCCCAAGCCATGAAGGACAGCCAGTCCGCCATGAAGAACGGCGACTGGACCGCCTACGGCAAGGCGCAGAAGGAGCTTGAAGACGCCCTCAACAAGGCCATCGAGCTCGACAAGTAGTTCCGACAGGAATTGGCTCCCCTCAGGGTGAGGGGAGCCATCGCCGAAGGCGACTGAAGGGAGTCGGTTACCTCAACTGACATAGCCCGTCCTTATCATAAGGACGGGCTATTTGCGTATTCAAAGGAACCTCATGCCATACACCTTCCGTCCGGCCGTCGAATCCGACGTCCAAGCCATCGCCGACATCTACAACGCCTCAGTGATGGCCGGCGGTGCGACCGCCGACCTCACCCCGCGCACCTTCGACCAACGCCGCGCCTGGGTCGAATCCCATACGCCGCCCTACGGCGTTTTTGTTGTGGAATCGGAAGACGGTTCAATCATTGGCTTCGGTGCGCTCTCCGTGTTCTATGACCGCGCAGGATATGACGGTGTCACCGATTTGGCCTATTACATCGATCCGGCATGGCAAGGCAGGGGAGTAGGCACGTTCATGCTTGACAGGCTGCTCACCGAGGCGCTGGCCCGCCACATGCGCAAGGCCTGCGGCATCATTTTCGCCGATAACGCCGGCTCCATTGCCCTCATGCACCGCTTCGGCTTCACCCAATTCGGACTCATGCCCGCCGCTGCCACCGACTCCACCGGCACCATGCGGGACATGTCCTACTGGTATTTGGACCTGTAGCCTTGCAGTAAGTCATTTCAGTCAAGAAAAGTGTGAGGATGCCGGAGCAAACGAGCTTGACGGCGGCGTTGAGTACAATCTTGACGGTTGGATCCGGCCGGGCATGGGCCAGTGCGCGAGGCGAACGCGCGCATGACGTACGGAACGTACAGAACGTGCATACGGGAATAAAGGAAGACGGACGAGGAGCGGATTATGGCATCGGATTTCTGGCTGATTGCGGGACTGGGCAACCCCGGCAAAAAATATGAGGACACGCGGCACAACATGGGCTTCATGACCGCCGACGTGCTCGCCGAACGTTGGACGGTGAACTTCGCCGATCACAAGGGCTTGGCCATGCTCGGTAAAAGCGTGATGAACCTGGACGGCCGCACCGTCAAGTTCTTTCTGGCCAAGCCGCTGACTTATATGAATGATTCCGGCAATGCGGTGGCTTCCATTAGCGCCTATTACCAGATCGAGCCCGACCATATTGTGGTGATTCACGATGACATGGACTTGGAATTCGGCCGTATCAAGGTCAAGGCAGGCGGCTCCGCAGGCGGCCACAACGGCATCAAGTCGATTGACCGTTCCCTCGGCACGCCGAAATACGCGCGTGTGCGCATGGGCGTCGGTCACTCCAAGCGCGGTGCGAACGCGCATGACAACACGGTGAACTGGGTGCTGGGCGGATTCGGTCCGGACCAGCGCAAGCAGCTGCCCGAATTCCTGGCTGACGGCGCCGACGCCGCCGAGGACATCATCTTCCACGGTCTTGCCAAGACCCAGGAGAAGTTCAATGGCCGGTGAGGCGACGCACCCGGACCTGATCAACGGCTCACTGGTAGGCATCCTGTCTGAGCTGGAACAGGACAAGACCTTCCTGAAGCTCGCCGCCGGCGACATCGAGGCTTCGGACGACGTCGACAACTCCAGATCGGAAGAGCGTCGTGTAGGGAAAGAGTGTAGATCTCGGTGGTCGCCGTATCATTAAAAAAAAAAAAAA
>ENA-UPWP01001446-UPWP01001446.1-human-gut-metagenome-genome-assembly--contig:-NODE-1446-length-12474-cov-9.304267_pt1 | contig 12474 bp, 2 predicted proteins | sample MGYA00250052_ERZ773380 | MGnify/ENA primary metagenome ERZ773380 (study PRJEB29103, sample SAMN06112063) | human gut metagenome | biome: human gut; feature: ankylosing spondylitis patient; material... | reverse complement strand
TTTTCAAGCAGAAGACGGCATACGAGATACGGAACTGTGACTGGAGTTCAGACGTGTGCTCTTCCGATCTATTTAGTGTTTTCTTTATAAGAGAGAAAGGGGTTCATAGTTTCTATGAATAAGGTTTTTAAGGTCGTTTATAGCAAATCTAAAGGCTGCTACGTAGTAGTACCTGAAACTGCTAAAAATAATAACGGCAAGAAAAAAGTATTGGCTAGCGTATTAGCTGGCTTGGCTGTAGCTGGTGCTATGGGTGGTGTTGCTCCTCTAGAAGCACAAGCAGGTTATGATACTAGTGGTAGTCATGTAAATATTTGGGCTGATACTTATCCAAAAAGTAATGGTCAAAACTATAACGTTGGGCAAAACTCCATCGTTGTAGGTTACCAAAATACTACGGATGATGTAGCTGGTCATGATGGCAAAGTAGCTATTGGTGCAAAAAATACATCAACTAATAATGCGACTACTGCTGTAGGTAATAGAAATACGGCTACAGGTGGTGCGGCAACAGCTGTTGGTGCTGGTAATACTGCATCTGGCAATGGTTCTGTTGCTGTTGGTAATGTAAATAATGCTGATGCTAAGGCTGCTGTTGCTATTGGTACCTACAATAATGTTAATTACACCAAAGGCTCTTGGGAAACAACGCCTAAAAAAGCAGGTGAATATTCTACTGTAGTAGGTAATTACTCTAGTGCCACTGGTACTAGCGCTTCTGCTATGGGTGTATATACTAATGCTACTGGTGCAGGTTCTTTTGCTGCTGGTTACAACAATAATGCAAAGGGCCAAAACTCAGTTGCCATTGGTTCTGAAAATACATCCCACGTGGCAGACACTGTAACTTTGGGTCAATTTAATAATGCTAAAACTATGGGTGGTATCTCCATCGGTAAAAATAACTTGACTGACTCCACAAATGGTGGCAGAAACTTTGCAGCGACTGCAGATGAAAACTCTCAAATCGCCATCGGTCGTGATAATGAAGCGACTCATTTAGATACAATTGCTATCGGTCGTGAAACTAAAGCATCCGGTTCTGGTGCTACTGTAATTGGTGCACGTGCAGAAGCTTCTGGTAATAATGCTATCGCTATCGGTCAAAGTGGTAAAGATTCTCCTAAAGTAATTGCTAAGGGTGTAAACTCTATTGCTATCGGTATGCAATCTCAAACTGAAGGTGAATCTGGTGTAGCTGTAGGTGCTGGTACTCGTGCAAATGGCCAATATGGTGTTGCCGTAGGTCATGTGGCTAAAGCTAATGTAACTAGAGGTACTGCTCTTGGTGATGTAGCAGAGGCTAATATTGCTGAAGGTGTAGCATTAGGTGCTTCTTCTGTTACAACTACAGATAAAGGTGTTGTAGGTTACAACCCATCCGATCCTCATGAACGTAAATATAGTCCTTTAACTGGTAATGTACAAACAGCTACTACAGCTGCTGTATCTATCGGTAATGGTAGCACTTTAACTCGTCAATTGACTGGTCTTGCTGCAGGTACTGCAGACACTGACGCTGTTAACGTAGCTCAATTGAAAAACGTTGGCGTTGCTGTAACTGGTAACACTGGTAAGAGTGATTTCTTAACTGATGGCGGTAAATTAAACGTAATCGGTACAGGTCGTGTATCTACAGTAGCGGCTCATGACGGTGCGAAAGACTCCAAAATCACTGTAGGCTTTGATGACAAAGGCATGGTGAAAGCTGGTAAAAACGTTACTGTTAACGAAGTAACTGTTGATGGTAGAACTACTTACACAATCAACGCTGCTGATACTGCTGCTAAATATGACTTCTTAACAAATGCTACAGCTAACGGTGGTAAACTTGACGGTGAAGCAACACCTACAAAAGTTCAAAGCGGTACTACAGTTAACTACGCAGCTGGTAAGAACTTAACAGTTAAACAAGATATTGAAACATCTCTTGGTCAACAAACATATACATATTCCTTGAATAAGGACCTTAAAGAAATTACATCCATCACTAACAATGGTGGTCCTACAATGAACTTTGGTTCTAACAACATCAGCATTACTGGTGGTAACTTGGATCTTGGTGATCACAACATCACTAACCTTAAATCTGGTGGCGACACAATCAACAACGCAGCTAACATTGGCGACGTAACTCGTATTTCCAAAGCTAATGACTTGCATGTAGCTCCTACAGCAGGCACTAATAACAATGTGGCTGAATACACTGTAGATGCTAACAAAAAGGTTACATTAACTTACCAAGATGGTAATGGTAAAACTGTTAACGGCCCTAAAGCAGTTATCGACTTGAGCGGTTTGAAAACTGGCGACATGAGCTCTTTCAACGTGAAATCTACTGCTACAGAAGGTAAAGTGGCACAAGGTTCTGCTGGCGTTCAAGAAATCCGTGACGGCAAAACTGTAGAAATGCAAGCCGGCAAAAACATGACCATTAAACAAACTAATAAAAATGGTAATGCAGCTGTTGAATTTGCATTGAACAAAGACATCGATTTGACTCCAGATGGGTCTATCAAAATTGGTGACACTAACATCACTGACAATGGCTTGACTATTAACGGTGGTCCATCCATTACTAAAACTGGTATCAATGCTGGTGGTTTGAACATTACTAATGTGAAAGCTGGCGTAAACGACAACGATGCAGTTAATGTTAGCCAATTGAAACAAGTTCGTGCTGATGAACGTCACATCAAACCTGGTGAATACGCAGTTGATAACAACGGCAAAGTAACAATGACTTACCTTGATGGTAACAACAAAGACGTTCCTAACGAAACGGCTGTTATCACAGGTATTGCTAAACAAGATCTTTCCAATATCAACAAGGGTGGCGAAACAGTCATCCAAAATCTTGCTAAAAAATCCATCGATATGGAAAATGGTAAGAATACAAAGGTTAGCAACCGTGAAATCAATGGCGTTAAAACTTTCAAAGTAGACGTTGAAGGTGATTTAACTGACATTACATCCATCACTAATAAAGGTGGCGACGGCAAAGTTGCATTTGGTGGTAACCAAACTGTAAACGTTGCAGGCGATCACAACATTAACTTGAATGCTAAAGTTGGTGACATCACTGGTTTAACTAACGTAACTTTGGATGCCCCTGACTTCGCTAAAAAAGGTCGTGCTGCTACTGAAGAACAATTGAAAATTGTAAATAACGGTTTCAATAACACAGTTGGTTTGACTGGTAACACAGGCGCTACTGATCTTCAAAAATTGAACAAACAAGGCGGCTTGAGCTTTGGTGTAGTTGGTGCTAACAATGGTGAGTACATTAAAACAACTGCATCCGGTAGCAATGTAGTAGCTGACTTATCCGACAGCGCTAAAAATAAATTGAACAGCACTGTTGTAGTAGAAGGTAAAAATGCTGCGAAAGTAACAAGCAATGTAATTCAAAATGCAGATGGCAGCACAAAAACTGTATATACTGTAGATGTTAACAACGTAAAACCTACTGCAGCTTCTACTGAAAAAGTACAAGCTAAAGCAGATGTAGCTGGTTCTAGCGACAAAAACATCGCTAAAGTTGCACCTAAAGCTGGTGAAAACTTCGGTGATGCAGGCGCAACTTACGAAGTAAACGTATCCCGTAACGACGTAAAAGACGCAGCTCGTGAAGCAGTAACTGTAAATACTACAAACACAACTAACAACCCTATCACTGTTACACCTGTACAAGATGAAGCAAATCATAACACTACATACCAAGTAACATTCGATGGCAACAAAGCTGCTAAACAAATTCCTTTGACTTACAAAGCGAATGGCCAAAATGCTCAAACAGTTACATTGGATAAAGGTTTGAACTTCACAAACGGTAAAAACACAACAGCTTCTGTAGATGCTGAAGGCGTTGTTAAATACGATGTGAATAAAGATTTAGTTAATATCAATTCCATTTCCAATACTACAAATGGTCCAAAAATGGAATTTGGTCCTAACTCCATTAACATCACAAATGGCCCTATCAACATGGGTGACCAAAACATCACTAACCTTAAATCTGGTGGCGATGTAGTGAATAACGCTGCTAACATCGGCGACGTAACTCGTATTTCTAAAGCTAACGACTTGCACATTGCTCCAACATCTTCTGATCGTCAAGGTGAAACTACTACATCTTACGCTTACGATGCAGCAAGCAAATCTGTAACATTGAAATATAACGATGGTAACGGTGCTAACCAATCTGGTACAGTGGCGAAAATCGACTTGTCCGGTTTGGCTGATCAAATCAAAGACGGTTATTCCTTCTCCACTGACGCTAAAGGCAATGTAGTTGGTAACCATGCTGTAACAGCTGTTGGCAATGGTAAAACTGTTTCCTATGCAGCAGGCGATAACTTGACTGTAAAACAAGATATCGACGCTACAACTGGTGAACACACTTATACATACGCATTGTCCAATGACATCAAGGTCGGCAAAGACGGTAAAGATGGCATCGATGGTAAAATCGGCGTAAACGGTAAAGATGGTTCCTCTGTTGTGATCAACGGTAAAGACGGCTCCATCGGCTTAAATGGTAAGGACGGCAAAGACGGTCTTACTATCCGCGGTGAAAAAGCTCAAGATGGCGTAGACGGTAAAAATGGTACTAATGGTATCACTCGTATCGTATACGAAGACCACAACAATGATAAACACGAAGTGGCTACATTGGATGACGGCATGAAATATGCTGGCGACGATGCACAAGGCGCTGACAAATCCAAAGTGATCGCTAAGAAATTGAACGAAACTATGGACGTTGTTGGTGGTGCAGATAAGTCCAAATTGACTGACAATAACATCGGCGTGAACAACGTAGATGGCAAGTTGAAGGTTCAATTGTCCAAAGAAGTGAACTTGACTCCATCTGGTTCCTTAACAATTGGCGATACTATAGTTAACAACAATGGTTTAACTATCTCTGGTGGTCCATCCATCATTAAAACTGGTATCAACGCTGGTAACTTGAACATTACTAATGTAAAAGCTGGCGTAAACGACACTGATGCAGTTAACGTAAAACAATTAAAAGATGCTCGTACAGTTGTTACATCTAACGATAATTCCGTAACAGTTAATAAAACTGAAAACGGTAACCAAGTGACTTACGACTTGCATGTAGCTCCTGGTGCTGCACAATCCGTATGGAAAGTGAAATCCACAGGCAATACAACTGCTGATTCTGAAACAGCTGCAAAAACTATCTCTGATGGTAAAACAGTTGAAATGGCAGCAGGCAAGAACTTGACTGTAAAACAAACTAGCAACAACGACGGTGCTAAGGTTGAATTCGACTTGGCTAACGATATCAAGATTGGTAAAGATGGCAAAGACGGCGTTGACGGTAAAATCGGCGTAAACGGTAAAGATGGTTCCTCTGTTGTGATCAACGGTAAAGACGGCTCTATCGGCTTAAATGGTAAGGACGGCAAAGACGGTCTTACTATGAAAGGCGAAAAAGGCGCTGACGGCGTAACTCGCATTGTTTACGAAGATCATAACAACAATAAACACGAAGTAGCTACATTGGATGATGGTTTACGTTTCGACGCTAACTCCGGTGGCGAAAAGAAAAATAAACTTGGCTCCAAAGTTACTGTAAAAGGTACAGGTGCTAAAGCTGATTCCGAATACGATTCCTCTAACATCAAAACAAGCATCACCCAAGGTGCTGATGGTAACAGCGAAATCAACATCGGCTTGGCTAAAGACTTGAACAACATCAACACAATTAAAAACGGTGGTCCTGCTACTTTCACAATCGGCGGTAACGAATTCAAATTCGATGGCGGCAATGTGAACATGGGTGGCAACAACATTACGAACCTTAAATCTGGTATCGTAAATAACAACTCCACTGATGATACAAATGGTGCTAACATCGGCGACGTTAAGACAATTTCCAAAGCTAACGACTTGCACATTGCTCCTACAACATCTAATCGTACTGGTGAAACAACTACATCTTACGCTTACGATACAGCAAGCAAATCCGTAACATTGAAATACAACGATGGCAACGGCGCTAACCAAGCTGGTACAATCGCAAAAATCGACTTGTCCGGTTTGGCTGATCAAATCAAAGACGGTTATTCCTTCTCTACTGACGCTAAAGGCAATGTAGTTGGTAACCATGCAGTTACAGCTGTAGGCAACGGCAAGACTGTTTCCTATGCAGCAGGCGATAACTTGACAATTGCTCAACATATCGATAATGCAACTGGTGAACAAACATATACATATGCATTGTCCAACGACATTAAGATTGGTAAAGATGGTAAAGACGGCGTTGATGGTAAGATCGGTGTTAACGGTAAAGATGGTTCCTCCGTTGTGATCAATGGTAAAGACGGTTCTATCGGCCTCAATGGTAAGGACGGTAAAGATGGTCTTACTATCCGTGGCGAAAAAGGTCAAGATGGCGTAGACGGTAAAAATGGTACTAACGGTATCACTCGTATCGTATACGAAGACCACAACCATGATAAACATGAAGTGGCTACATTGGATGACGGCATGAAATATGCTGGCGACGATGCACAAGGCGCAGATAAATCCAAAGTAATCGCTAAAAAATTGAACCAAACAATGGATATCGTTGGTGGTGCAAACAGCACTAAATTGACTGACAATAACATCGGCGTGAACAACGTAGATGGCAAATTGAAAGTTCAATTGTCCAAAGAAGTGAACTTGACTCCATCTGGTTCCTTAACAATTGGCGATACTGTAGTTAATAACAATGGCTTGACTATCTCTGGTGGTCCTTCCATTACTAAGACTGGTATTAACGCTGGTAATAAAACAATTGTTAACGTAGATGCTGGTGTAAATGATACTGATGCAGTTAACGTAAAACAATTGAAGACAGCTAAAACAGAAGTTAAGGCTGGTAATAACGTAACTGTAGACACAACTTATGGTAATGACGGTCATACAATTTACACTGTTAATGCGAATGACGTAGCTCTTGGCGATGCAGTATTGAAATACTCCGCTAACGGCACTAATACTCAATCCGTTAAATTGTCTCAAGGCTTGAACTTCGTTGACGGTAACTATACATCTGCTTCCGTTGATGCAAATGGTCAAGTTAAATACGACGTAACAATCGGTAAGGTGAAAGACGGCGTTGACGGTAAACCAGGCGTAGATGGTAAAGATGGTATCGCAACAGTTAAAACTGTAGTTGATACAATCAACAACTCTGGCTGGAAAGGTGATGTTACTGGTAACACAGTCAATAACCATACTGCAACAATCGTTAAACCGGGCACAACTGTAAACTTCGGTGCTGGTAAAAACTTAACTGTAGAACAAATCGTTGATAAAGTAACTGGCGATCATACTTACAACTATGCATTGTCCGATGACATCAAAGTTGGTAAAGATGGCAAAGACGGTGTTGACGGTAAGATTGGTGTAAACGGTAAAGATGGTTCCTCCGTTGTTATCAACGGTAAAGACGGCTCCATCGGCTTAAATGGTAAGGACGGCAAAGACGGTCTTACTATGAAAGCTAAAGATGGCCAACCAGGTGTAAACGGTAAAGACGGTATCACTCGTATCGTATACGAAGATAACAACAAGAATACACACGAAGTGGCTACTTTGGATGACGGCATGAAATATGCTGGTGACGATGCTCAAGGCACAGATAAATCCAAGGTTATCGCTAAGAAATTGAACCAAACAATGGATATCGTTGGTGGTGCAAACAGCACTAAATTGACTGACAACAACATCGGCGTGAACAACGTAGATGGTAAATTGAAAGTTCAATTAGCTCAAAACATCGACTTGACTCCAGCAGGTTCCTTAACTATCGGTGGTACTAGCATTACTGATAATGGTTTGGTAATCAACCAAGGTCCATCCATTACTAAAGGCGGTATCAATGCTGGTAATAAAACAATCGTTAACGTAGCTCCTGGCGTAAACGGTACTGATGCAGTAAACGTTAACCAATTGAACTCTGCTAGAACAGAAGTTGAAGAAGGTGACAATGTAACTGTAACATCCCGTACAGGTGCTAACGGTCAAACAATCTACAAGGTAAGTGCTACTGGCGTTAACCTTGGCGATGCAGAATTGAAATACTCTGCTAATGGCACTAACACTCAATCCGTTAAATTGTCTAAAGGTTTAAATTTTGTTGATGGTAACTACACATCTGCTTCCGTTGATGCAAATGGTCAAGTTAAATACGACGTTAACCTTGGCAACATCAAACAAGGTACAGACGGCAAACCAGGCGTAGATGGTAAAGATGGTATCGCAACAGTTAAAACTGTAGTTGATACAATCAACAACTCCGGTTGGAAAGCTAATGCAACAGGTAATGTGGTAGGTACATCCACTGCAACAATCGTTAAACCTGGCAGCACAGTAAATTACGGTGCAGGTAAAAACTTGAACGTAAAACAAACTGTGAACGGCGAAGAACAAACTTACGAATTCGCATTGGATAAAGATTTGAAAGAGCTTAACAGCGTTCAAACTAACACAATCCACTTAGGTAGCCCAACATCTCATACAACTATTAACTACAATGTAGGTAATGATCGTATCGAGTACACAACTAAGAACGGCACTAAACAAGTAGCTAACTTAGATGATATCTGGACTATCCAAGCTAACGGTACAGACGTTAAACCTGTAGGCGGAAAAGTTAATGTTGTAGGCGGCGACCACATCAAAGTTTCTACCGATGCAGCTGGTAAGATGACAATTAGTGCTGACGGCGTTGGTACTATGAACGGCTTCAATGTTAAATCTACTGGTAATACAACTAGCGATTCCGATAAAACAGCTAAAAATATCACTGATGGTAAAACTGTGGAATTCTCTGGTGGTAAGAACCTCACTGTTAAACAAACTAACACTGGTGACGGTGCAAAAGTAGAATTCGCATTGAACAACAACATCGACTTGACTCCAAACGGTTCCGTAACAATTGGTGACACAGTAGTTAACAACGATGGTTTGACTATCACTGGTGGTCCTACTATCACTAAGAACAATGTTGATATGGGTGGCCAACAAATTCACAACGTGAAATCTGGTGGCGATGTAGATTCCAATGGCGCTAACATTGGCGACATCAAACGTATCTCCAAAGCTAACGATACTCGTATCAAAGATGGTAACTACGAAGTTAGCCAAAACGGTACTGTTGAAATGACATATGTTGATGGTTCTGGTAAACAATTAGTTGACGAACACGGCAACCCTGTGAAAGCAACTATTTCCGGTATCGCTCGTCAAGACTTGTCCAACATTACTAACGAAGGTAAAAAGGTTATCACTGGCCTTGGCACAATCGTAAAAGCTGGTCAAAATGTATCCGTTGATGAAGCAACTGATAATGCAACTGGTCAAAAAACATACACTGTAAACGCTGATCTTTCTGGCGCGAAAGTTTATGCTGGCGTTGGTACTGAAGGTTCTGGTGTGGCTAAAGGTCTCAAGAACCCTGAAAAAGTTGAAAAAGGTACGCAATACATTGCTGGCGACAACATGGTTGTAGAACGCAAACATGTTGATGGTGATGATAAACTTGATAACTCCATCACTTACAGCTTGGCTCATGACTTGACTGAAATCAACTCCATCAGCAATGGTGGCGCAACTCTTCGCATCAACTCTAACCCAGGCGGTAATAAATACGACCGTGATGCAGCTGTAACTCCAGCTTTTGAAGTTCATGGTGGTAACCTCAGCATGACTGGTAATCGCATCGTTAACCTTGCACCTGGTATCGATGGTACTGATGGCGTAAACGTTAACCAATTACGCGATTCCTTAACAACTGTTAAATCTACTGATGGTACTGTACGAGTGACAGATCTAAGCACAGATCCTAACAAACATGAATACGATTTACATGTTAACCCTGCAGCTGATCCTCGCATAGATAAATTGGGTGAAGAAATCGGTCATGTAGGTGCACAATCTGCTGCATTGTCCGCATTGAAACCTATCCAATACGATCCAATGGAACCAACTCAAATCATGGCTGGTTATGGTAACTACCGTGGTAATTCCGCATTGGCATTGGGCGTAGCTCATTACAAGAACGAATCCACAATGTTCCATGCAGGCGTGTCCTGGGCTGGCGGCAACGGCCATATGATGGCTAACGCCGGTGTAACTTGGAAGGTTGGCAACCGCGATAGCGAAGCTGCTGTAGCAGATCGTTACCGTAAGGGTCCTATCAGCTCTACATATGCAATGCAAACTGAAGTGGCTTCTATGAAAGCACAAAATGCCGGATTAAAAGGCGAAGTATCTGATTTGAAAGCCGAAAATGAACAAATTAAGGCTCAAAATGCAGGCTTACAAAGCGAAGTAGACCAATTGAAAGCTCAAATGGCTGCTATGATGGCTAAATTAGGTATGTAATAAGATACACATGGATGGGGATTCTCCTTGAATCCCCTACCATCGCTAATATTCGACAATGAAAAGAGGAATAGATATGAAAAAATCTACAATGCTTGCTTTCACAGCAGCAGCACTTATGAGCGCTGCATCCATTACAGGATATGCTGCTGGCTCACCAACATATGATGACAATTTGATTTTGCCTAACCCTGCTTCTACACCAACTACAGGCTCTGTCGTACTCGTTCCTGTGGCTAGCCCACAAACGGTACAAGCTTTGCATACATTTGTACAAGCATGGCAAAATGCAGAAGTTAACTATACGAAAGCTAAGATTAAACATGATAATCATGAACAATTGACTAAGGCTGAAAGTAAATGGTTACATTCTAAGGATAAACATAACTATGCGGACTACTTCCGCACACATTCCTTGGGACGTGTTCATGGCTTTGAAGTCGCATTCAACTGGAACGGCGAAAACCGTAACAAAAATGAATACGAATTCTTTGATATGCCAAAATACAATGAAAAAGATGGTTTCGTAAATAGCTACGGATTCAATGTATTACGCGGCATGGTAGACCAAATCAATGCAGTCGTTCAAAGACAAAAAGAAATCGGCGGTCCTATGACTAACGATGAAGCAAGTGCTTTGGAAGACGCAATCTTGGATATCATGGCTCAAGATCAAGAACATGTGAACAACGAAGACCTTCGTCACATGATGAACGAAACAATTTGGTACGCAGCTAAAGAAACCGTAAAAAACAAAGCAAGTGAAGAGCCTACTGCTACTGAAGAACATGTAGTAGACCTTCGCAAAGCAATCAATGAGCCAGTGGAACCTTCCGCTCCTCACACAATTGATTTGCGTAAAGCAATTCAACAATAAGATTGCTGACCGTATATCTTAAAAAAAACAATATGGCCCCTCATATGCTGATATAGGGGCCGTATATACCCTAGAACCCCTAACTAGGGCACAAATAATCCTTATACGAATGACGCCACCCTTGTGGGTGGCGTCATTTGTTTTATAAAAGAATGTAAATGGTATATCAGATAGGATATTAAGGTGGAACAATGGGTTATATAAACATAATGATATTAGATAAACATATTATAGTATTATATAGTGTTAATTAATTACTACAGTCCTGTACTAAATGTAGAATGACAGTTACAAGGTCTCCCAAGAAATAGAACAGGCCTGTACTAATTGTAGGATGACAGCTGTAAGGCCTCCCAAGAAATAGAACGGGCCTGTACTAAATGTAGAATGACACTTGCAAGGTCTCCTGAGAGATAGAACAGGCCTGTACTAAATGGAGAGTGACAGTTGCAAGGTCTCCCAAGAAATAGAACAGGCCTGTACTAATTGTAGGATGGTAGTTGCAAGGTCTCCCAAGAAATAGAACAGGCCTGTACTAAATGTAGAATGACGGTTGCAAGGTCTCCAGAGAAATAGAACAGGCCTGTACTAATTAATAGATATAACTGAAACTAATTAGTGGAATAGCATATATTGTATTTATAGTCTATAGAAATAAAAAAAGGGGTTTGTCAAATACAATATATAGTAGCATCAAAATAAATAAATACATTATACAGAAAAGGTGAAAAAAGTTTCAAATTTTTTAAAATTAGGACTTGCGCGCATCTCTTGTTTGTACTATAATAACCATACAGTCGTTGAGGCGACTGTTTCTTAATGAGGAAACACTAGATACAATCTAGATTCTTTGTTAGTTGTTTTAGAATTTTTATGTAAATCCCTCACATAGAGGTAATTACAAAATTCTAAAAAAGATTATAAAAAGTGCTTGACACTGAATGGTCAACATGTTATTATAATCTAGTCGCCAGTTGGTGAAACACTTCAAACGAAAGTGCTTCGGAGCTAGATAATATCTGGTCTAACTGGTACAGATCTTTGAAAACTGAACAATGATAGGTAATCAATCATATGATTGAACATATGCCAGAGTGCGGGTTTTGACAAAGTCAAAACCAACCATAATTCAAAGTTACTTAAATGTAACGACAACAAATAATGAGCTATTCAAATAGCTTCAAGAT
>ENA-UPWP01001435-UPWP01001435.1-human-gut-metagenome-genome-assembly--contig:-NODE-1435-length-12526-cov-4.478191_pt1 | contig 12526 bp, 10 predicted proteins | sample MGYA00250052_ERZ773380 | MGnify/ENA primary metagenome ERZ773380 (study PRJEB29103, sample SAMN06112063) | human gut metagenome | biome: human gut; feature: ankylosing spondylitis patient; material... | reverse complement strand
AATCTCTACTATTACATTAAAAGTAAACGATATTTTGAAAAAATTCTTGGCTACTAAAAATGTAACTCTCGTAGACTTCAAATTAGAATTTGGTACACATAATGGTGAAGTATTATTAGGCGATGAAATTTCTCCTGATACATGCCGTTTCTGGGATGCTACAACAGGTGAAAAACTCGACAAAGACCGTTTCCGTCGAGATCTTGGTAATATTGAAGAAGCGTACAAGGAAATGTTGTTCCGTCTTACTGGCGAACGCGCCTAAGGGGGCACAATGAACTACGATCCAGTTTTTGATAAATGGCATGAAGAGTGTGGTGTATTCGGTGTCTATGATAGAACCGTTGATGTAGCACGCTATGTATATTGGGGACTCTTTGCGCTCCAACACCGTGGTCAAGAAAGCGCGGGCATTGCCGTTACCGATGGTCATGATGTAGAACTAAAAAAAGGTATGGGCTTGTTGACTGAGGCCATTAAAGAACTACCATCCTTACCAAGCCATATGGGGACTGGTCATGTGCGGTACTCTACAACAGGTTCCAATAATCCACGCAATATCCAACCTTTAGTAATTCATTACCAAGGTGGTCAAATTGCGGTAGCTCACAATGGTAATTTAACGAATGCCTTAGCCATTCGTAAACGCCTTGAAGCGGATGGTTCCATTTTCCAAACGACAATGGATTCTGAGGTAATCGTAAACCTCATTGCTCGCTCTAAAGCTGAGACACAAGAGGAACGCATTGCTGATGCAGCCCGTCAAATTGAAGGAGCCTTTTCTCTTGTTATTACTACGAACGACTCCTTGGTAGGTGTGCGTGATCCCCAAGGCTTTAGACCTCTTTGTTTAGGCAAAACTGCAAATGGCTATGTCCTTTCTAGTGAAAGCTGTGCCTTAGATGCTATAAAAGCTGAGTTTATCCGTCACATCGATCCAGGCGAAATGGTAATCATCGATGACTCTGGTGTACGTAGTGTTATCTATGCAGAACCAGAGAAAATTGACAAAAAGCTTTGTGTTTTTGAATATATCTACTTTGCCCGTGGCGATAGCCATATCGATGGTCAATCGGTATATCAATCTCGTCTTAATATGGGGCGTGAATTATATAACGAAACTAAATACGATGCAGATATCGTCATGTCTATTCCTGACTCTGGCACTACAGCTGCACTAGGCTATGCTCGTGCATCGGGCATACCATTTGCAGAAGGCTTAGTGAAAAACCGATATAGCGGTCGTACCTTTATCAAGCCAAATCAAGAGGAGCGGGAATTAGCTGTTCGTATGAAGCTTAATGCACTGCCCCACATAGTAGGGGGCAAACGGATTGTCCTTATCGATGATTCTATCGTACGCGGTACTACGAGTGGTATTATCGTTAAAATGCTAAAGGAAGCGGGCGCTAAAGAGGTGTACATGTGTGTAAGCTCACCAACAATTGAGTATTCCTGTCACTATGGCATTGATACATCGGTTCGTAAAGAGCTCATTGCTGCTACACATACAGTAGATGAAATTAAAGACTATATTAATGCCGATAAATTACATTATTTATCTCGAGAAGGCTTATGTCGCGCTGTTTCTGATATAGCGCCTAATGACTTATGTTTTGCTTGCTTTAATGGTGATTACAGTGTAGAGGTTCCTGCGGAACAAGAGGAAGGGGTCAAATATGTGCTCGAATAAAACTAGTTTAACCTATCGCGATGCAGGCGTTGATATCGATGCAGGTAATCGCGCAGTAGAATTGATGAAAGAATCCGTAAAACGCACCTATACACCTGGTGTTGTAGGTGATTTAGGTGGTTTTGGGGGCCTTTATTCCTTAGCTGGTCACTCTATGTCTGACCCTATGCTCGTATCTGGTACGGATGGGGTAGGCACTAAATTGCGCCTCGCCATCATGATGGATAAGCATGATACAATCGGCCAAGATTGCGTAGCTATGAGTGTTAACGATATTCTTGTGCAAGGTGCAACGCCTTTATTCTTCCTCGATTACATTGCAGTTGGTAAACTTGATCCTGTGAAAGTAGCAGATATTGTGCGCGGTGTGGCTGAGGCTTGTAAAGAGTCCGGATGTGCTTTACTAGGCGGGGAAACTGCTGAAATGGCGGGATTCTACGATAACGATGATTACGATGTGGCTGGTTTTGCTGTTGGAATCGTTGATCGTCCTAAATTGATTACTGGTGAAAGTATCAAAGCTGGCGACGTAATTTTAGGTCTACCATCGTCTGGTGTACATTCTAATGGCTTCTCCTTGGTTCGTAAAATTGTATTCGACCATAAACAGTTATCTATCGATACAAAAATTCCAGAGTTTGGTAAAACTTTAGGCGAAGAATTATTGACGCCTACTCGTTTATATCCTAAAGCTGTATTGCCATTGATTGAACAACAGCTTGTAAAAGGCATGGTTCATATTACCGGCGGTGGCTTCTATGAAAATATTCCACGCGTATTGCCAAAAGGCGTTACTGCAGAGGTAGACGTCACTACATGGCCACGACTTCCTGTATTTACAAAACTACAAGAATGGGGCAATGTTGCCTGGCCTGAAATGTACCGTACTTTCAACATGGGCATTGGTATGATTGTTATCGTTAATCAAAAGGATGTAGAAACGGTTAAAGAAAACCTTTCTAGTCGTGGTGAAACGGTATATGAAATTGGCCGCATTGTAAGTGGTGATGGTCCTGTTGTCCTTAAAGGGGCTGAGTTTGATGTGTAATTCTAAAAAGCGATTAGCTCTCTTTGCTAGTGGTCGTGGATCCAATGGGGAAGCTCTGTATAAGGCTATGCAAGAAGGCTATATTAACGGTGAGTTTGTTATAATCATTACAGACCATAGTACAGCTGGAATTGTGGAACGCTCCCAATCTTGGAATATTCCACTCATTGTTATCGACCGTAGCGATTATGATTCAAAAGCTAGTTTTGAACAAGCTCAATTGGATGCCCTAGAACCTTATAAGATAGATGGTATTGTGTTGGCTGGCTATATGCGCATAGTAGGGTCTAAGCTCATTGACCGGTATGAGCATAAAATCTTAAATATCCATCCTGCATTATTGCCATCTTTTCCGGGGCTTCATGGTCATCAACAAGCCATCGACGGAGGTGTAAAAATTACGGGGTGTACTGTGCATTTTGTAGATGCAGGAATGGATACAGGTCCTATCATTATGCAGAATACTGTTCCTGTCCTACCAAATGATACAGAGGATACTTTGAGTGATAGATTACTACCTATCGAACATAAAACGTATAAAGAGGCGTTACGGCTGTTTTGTGAAGACAAACTCACCATAAAAGGTAGAGTCGTTTATATTGAAGATTGATGAGAAAACAAAGGAAGACGTTAGATGATTAAAAATGCATTACTTAGTGTTTCTGATAAAACAGGTATTGTAGACTTTGCAAAAGGTTTAGTTGAATTAGGTGTAACCATTTATTCCACAGGTGGGACCCTTAAAGCCATAACCGATGCGGGCATTGAAGCTAAGGCGGTAGAGTCTTTGACTGGTTTTCCTGAAATGATGGACGGCCGTGTAAAGACATTGCATCCAAAGGTTCATGGGGGTATTTTGGCTATCCGTGATAATGCAGAGCATCAACAAGCTATGGTGGATCATGGTATTGAGCCAATCGACCTTGTGGTAGTCAATCTTTACCCATTCCGTGAAACCATTGCAAAACCAAATGTATCCTTAGAGGAAGCTATTGAAAATATAGATATCGGTGGCCCTACCATGGTGCGCTCTGCCGCCAAAAACCATGCGTATGTAGGCATCGTTGTAAACCCAAATCATTATGATGAAATCTTAGCAATGCTTAAAGAATATGGCGAGTTGACTAAAGAATATCGCTTTGGTTTGGCGAAAGAAGCCTTTGCTCATACTGCCGCTTATGACGTAGCCATTGCTAACTATATGAGTGGTATCTTAAATGAAGGTCCTACACCACCTGAATATTTAAGTGCTTATGAAAAGGTAACAGACCTTCGCTATGGCGAAAATCCGCATCAAAAAGCAGCATTCTACAAAGAAATTGGCAAAGCTCATGGCATGGGGGCTTTGAAACAACTCCATGGCAAAGAGCTTTCCTATAACAACATCGTGGATATGGAAGCGGCTTGGAATATGGTGTGGGAATTTACAGATCCTGCAGCATGTATCATTAAGCATACAAATCCGTGTGGTGCGGCGACGGCAGCCACCTTGCATGATGCTTATGTAAATGCCTACGAAGCAGACTCCGTATCCGCTTTTGGTGGTATCGTTGCTTTAAACCGTGAAGTAGATGCAGCTACTGCAGAAGAAATGAGCAAAATTTTCTTAGAAGTCATCATGGCACCTGCTTTCACAAAAGAAGCATTAGAAATCCTTGAAGCGAAGAAAAATATTCGTCTCATCGAGTTATCTAAGCCTGAATCTGGCCAAGTGACAGTGAAAAAGGTTTCTGGTGGTCTATTAGTGCAAACAGAGGATGATATCCAAGAAAACCGCGCTAACTATAAAGTTGTTACGAAGGTACAGCCCACAGAGGAACAATGGAAAGCCCTCGAATTTGCGTGGAAGCTCGTAAAACACGTAAAATCTAATGCGATTTTGATTTCCAATGAAAAACGAACACTTGGTGTAGGGGCAGGACAAATGAACCGTGTTGGGTCTGCGAAAATTGCCCTTGAACAAGCTGGTGAAGCAGCTAAAGGGGCAGTATTAGCATCTGATGCATTCTTCCCGTTTGGGGATACTGTAGAAACGGCGGCAAAGCATGGTATTGCAGCCATCATTCAACCTGGTGGCTCCATTCGAGACGAAGAATCTATCAAGGCTGCTGATGAAGCGGGCATTGCTATGGTATTTACAAGTATTCGTCACTTTAAACATTAATTGGTTTAGCCTGATTGAGGGTTACAGTCGAGCACTAGCTCTTATCTAATCATTGATGCGTAATAATGATTATAGAGGCTATAGGTGCTTACATAAATATGATGTATCGATGGCGTTTAGGCGTCGATGGAGGACTTATGAAAGTATGTGTAATCGGTAATGGCGGCCGCGAACATGCCTTAGCATGGCGCTTGTCCATCAGCCCTAGCGTAACAAAGGTATATGCCATTCCTGGCAGTGCAGCCATGTCAGATTGTGCTGAGCTAGTAGGTATTGACTGGCAACAAAGCGATCATTTGATTAACTTTTTAAAGGATAACCAAGTTGATTTAGTCGTTGTCGGTCCTGAGGCACCTCTTGTAGCAGGACTAGCAGATGAACTGAATAAAGCGGGGATTCCTGTCTTTGGTCCATCTAAAGCAGCTGCTCAACTAGAAGGATCCAAAGTGTTCGCCAAAGATTTAATGAAAAAATACAACATCCCAACTGCTGCCTATGGTGTATTTCACAACGTAGAAGAAGCGAAAGCATTCATCGCTACAACAGGGGCGCCCATCGTTGTTAAAGCGGATGGCTTAGCAGCTGGCAAGGGGGTTGTAGTGGCTATGACTATTGACGAAGCAAATGCGGCTGTAGAAGATATGCTCAGTGGCATCCGTTTTGGAGCGGCCGGTAGCACCGTAGTTATCGAAGAGTTCATGGAAGGTGAAGAGGCGAGTTTACTTGCCTTTGTAGATGGCAAAACCGTAGTTCCTATGATTGCATCTCAAGATCATAAACGCATCTTTGATGGTGATAAAGGCCCTAATACAGGTGGTATGGGCACCTATGCACCAGCGCCAGTGCTCACTGATGTATTGCGGGATGAAGCGATGAAAACAATCTTAGAACCTATGGTAGAGGCTATGCAAAAAGAGGGCATGCCTTATGTAGGTTGTCTCTATGCAGGCCTTATGATTACGCCTCAAGGTCCTAAGGTTGTAGAATTTAATGCCCGCTTTGGCGATCCTGAAACACAAGTAGTGTTGCCATTACTTGATAGTGACTTAGGTCAAATTATGATGGCTTGTGCCACAGGCACATTAACAGCTCATATGGTGAAATGGAAAGATTCCTCGGCAGCTTGTGTCATTCTTGCTTCTAAAGGGTACCCTGAAACATCCTCCAAGGGTGATGTGATTCATGGTGATATTAAACAACATGATACAACCATCGTATTCCACTCTGGTACAAAACTAATTGGAGACGAATATGTCACAAATGGCGGCCGCGTTCTTGGCGTTGTAGGTCTCGGCAAAGATCTTAGAACAGCGCTCGATCGAGCTTATGGACGTATAGAACACATCAATTTTGAGGGCATGCAATACCGTACAGATATTGGGGCGAAAGCTTTCAAATAAAGAAAAAGTGTTTTGAATACAGTAACAGCGTTTTAAATACAGCAAAAAAATGTTTTGAACAAAGTAAAACCTCTACACTCATGCATATTACATGTGGTGTAGAGGTTTTTATTTTCTACCTTTTAATGGTTACCTATGTTATAATAATGTAGATATAAAGAGGGCCCATCGACGTGTGATGGCGTTAGGCTCATCTCAAAAATTTTGAAACCTATTGATGGCGCCTAATATGTAGAAGTACATCTTCTACATATTAGGTGTTTTTACTATAGTCTATTTTTCGTATAGCGACATACAACTATGAAATATAACAAAGAACCGCTAAAACTGAATAGTCCGGTATCATTTTGGATGAATTTCCCCAATGAAGAACGCGTGTTTTGGGTGGATCGCCAAAGTGACCGCATCGTTGTGGGCGCTAAACGTCTAGCGATGGTTAAAGATGATGACGATCGCCATAATTACGCTTATGTATTTTATGGGGATACTTTTTTTGATACTGTAAAAGACCCTAAATGGTCTGGTATGGGTCATGAAATGATTGCGTTTACCCATTATTACATTGTAGAAAATGGAGAGTCCTTCTATCTACATGCTGGTGAAAGTGTACCTATTAAGAATTATGAGGTACCTCGAGTTCATCATAATTACAAAGAAACCAGTGATGATAAGGCGGATTGGAACCGTTTGATGAATGCTATTGCTGATGGCATTAGTCGCGGTGAAATGACTAAGGTCGTCTCCTCTCGTGAGGTGGAATTCACTAGCGAAACACCATATAATGTGGCAAGTATCTTGGCTAACTTAGTCGATAATAATCCTAATTGCTTTATCTTTGGCTATGAAAAGGATGGGCGTACCTTTGTAGGAGCATCGCCAGAAATTTTAGTCCGCCATCGTGGCAGTGAAATATTAAGCTATGCCTTAGCGGGCACTGCTCCAAAGGATGGTCCTAATGCGTGGACTAAGGAACAATTACTAACTAATAAGAAAAATCTTGTAGAACATAATATCGTTCGCAATCGCATCGTGAATACGATGAAACAAATTACTCCAGATGTTATGGTTGGGGAAACCGGTATTATGGAGTTATCTCACCTCTATCATTTGCGTACCATAATTACTGCAAAGGATAGTACAAAATCTCTTGTGGAATGGGCTAAATTGTTACACCCTACGCCTGCTCTCGGTGGTGAACCTCGAGAAAAGGCATTGGCACTATTACAAACATACGAAGCCCATGAGCGTGGCATGTACGCAGCTCCATTTGGTTTTATGAAAGATATGGGGGATGGCATTGTTGTGGTTGCTATTCGATCGGCTCTTATCATGGATAATGTACTATATGCCTATGCAGGTTGTGGCGTTGTAGCCGATTCTAATGCGGATGAAGAATACGCAGAAACTAATAATAAAATGCGTACCATTTTGGATGCTTTATAATTGTTTCCGTACCTCTAGGGGTGTTTGAAAGGGAATATAATGAACGAATATATTGCTGCCTTGGTAGACGAATTCTACCAACTCGGCGTCCGTCATGCCGTGTTTAGCCCTGGCTCTCGTTCTACGACGATGGCCATGCTTTTCACTGAGTATGAAGGATTTGAAACCTATATGAATATAGATGAGCGCTCTGCTAGTTTTATGGCTCTTGGCATTGCAAAGGCTCATAAGGAACCAACTGTACTCGTTTGTACCTCTGGTTCGGCAGTGGCTCATTATTTGCCCGCTATTTTAGAGGCTCAATATAGCGGTGTACCTCTCATCGTATTATCTGCAGATAGACCACACACGTTGTTACACGTAGGGGCTCCGCAAACAGTAGACCAACAGAAAATTTTTGGTACCGCTGTAAACTATTACGAAGAATTAGCAGTGCCTCAAGAGGCTCATTACTATACATATCCACGCCAAGTAGCGCGCAAAGCATATATGAAAGCTATGGATACTAAAAAAGGGCCAGTACATATCAATGTGCCTCTCTTTGAACCATTGGTGCCAGAATTGAGTCGTAATCATTTTGAAGCTGGTCGCAGTTCCTTTAAAGTGGTTAAGCCAAACTATAGTAAAGTATTTGGCTTTAATAATAGAAACAATTTGACCCATATTAATAATGCTATTGATGTTGCTCATAATAATGATAGTACAAAGGAGATTAATAATTTACTTGAAAGATATGAGCGTATCCTTATCTTAGCAGGTCCACAGATCGATATAGATGAGGCTGATACGATTCATTCCTTCGGGGAGGCTTTACAAGCCCCTATTTTGGCGGATCCCCTGTCTAATGTGAGAGGTTGTAATACATCAGATGTTGTAATTTCTACCTATGATGCGTTGTTAGCAGGGCAAGCTCTTTGGCATGAGTTGAAACCAGATTGCGTAATTCAGTTTGGCCAAATCGTTGTGTCAAAACGAGTGCAACAGATGATTGCTAGTTGGACTGATGTGGAGTACATCGAGGTTAATCCTACAATGGACTCTATGAATCCAACAGGTAAAACTACGATGCATGTACAAGCTAGCATTGATGTATTTACCCATTTATATGGAAAAAACAATAACTCTGATACGTACTTAAACATATGGCGATGTTTAGATCAAGTGGGTAAGAAGCAACTAAGCTTAGCTATTGATGAGCCTCATTGCTTTGAAGGTCGAACCATACGGGAGCTACAAAAACAGATCCCTGAAGATGGACAAGTTTTTGTTGCCAATAGTATGACGATTCGCGATTTTGATTACTTCTGGTTTAGTGGTGAGTCTACCGCAGTACTATATGGCAACCGTGGTGTAAATGGTATTGATGGTACCATTTCTACTGCTCTAGGTCTTGCCACAAATGGACTGCCTACATATCTTGTAACGGGAGACTTGTCTTTGTTCCATGATTTAAATGGATTGGCAGTAGCCAAAACGCATAATCTCAATTTGACGATTATTTTGCATAACAACGATGGCGGCGGTATTTTTGAATATTTACCGCAAAAGGGAACGAAGCATTTTGATTACTTGTTCTCTACATCGCAAGGCTTAGATTATAGCGGGGCTGCTAAACTCTATGGCTGTGGGTATACTAAAATCGCAAGTCCCGACGAATTGAGTACTGTATTGGCTAATGTTAGTCAAGAATCAGGCGTTCATATCATTGAAATTCCTACAAATAGGGAATATAGCAGAGAATTGCATAAGAAATATACGAAGGTTTCAGTTGATATGGAGGCATTACTATGAGTCAGTATTTTTGCAGTATTGTAGATAATGCTTTGCGTAATCCAGCTCAACGCATGTACTTTGATTTGGGGGAATACCGCTACGGCTTGACTATAGTTGGCGATGGAGAACCTATTGTGTGTTTTCATGGATTTTCAGAATCGAGTTATACTTGGGATTCCATTAACTTGCCAGGCTATCGATTAATTCGTATCGATTTGATTGGTCATGGTGATTCCGATATCCCTGAAGAGGGTGAGGCTTATACAATTCCCCAAATGATAGAGGATTTGCATACCGTTATTTATCATATGGTTGGTGATAGATATTACCTCATGGGTTACTCCATGGGGGCTCGTATAGCGCTTTCTTATGCCTTACAGTATGACAGCGAAATCCAAGGTCTTATCCTTGAAAGTGGTTCTGTAGGGATTGCTTCAGATGTTGAACGAGCAGAACGTCGTGAAGCTGATGAAGATTTAGCGGTTCACATTGAAAATCATGATGGAGCGTGGTTTGCGACACGTTGGGCGGAGGCACCTATTTTTGAAAGTCAAAAACAACTTTCAGAGGCCGTAGAGGAATTAATCTATCTACGTCGTTCCAATAATAGTACGTACGCCTTAGCATGTACCTTGCGTGGCTCAGGACAGGGTGTCATGCCTTATATAGGAGATAAATTAAAAAAATTCTCTGTTGAAGGCTTATATGTGAGTGGCGCATTAGATACAAAATATACTACAATAGGAAGAGATGTATTTGGCAAGTTGCCAAACTTTAAGCATGTCATCGTCGAAGGGGCGGGGCATAATGTACATATAGAAAAACCGCAGATGTTTGAACAAGCGGTATTAGATTTTTTACACAAGAAAGGTTAAGTCCATGAGCAAATTTGATTGGAAAGTATTGGATCGTAATTATGAAGATGTAATTTACGAAACATATAATGGCATTGCAAAGATTACTATTAATCGCCCACAGGTACGTAACGCGTTCCGTCCTAAAACTGTTATGGAGTTAATCGATGCTTTCACAGTAGCTCGTGAAGATAACGAAGTAGGCGTAATTGTATTGACTGGTGCAAACCACGGTCAAGGTGAAGATAAAGAAGCATTCTGCTCCGGTGGTGACCAAAGCGTACGCGGTCATGGTGGTTATGTAGGCGAAGATAATGTTCCTCGTTTGAACGTTCTTGATTTGCAACGTTTAATTCGCGTTATCCCAAAACCTGTTATCGCTATGGTTAATGGTTTTGCTATTGGTGGCGGTCATGTGTTGCACATCGTATGTGATCTTACAATCGCTTCTGAAAATGCTAAATTTGGTCAAACTGGTCCTCGCGTAGGTTCCTTCGACGCTGGTTATGGTGCAGGTTACTTGGCTCGCATGATCGGTCATAAACGCGCTCGCGAAGTCTGGTTCCTTTGCCGTCAATACACAGCTGCTCAAGCCTATGAAATGGGGATGGTTAACTGTGTTGTACCATTCGACAAATTGGAAGAAGAAACGGTTCAATGGTGTAACGAAATTCTTGAATTGTCCCCAATGGCATTGCGTATGTTGAAAGGTGCATTCAATGCCGATACTGACGGTCTTGCAGGCTTACAACAATTCGCAGGCGACGCTACATTGATGTACTACACAATCGATGAAGCAAAAGAAGGTCGTGACGCATTTAAAGAAAAACGTAAACCGAACTTCAAACAATTCCCTAAATTCCCTTAATCGGAACGCAGTACTAGTCTAGTACTAGGGATGGAATGTATTGTAAAAATGACAAGTGCGCCTCTATATGAGGCGCCTTTCTTGTAATATCTGTGGTTATTAATCATTAATCATAAGGTATTATCTTTAGATACGAGGTGAGACGATGGAATGGTTACGGTATGGTGCACAGCACTATCCTGATCGCATATGTATAAATGAATATACCTATAACGATATATACCGTGGCGTACTCCATGTAGCTCGTAAATTAGAGCCTTTAGAAGCCACTCGTATAGCTGTCTTATCTGATAACTCCGTGATTATGGCAATCTATGTACTGGCAGCTATGCTAGCTCATAAAGAGGTACTATTACTTAATGTACATCTTAAGCCTAATGAGATAGAAAACCAATTGAAACAATTAGGTGTTACCACCGTTTTACATAGTCAAGAACGACGGAATCAACTGCCTGATTCAATGTGTGTTATTGAGTTTGAACCTCTAAAAACTATTCTATCTGACCGAGTTTCAGAAGATATCTTTGATTGGACCTTTAATGATACAGACATTGCAGCTATTATGAACACTAGCGCTACAACAGGTCAGTTTAAATCAGTACCCCTTCGATGGGGGCAAATTAGAGCTCATGTACAAGCGTCTCAAGAGGTGTTAGGTAAAACCGAACAAGATAATTGGCTTATGGTATTACCGCTGTTCCATGTAAGTGGTTTATCTATTTTGATGCGGTCTCTTTACAATGGAACGGCTATCACTATATTGCCTAAATACGATGAGATAAAGGTTTTAGAACTCATTGAATCTGAGAAAATCAATATGATGTCCTTAGTGCCTACTATTTTGACTCAATTAGAGCCAAGTATTTCACATCATAAGTTGCGTGTTATCTTGCTCGGTGGTGAGTTCATTCCTATGGCACTCATCGATGCTTGTGAAAAGAAATCCTTACCAATTTACAAGACCTATGGAATGACGGAAACCTTTAGTCAAAGTGTGACCTTCTCCGTATTAGATTATCCTCAGAAACGAGATTCCGTAGGCAAACCATTACCAGGGATGTGTATTCGCATTGATAATCCTGATGCAGACGGGGTAGGTGAGATTCATTTAACTGGCCCTATGGTTATGACTGGATATATCAATCAGGAACCTATTGATGGGGATCTAAATACAGATGATATCGGTTATGTCGATGAAGATGGGTTCGTATAGATCGGAAGAGCACACGTCTGAACTCCAGTCACAGTTCCGTATCTCGTATGCCGTCTTCTGCTTGAAAAAA